>Ga0182736_1000254_pt1 | contig 98327 bp, 94 predicted proteins | sample eDN5th30CKraftBY_FD_128882 | JGI IMG/M metagenome (GOLD analysis project Ga0182736, IMG submission 128882) | Enriched backyard soil microbial communities from Emeryville, California, USA - eDNA 5th pass 30_C Kraft BY (version 2) (version 2) | ecosystem: Environmental > Terrestrial > Soil >... | reverse complement strand
TCGTGGTCGAGGCCGACGAGTCCGACCGCAGCCTGCTCAAGCTGCACCCGGCGATCGCGGTCGTCACCAACGCCGAGCTCGACCACCACACGACCTACGCGTCCTCGCGTGACGTCGACGACACGTTCCGGGCGTTCCTGGCGCTGGCCGAGCAGGCGGTGGTCCCGCCGGACCTGGCGCGCCTCGCGCCCGCGCCCCCGCACGTCTTCGACGCCGACCCCGAGCTCAGCGAGTCCGGGTCGCGCTTCGCCTTCGACGGCCACGAGGTCGTTCTGCGCGTCCCCGGCGCCCACAACGCTCGCAACGCGGCCGCCGCGCTGACCGCGGTCAAGCTGGCCGGCGCGGACGTCGAGGCCGCCGTCCGCCGGCTCGCCACGTTCGAGGGCGCGGGCCGCCGCTTCGAGCGCCTCGGCCCGAACGTGGTCGACGACTACGCGCACCATCCGACCGAGGTCGCGGCGACGCTCGCCGCCGCCCGCACGCTGCACCCGCGGCGCGTGATCGCCTGCTTTCAGCCGCACCTCTACTCGCGCACGCAGCGTGAGGCGCGCGCGTTCGGCGCGGCGCTCGCCGCCGCCGACCTGACCGTCGTCCTGGACGTCTACCCGGCGCGCGAGCGCGCGGAGGACTATCCGGGCGTCACCGGCCTGCTCGTCGCCCAGGCCACGGCCGACGCGGCGCCCGGCAAGCGCGTCGTCTGGGCGCGCGATCAGGCCACCGCGATCGCGTTCCTGCACCGCGAGTTGCACGACGGCGACCTGCTGATCACGCTCGGCGCGGGCGACGTCGACCGCGTCGGGCGCGCCCTTATATAGAAGGGACCGGCGGAACGGGGTCGAAGCTCTGCCCCGAATGGGCCGCCGCCTGTATTCCGGACTCGGATTGATCGCCGTGCTCGCGCTGGGAGGCGCCGGCTGGATGTGGCTGCGCGATTCCGATCTGGTCGAGGTCCGGAACGTCACGATCACGGGCGCGACCGCTTCGGACGCACCCGAGGTCAAGGCCGCGCTCGAGAGCGCCGCGCTCGAGATGACGACGCTGAACGTCCGTCACGACGCGCTGCGCTCGGTCGTGGCGAGCCACCCGTCGGTGGCCGCCATCGACGTCGCGACCGACTTCCCGCACTCGATGACCATCAAGGTGATCGAGCGCCGCCCGGTGGCGACGCTGGCGGGCAACGTCCCGGTCACCGGCGACGGCATCGTGCTGCGCGGGCTGAGCGGCGACAAGGACCTGCCGCGGCTCTCGGTCAAGGACGCGACGGTCTCCTCCAAGCTCACCGACCGGCGCGCGCTCGGCGCGCTGACGGTCGCCGGTGCGGCGCCCAAGGCGCTGCTCGAGCGTTCCGGCAGGGTGACGATCGGCCCGCGCGGCGTCGTCTTTCAGATGCGCAACGGCCCGGAGCTCGTCTTCGGCAGCGCGACCGACGCGCGCGCGAAGTGGGCCGCCGCCGCCCGCGTGCTGGCGGAGACTTCGGCCGCGGGCGCAACGTATTTGGACCTTCGGATCCCCGGCCGGGTGGCCGCGGGAGGGCTCGCTCCGGTCGAGCCGGAACAGCCAAACCCGAACCTTCAACCTGAGGCTCAGAATGGCCTGACTCTCGACCAGTAGTCGAGGGTTGCTCGATCTGCAACGTTCCTTGCGCCGTTGACAGCGACGCCGAAATGCCCGTACCTTGCGGTAATCCGTGCCGTAAGCCTGCGTGCTAAAACGCTCGACCCTAACTAGAGGCACGGACGGAATCTTTATGGAAGCCAGCGGTTATCTCGCAGTCATCAAGGTCGTCGGCGTCGGCGGCGGCGGAACCAACGCCGTCAACCGGATGATCGACGCCGGACTGTCCGGCGTGGAATTCATCGCCGCGAACACCGATGCCCAGGCGCTCCAGATGACGGACGCCGACCTCAAGCTGCACATCGGCAGCAACCTCACGAAGGGCCTGGGCGCGGGAGCCAACCCGCAGATCGGCCAGGGCGCGGCCGCCGAGTCGCGCGACGACATCAAGGAGGCGCTCAAGGGCGCGGACATGGTGTTCGTCACCGCCGGCGAGGGCGGCGGCACCGGCACGGGCGCCGCGCCCGTGATCGCGGAGATCGCCAAGAACGAGATCGGCGCGCTGACCGTCGGCGTGGTCACCCGGCCGTTCGCCTTCGAGGGCACGCAGCGGTCGCGCCAGGCGCAGGAGGGCATCGACCGCCTGCGCGAGATGGTGGACACGCTGATCGTGATCCCGAACGAGAAGCTGCTCGCGATGGTCGAGCGGCGCACGAGCATCCTCGACGCGTTCCGGGAGGCCGACAACGTCCTGCGCCAGGGCGTCCAGGGCATCACCGACCTGATCACGATCCCGGGCCTGATCAACCTCGACTTCGCCGACGTGCGGACGATCATGGCCGACGCCGGCTCCGCCCTGATGGGCATCGGCACGGCCAACGGCGAGTCGCGCGCCTCCGAGGCGGCCAAGCAGGCGATCTCGAGCCCGCTGCTGGAGGAGTCCGTCGAGGGCGCCACCGGCATCCTGCTCAACATCACCGGCGGCCGCGAGCTCGGCCTGTTCGAGGTCAACGAGGCCGCGGAGCTGATCCACTCGGCCGCGGACGCCAACTCGAACATCATCTTCGGCGCTGTGATCGACGAGGCGATGGGCGACGACATCCGCGTCACCGTGATCGCCACCGGCTTCGACCACGGCGGCGTTCGCGCCGCCCGTGAGGAGCGCGCCCGCCCGCCGCGCGACCGCGGCCCGCGGATCGACGAGCGCCAGCGGTCCTCGCTGGAGATCCGCGACGACGACCTCGACATCCCGCCGTTCCTGCGCTGAGCCGCGCTAGGGTCACGGCGCGATGACCCTCCTTCGCACCCCGCTTCACGACCGCCACGTCGCGGCCGGCGCCAAGCTCGTCCCGTTCGCGGGCTGGGAGATGCCGGTGCAGTACGAGGGCATCAAGGCCGAGCACCTGGCGGTCCGCGGCCACGCGGGCATCTTCGACGTCTCGCACATGGGCGAGATCGAGACCACGGGGCCGGACGCCGAGGCGTTCCTGCAGCGGATCCTGTCCAACGACGTCGCGAAGCTGGCCGACGGCGGCGCGCAGTACAGCGTGCTCACCAACGAGGACGGCGGCGTCCTCGACGACCTCTTCACCTACCGGCTCGGCGATCGCTTCCTGACCGTCACCAACGCGGCCAACCACGAGCAGGACCTGGCGTGGTTCCAGCGCCACGCCGCCGGCTTCGACGTCACGCTCCACGACCGCCTGCACGACTACGCGATGCTCGCCGTGCAGGGCCCGGACGCGCGCGCGATCGTCGCGAGCCTCGCCGACGGCGAGCTGCCCAAGCGCTTCCGCACCGCGACGCTGACCGTCGCCGGGGCGCCCGGGACCCTGGTCTGCGGCACCGGCTACACGGGCGAGGACGGCGTCGAGCTGCTGGTCGCGCCCGAGCACGCGCCCGCCGTGTGGGACGCGGTGGTCGCCGCCGGCGCCGTGCCCGCCGGGCTCGGTGCGCGCGACACGCTGCGCCTGGAGGTCTGCTTTCACCTCTACGGCAACGACCTGATGGCGAGCCGCGGGCCGATCGAGGCGGGCCTCGGCTGGTGCGTGAAGGAGGCCACCGGCTTCATCGGCGCCGACGCGGTCCGCGCGGTCCGCGAAGCGGGGCCGCAGGAGACGCTCGTGCCGTTCGTGATGCGCGAGGGGATCGCCCGCCAGGGCAACCCGGTGCTGGGCGGCGGCGAGGTGACCTCCGGGACGCTCTCGCCCAGCCTCGGCGTCGGGATCGGCATGGCCTACGTGCCAGTGGCCGAGGCCCAGCCGGGCACGCCGCTCGAGATCGACGTCCGCGGCAAGACGCGCGCCGCCGAGGTGCGCGCCAAGCCCCTACTCCCCCCCGCTTAAGGAGACACTGCACAGTGGCCGACGCCAGCTACCCCGAAGACCTGCTCTACCACCCCGAGCACGACTGGGCGCGCGTGGACGGCGACACCGCCACGCTCGGGATCACCTGGTACGCCCAGGACCAGCTCGGCGAGGTCGTGTTCTTCGACCCGCCGGAGGTCGGCGCGACGATCGCCAAGGACTCGGCGTACGCCGAGGTCGAGTCCGTGAAAGCGGTCAGCGACGTGATCGCGCCGCTCAGCGGCGAGATCGTCGAAGTCAACGAGACGCTCAAGGACGCGCCCGAGAAGATCAACGACGACTCCTACGGCGAGGGCTGGCTGGTCAAGGTCAAGCTGTCCGAGCCGTCCGAGCTCGACGACCTGCTGGACGCCGAGAACTACCGCTCCTCGCTGTCATAAGCTGAGCGGCTCACATGAGCCGCTACACATCCGCCACCGACGCCGACCGGCACGAGATGCTGGCGGCGGTCGGTGTTGAAACCGTCGACGACCTCTTCGCGGACGTTCCGGAGGGCGTGCGGCTCGGCCGCGCGCTCGACCTTCCGCCCGGCAAGCCGGAGCAGGAGGTCTATGCGCGCCTGCGCGACCTGGCCGCGCGCAACGTCTCGGCCGAGGACGAGATCTCGTTCCTGGGCGCCGGCATGTACGACCACTACGTCCCGGCGCTGATCGACTCGATCCTGGCCCGCTCGGAGTTCCTGACACCGTACACGCCCTACCAGCCGGAGATCAGCCAGGGCGGGCTGCAGGTCATGTTCGAGTACCAGACGGCGATCTCGGAGCTGACCGGGCTGCCGGTCTCCAACGCGTCCGTCTACGAGGGCCCGAGCGCGGTCGCGGCGGCCGGCTGGCTCGCCCACACGCACACGGGCAAGTCGAAGTTCCTCGTGTCCGACGGCCTGCACCCGCACTCGCGCGAGACGCTGGAGACGACCTCCGCGGGCTGGGGGACGACGATCGAGACGATCGCGCTCAAGGACGGGCTCACGGACCTGGAGCCGGTGGGGGACGACGTGGCGGCGGTGATCGTCGCGCAGCCGAACTTCTACGGGGCGATCGAGGACCTCGAGGCGCTCTCGGCGCTCAAGGGCGGCGCGCTGCTGATCGTGCAGTGCGACCCGCTGACGCTGGGCGTGCTGCGCCCGCCCGGGGACTTCGACGTCGACATCGCGGTCGGCGAGGGGCAGTCGCTCGGCAACCGGCTCGACTTCGGCGGCCCGTCGTTCGGCTTCTTCGCGGCGCGCCAGGAGTACATCCGGCGCATGCCGGGGCGGATCGCGGGGGAGACGACCGACGTCGACGGCCGCCGCGGCTTCGTGCTCACGCTGCAGACGCGCGAGCAGCACATCCGGCGCGAGAAGGCGACGCACAACATCTGCACGGCGCAGGCGCTCAACGCGCTGGCCGGGATGATCTACCTGAGCTGGCTCGGCCGCGAGGGGATCGTCGAGCTGGGCGAGCTGCTGGTCTCGCGCACCGAGTACGCGCGTTCGGTGCTGACCGCGATCGACGGCGTGAGCGCCTGGCACTCGCAGCCGGTCGTGCGCGAGTTCGCGCTGCGCGTGCCGAACGTGCACGCGGTCGTCGAGCGCTGCGCCGAGCGGGGCGTGAACCCGGGCCACCCCGTGGGGGACGACGTGCTGCTGGTGGCGATCACCGAGCAGCGGTCGAAGGCGGATATCGACAGATTGGCGTCGGTGCTCGAGGAGGCCCTGGCATGACCGCGTTGACCGAGCCGCTGCGGGCCGAGACCGACATGCAGCGCGACCGCGCGAAGACGATCTACGAGAAGTCCAAGCCGGGGCGGCGCGCGTTCGTCGCGCCGGAGCTCGACGTGCCGCGGCACGCGCTGCCGGAGCGGTTCCGCCGCACCGCGCCGCCGAAGCTGCCGGAGATCGCCGAGCCGGAGATCGTCCGCCACTACAACCGGCTGTCGAAGCGCAACTTCGACCTCGACACCGGCTTCTACCCGCTCGGGTCGTGCACGATGAAGCACAACCCGAAGCTGCACGAGCGCGTCGCGGCGCTGCCCGGCAACGCGCGCCTGCACCCGCTGCAGCACCCGAAGCGGGCGCAGGGCGCCCTGGAGCTGATGCACTCGCTGCAGGAGGCGCTGGGCGAGATCGCGGGGCTGCCGCACGTCTCGCTGCAGCCGAGCGCGGGGTCGCACGGCGAGCTGGCGGGCGTCCTGCTCACGCGCGCCTACCACGCCGACCGCGGGGACGTGCGCACCAAGATCCTCACGCCCGACACCGCGCACGGCACCAACCCGGCGACGGTGACGATGGGCGGCTACGAGGTCGTCAAGGTCGGCACCGACGAGCACGGCGGGGTCGATGTCGAGGACTTGCGGGCGAAGGCGGACTCGTCCGTCGCCTGCCTGATGCTCACCAACCCGAACACGCTCGGCGTGTTCGACCGCAACATCGAGGAGATCGCCCGGATCGTGCACGGCGTCGGCGCGACGCTGTACTACGACGGCGCGAACCTCAACGCGGTCATGGGCCGCACGCGGCCGGGCGACATGGGCTTCGACATCGTGCACTTCAACCTGCACAAGACGTTCACGCAGCCGCACGGCGGCGGCGGGCCGGGCGCGGGGCCAATCGCGGTGTCCGACCGCATCGAGCCGTACCTGCCGCGGCCGCAGGTCGTGCGCCGGGAGGACGGGTCCTTCGACCTCGACGACGACCGGCCGAAGTCGATCGGCCGCCTGCGCGGCTTCCAGGGCAACTACGGCGTGTTCGTGCGCTCGTACGCGTACATCCTCTCGCTCGGCGCCGACGGGCTGCAGGAGGCGTCGGAGACCGCGGTCCTGAACGCCAACTACCTGCTGGCGCGCCTGAAGCAGCTCGGCGTGACCGACCTGCTGCCGCCCGCCTACGACCGCATCTGCATGCACGAGTTCGTGCTCTCCGGCGCGCCGATGAAGCGCGAGCTGGGCCTGCGCACGCTCGATCTGGCCAAGCGGCTGCTCGACCACGGGTTCCACCCGCCGACGGTGTACTTCCCGCTGCTGGTCGAGGAGGCGCTGCTGATCGAGCCGACCGAGACCGAGACGCGCGAGACGCTGGACGCGTTCGCCGACGCGCTCGCGGAGATCCTGCGCGAAGGCGCCGAGGACCCGGAGATCGCCCGCAACGCGCCGTACTCGACGCCGGTCCGCCGCCTCGACGAGGCCGGAGCGGCGAAGCGCCCGATCATCCGCCAGCCGCTGTAGCCGATGGTCATCTTCTCCGGAATCCAGCCCACCGGGCGCAAGCACCTGGGCAACTACATCGGCGCGATCCTGCAGTACGTCGAAGGGCAGGATCGCGGCGAGCCGGCGATCTACTGCATCGTCGACCTGCACGCGACCACGGTCGCCTATGACCCCGCGGAGCTGCGCCGCCGCTCGCAGGACACGGCGGCGCTGCTGGTCGCCGCGGGGCTGGACCCCGCGCGGTGCGTGCTGTTCCGCCAGGGCGACGTGCCCGAGCACTCGGAGCTGACGTGGCTGCTGTCGAGCGTGATCCCGCTCGGCGTGCTCAACCGCATGCACCAGTTCCGCGACAAGTCCGTCGCCCAGCGCGAGATGGTCTCGTCCGGCCTGCTCTTCTACCCGGTCCTGATGGCGGCCGACGTGCTCGCCTACCGCGCGCACGAGGTGCCGGTGGGGGAGGATCAGCGCGAGCACATCGAGGTGATGCGCGACGCGGCGGAGACGTTCAACAAGCGCTTCGGCGAGACGCTCGTGGTGCCGCGGGGGAACATCCCGACGGTCGGCGCGCGCGTGCGCGACCTGCAGGAGCCGGAGCGCAAGATGTCCACGACGGGCGGCACGCCGCGCGGGCGGGTCTACGTGGACGAGGAGCCGGCGGCGATCATCAAGAAGTTCAAGAGCGCGCAGACGGACTCGGGGCGCGAGATCGTGCGCGGGGACGACAAGCCGGGGATCACGAACCTGATCGAGATCCTGGCCGTCGTCCGCGGTACGGCGCCGGCGGCGATCGAGCACGACTTCGAGGGCTCGGGGTACGGCGACTTCAAGCTTGCGGTGGGCGAGGAGGTCGCGGCCTGGCTGGCGCCGGTGCGCGAGCGCTATTTGGAGCTGCGCGAGGACACGGACGCGATCGAGGGCTTCCTGGCGGAAGGTGCGGCCAAGGCGCAGGCGATCGCCGCGCCGGTGCTCGCCGACGTGCGGGAGGCCATGGGCGTCGGGCCCGTCCGACGCGCCCCCTAGCCTGTCGGAGGTGCGGATCGCCCAGCTCGAGCTGGACCTCGACGTCTTCGCGGGACCTTTCGACCTGCTCCTCTCGCTGATCCTGCGGGAGGAGCTGGACCTGCTCGAAGTGGACCTGGCGGAGGTCGTGATCGCCTACCTGGACCACCTGGAGGCGCAGGACGAGCTCGACCTGGAGTCCGCGACTGAGTTCCTGGTGCTGATCGCGGCGCTGCTGGAGCTCAAGTCGCGGCTGATGCTGCCGGGCGAGGAGGTCGAGGAGCTGGACGAGCTCGCGCCCGCCGAGGCGGCCGAGGAGCTCGTCGAGCGGATGCTCCAGTACGCGCGCTTCCGGGGCGCGGGCGGGCACCTCGCGGAGCTGTTCGGGCACGGGCAGTCGTTTTTGTCGCGGTCGGCGCGGCTGCCGGAGGGGCTGCGGCAGGTGCCGCTGGCTTCGGCGTCCGCGGCGTACGACCCGGCGGTGCTGGGCGCCGCGCTCGGCGGGCTGCTGCGCGTCCCGGCGCCGATCGACCTCTCGCACATGGCGATGCCGCGGGTCACGGTCGGTGAGCGGCTGGCGGTGCTGCGCGCGCTGCTGCGGCGGGGGACGTTCAGCTTCGACGACGCGGTCCGGGACGCCGACCGCGTGACCGTGTGCGTGACCGTCTTCGCGCTGCTGGAGCTGTACAAGCGCGGCGAGGCGGCCTGGGAGCAGGACGAGCCCTTCGGAGAGATAACCGTGATGAAAAGGCAGGACATCCCCACCGCCCCGCCCCGATCATCCGACCTTAAGCGCGTGGAAGCGGCATGACGCTCGCGGCCCAGCTCGAGGCGCTGCTCTTCCTCGCGCCCGACCCGGTGACGGTCGAGGAGCTGGCGGACGCGCTGCAGGCGTCCGAGGAGGCGGTCGCGCAGGCCGCCAAGGCGCTCGAGGGCGAGCTGGAGGGCCGCGGGCTCGTGCTGCGGCGCGTCGCCGGCGGCCTCGCGCTCGCCTCGCATCCGGACGCGGAGGAGGCCGCGCGGCGGCTGCTCGCGCGCCCGCGCACGCCGGCGCTGACGCCGGCGCAGGCGGAGACGCTGGCGATCGTCGCGTACCTGCAGCCGGTGTCGCGCCCCGAGGTCGCGCGCATCCGCGGCGTCGCGTCGGAGTCGGCCACGTCCGCGCTCGTCGAGCGCGGCCTGATCGAGGAGGCCGGCCGCAGCCAGTTCGGCGCCGTCCTGTACCGCACGACGGCGCTGTTCCTGCGGCTGTTCGGCCTCGATTCGCCCGACGAGCTGCCCGATCTGGCGCAGTGGGACCCGTCGCCCGACGAGGCCAGCGCGCTGCGCGACCGCCTGCTCCGTGCCGGCGAGGCGCGCGGTGAGGCCGCGGCGGCGCGGTAGCGCGCGACCTCATTACATGCGAATGCGCAACTTCGTGGTCCGTCATGTTTTGCGAGGGGACGTGCGGAAACTGACGCTTGCGCTGATCGCGACCCTGGCCCTCGGCGGCCTGACCACTTACGGCCTGGCCAAGGCCCAGAACGCTCCTGCGGCATACGCCGTCTTCCCGGTGCCGGGAACCTTGACGGCGTCCGCGAAGACGCAGCTCAGCTTCCGCGGCGGACCGCCCGCGAGCATCGGCACGGTCACGGTGACCGGGTCGAGCAGCGGCGCCCACACCGGCACGCTCAAGCCGCACTCGGACGGGCTCGGCGCCAGCTTCGTCCCCGACAAGCCGTTCACGGCGGGCGAGAAGGTCACGGTCCGCAGCGGCGCGCACGCGGACTACTCGTTCATGATCGGCGCCGAGACGCGGCGCGCGCTGCGCCCCGTCGAGGACCCGGCCGTCGGCCGCGGCAGCGTCCAGTCCTACCGCACGCGCCCGGACCTCACGCCGCCCGCGGTCACGGTCACCACGAACAAGCCGGGCGTCGCGCCGGGCCTCGTCTTCCTCGCCCCGAAGGCGGGCCGCGGGCAGGACGGCCCGATGATCATCGACAACGCCGGCCGGCTCGTCTGGTTCAAGGCGATGAAGGGCAAGATCGCCGCCGACTTCCGCGTGCAGGCCTACCAGGGCAAGCCGGTGCTGACGTGGTGGGAGGGGCAGCTGTACGTCGGTGACGGCGACGGGGTCGGGCAGATCTACGACAGCTCGTACAAGCGGGTCGGCCAGGTGCGCGCCGGCAACGGGTACTCGTTCGACCTGCACGAGTTCACGATCACGCCGCGCAACACCGCGCTGGTGATCGCCTACGAGCGCTACAACCGCAGCCTGAAGGCGTGGCACGGCCCGTCGGAGGCCAAGATCGTCGACAACATCGTGCAGGAGATCGACCTCGCGACCGGCCTCGTGCTGTTCGAGTGGCACAGCTTCGGCAACGTCTCCCCGGACGAGTCCGGCATCCCCGTGCCCAAGAACAAGGGCTCGGAGTGGGAGTACTTCCACGCCAACGCGGTCGACCTCGACAACGACGGCAACTACCTCGTCTCCGCCCGCAACACCTCGGCCGTCTACAAGATCGACCGCACGACCGGCAAGATCCTCTGGCGCCTCGGCGGCAAGAAGTCCGACTTCAAGCTCGGCCCGGGCGTGCGCTTCGACTGGCAGCACAGCATCCGCGCCCAGCCGGACGGGACCTACAAGCTCTACGACAACTCGGCCGCGCCCGCGGTGCGCAAGTCCTCGCGCGTGCTCACCATCAAGCTCGACACGGACGCGAAGACCGCGACGCTGGTGAGCGCGTTCAAGCACCCGCGCGGGCTGCTGTCGGCCAGCCAGGGCAACGTCGAGCGGCTGCCGAACGGGAACGTCTTCGTCGGCTGGGGCTCGCAGCGCTGGTTCACCGAGTTCAGCCCGTCCGGCCAGGTGCTGTTCGACGGCCGCCTCGCGCGCGGCAACGACAACTACCGCGCGTTCCGTTACGAGTGGACCGGCCGCCCGGCGCAGCCGCCGAAGCTGATCGCGAGCACGTCCGGGGGGACCGTGTCCGCCCGCGTGAGCTGGAACGGCGCGACCGGCGTCGCCCGCTGGGAGCTGCTGGCGGGTGCCGACGCGAACTCGCTGGCGCCGATCGCCTCGGCGCCGTCGGCGGGCTTCGAGACCGCGCTGCAGGGCGCCACGAGCGCGGCGGTGGTCGCCGCGCGGGCGTACGACGCATCCGGACAGGTGCTCGGCACGAGCACCCCGGTGCGCCCGACGTCGTCCTGATGCGGCTGCCGGCAGCGGCGAGCGGCGCGGTCGCGCCGCTCGCCGCGGCGTTGGCGTGCGCCGCGACGGCGGACGCGGCGACCCCCGCGGCGGGCGTGATGTCGGCAGCGGCGCCCTCCGCGGGCGCCCCGGTGCCTGCGGCCGCCACCCCCGCGCGGCCCGTCGCGTACCCCTCGCCGGGCACGACCACGGCGAACCCGCGCACGCAGATCAGCTTCCGCGGCGTCGCGCCGCGCGCGATCGGCGCCGTCCGCGTGACCGGCTCGCGCAGCGGCACGCACTCGGGCACGCTCAAGCCGCACTCCGACGGCCGCGGCGCGAGCTTCGTCCCGGCGCGGCCGTTCCGCGCCGGCGAGCGCGTCCGCGTCAGCTCGCGCGCCGTCACGTACGCCTTCTCGATCGGCCGCCGCCCGCCGCCGGCCAAGCTGCCGCCGACCGAGGCGCCGGACGTCGGCCGCGGCGCCGTCCAGCGGTTCGTGACCCGCCCCGACCTCGTCCCGCCCGCGCTCACCGTCACCACCAGCACGCCGGGCACCGCGCCGGGCCTCGTCTTCGTCGCCCCGAAGGCGGGCCGCGGCCAGGACGGCCCGATGATCGTGGACGACAACGGGCACATCGTCTGGTTCAAGCCGATCGCCGGCGGCGAGCTGGCGACCGACTTCCGCGTCCAGACCTACCAGGGCGAGCCCGTGCTGACCTGGTGGCAGGGCCGGCTGTCCGGCGGCCACGGCCAGGGCGAGGGCGTGATCTACGACACGCGCTACCGTCCGGTCCGCCGCGTCCGCGCCGGCAACGGCTACCACGCCGACGAGCACGAGCTCGTCATCACGCCCCAGAACACGGCGCTGGTGATCGCGTACGACCCGGTCGAGCGCGACCTCTCCAGCGTCCACGGCCGCGGACGCGTCGTCGACGCGGTCATCCAGGAGATCGACATCCCCACCGGCCTGGTGCTGTTCGAGTGGCACAGCCTCGGGAACATCGGGTTCGACGAGTCACACCGCCCGGTGCCCGAGCACGGCGGCACGTGGGACTACGTGCACCCGAACTCGGTCGCGCTCGATGCCGACGGCGACTTCGTCCTCTCCGCCCGCCTCACGTCCGCGGTCTACAAGATCGACCGGGCCACCGGCAGGATCGTCTGGCGCCTGGGCGGCACCAAGTCCGACTTCAAGTTCGGCCCGGGCGCCCGCTTCGACTACCAGCACGACGCGCGCCCGCAGCCGGACGGCACGCTGACCCTGTTCGACAACAGCCGGCGCGGCGTCCGCACCAGGTCACGCGCGCTCACGCTCCGGCTCGACGGCGGCACCGCCACGCTCGTGTCCGCGCTCACGCACCCGCTCGGCGTGCTGTCCGCGACCCAGGGCAGCACGCAGCGCCTCCCGAACGGCGGCACGTTCGCCGGCTGGGGCTCGCAGCGCTACTTCACCGAGCACGACGCGGCCGGAGCCGTGGTCTTCGCCGGCGCCTTCGCCCGCGGCAACGACACCTACCGCGCCTACCGGTTCCCGTGGGACGGCCGTCCGGTGACTCCGCCGACGCTCACCGCCACCCGCGCGAGGGACCGCGTGCACGCGCGGATGAGCTGGAACGGCGCGACCGGCGTCGCCGGCTGGGAGCTGTGGGCCGGCCCGTCGCCGACCGCGCTCGCGCGCGTCAAGGGCGCGCCGCGCGCCGGCTTCGAGACCGCGATCTCGGCTTTGACCGGCGAGCCGTACGTGGCGGTCAAGGCGCTCGACGCCGCCGGCGCCGTCCTGGGGGTGAGCGCGCCGTTGCAGCCGGCGAAAAATATGTCCGCGCGCTGACTGCTCTGGGTCCCCGCAGCACTGCTCGCGATATACAGCGCCCGCATGCGCGAGCGAGCCAGCACCGAATCCGTGGCGCTGCTCTGCCTGGACATCGCCGGCCGCCGCTGGGCGCTCCCGCTCGACGCGGTGGACCGCGTCGTCGCGATGGTCGCCATCGAGCCGCTGCCCGGCGCCCCCACGGGCGTGTGCGGCGCGGTCAACGTGCACGGCGAGATCGTGCCCGTGCTCGACCTCGACACGCGGCTCGGCCATCCGCCGCGCGAGCACCGTCCCGAGGAGGCGCTGGTGCTCGCGCGCACGCGCGGCGGCCTGCTCGCGCTGCCGGCCGACGACGTGACCGGCGTGATCGAGGTGGACGCCGGGGCGATCAGCCCGCCGCCTCCGCATGTTCCGGCGCCGCTGGCGGGCCTCGCGGCGCTGCCGGAGGGCGTCCTGCTCGTCTCCGACCTCGACGCGGCGCTCGCCGGATGATCGAGGCCGCCAGAGCGCTGATCGCCGACCGGCTCGGGCTCGACTTCCCGGCCCGGCGCGGCGACGACCTCCAGCGCGCGCTGACCGTCGTCGCCGGCGCGGGCCGCGAAGCGGGGCTCGTCGCCGCGCTGCAGGACCCGCACGACCGGCGCTGGCCCACGCTGATCCACGCGCTGACCGTGCGCGAGAGCTACTTCTTCCGCGACGCGCCGCTGTTCGAGCGCATCCTGCACGAGCTGGTCGAGCGCCGCCGCGCCGAGGGCGACCTGCGGCTGACCGTCTGGAGCGCGGGCTGCGCCACGGGCGAGGAGCCGTACTCGCTGGCGATGCTGCTCGATCGCCTGCTGGGGGACGTCGCGGCGTGGCAGGTTGCGATCCTGGCCACGGACGTCGACGTCGCCGCGCTCGAGACGGCGGCCCGCGGCGCCTACACGGAGTGGGCGCTGCGCGCGACGCCGGCCTGGGCCCGCGCGCGCTACTTCGACGAGCGGCTGACGCTCGCGCGCCGGATTCGCGAGCGCGTCACGTTCGTGCCGCTGAACCTGGCGGCGGATCCGTACCTCGGTGCCTTCGACCTGATCGTCTGCCGCAACGTGCTCATGTACTTCACCGAACGCGCGCGCCGCGCGACCGTCGAACGGCTGGCGGCCGCCGTGTCGCCCGGCGGGCGGCTGGCGCTGAGCCCGCTGGACGTGACGATCGAGCCGGCCGGGTTCGAGACGATCGACGACGGCCGTGTGCTCCGCCGCCGGGCGGAGGAGCTCGTCGCGTGAAGCTCGACTGGGCGCTGGCGCACGAGCGGCTCGAACGCGCGCGGCGGGCCCTCGGCGCGCCCGAGGACGAGCGCGCCGTGCTCGAGCGCCGCGCACGGGCGCTGGCCGCGCCGCCGCCGCCCCCGGACGAGCGCGCGTGGCACGACGTGGTCGTCTTCACGCTCGGCGGCGAGCGGTTCGCCGCGCCGGCCGACCAGGTGCTCGAAGCGGTGCCGCTGGGCGTCCCGACGCCGCTGCCCGGCGCGCCCGCGCACGTGCTCGGCGTGATCAACCACCGCGGCCGCGTGCTCGGCGTCTTCGACCTGCGCGAGCGGCCGGGCGGCGAGCTCACGCACGCGGTCGCCGTCGCGGCGGGCGGCATGACGTTCGCGATCGCCGCCGAGGACGTGGAGGAGGCCAGCCGCGAGCGCGTCGGCGAGCGCGAGCTGACCCTGTTGGACCTGGAGGCGCTGGCCGCGGACCCGCGGCTGCGAATCGACGAGGAGGCACGATGACACGGTGGACCATCGGCCAGAGGATCGCCGCCGGCTACGCCGTGCTGATCGTGCTGCTGCTCGCGCTGGCGGTGGTCGGGACGCTCGCGCTGCGCTCCTCGCGCTCGCAGTTCCACGCGGCGCTGAACACGGTCGAGTCACGCGCGATCCGCGGCACCGACTCGCTCCAGGGCATGGACGCCGCGTCGGTCGCGTTCCTGAGCTACCTGCTGCGCGGCAGCGCGAGCGCGGTCGACACGATGAACGACCGCTTCACCGCCGCCCGCGTGGCGACGGTCGCGCTGCGCGACTCGAGCACCACGCCCGCCCAGGTCGCGGGCTGGACGGACGCCGTCCGCCAGCTCGACGCCTGGAACAGCGCGGCCCAGCGGGCGATCACGGCCAAGCGCCGCGACGACGACGCCGAGGCGCAGCGGATCTACAACGACGACGTGATCCCGGTGCGCCAGTCCGAGCGCGACCTCGTGACCGGGCTGGTCACGTCCGAGCGCCGGCGGGCGAGCGACATCGCGTCGTCGGCCACGGACTCCGCGCTGCGGTCGACCTGGCTGCTGGTCGGCGGGTCGATCGCCGCGGTCCTGTTCGGGATCCTGGTCGCCTGGGGGCTCTCGCGCGCGGTCACGCGCCACCTGCGCGACGCGGTCGCGACGCTGGCCGAGGCGTCGAGCGGGATCCTGGCCGCGACCGCGCAGCAGGCCAGCGGCGCGGCCGAGGAGGAGACCGCGATCCACCAGACCACGACGACCGCCGACGAGGTCCGCCAGACGGTCGCGCTGACCACCGAGAAGGCGCGGATCGTGGCCCGCGACGCGCGGGAAACCGCTGATATCTCGAGGGATGGCCGCCACGCGGTGGACGAGAGCGTGCGCGGCAGCCAGCAGTCGCGGGCGCAGATCGAGGTGCTGGCCGAGCGGATCCTGGCGCTCAGCGAGCAGGCGCAGGCGATCGCGGAGATCGTGCGGACCGTCAACGGGCTGGCCGAGCAGACGAACCTGCTGTCGGTCAACGCCGGCATCGAGGCGGCCAAGGCCGGCGAGGCCGGGCGCGGATTCGCGGTCGTCGCGGGCGAGGTCAAGTCGCTGGCCGAGCAGTCGCGGCGGGCGACCGCGCAGATCCGCGAGATCCTCGGCGAGATCCAGTCCGCGACCGAGGCCGCGGTGACGGCCGCCGAACAGAGCGTGCGCGCGTCGGAGGCCGGGGAGCAGATCACCAGCGCGGCGGGCGACGCGATCAGCATGCTCGGCGAGCGGCTCGCGTCGTCGGCCGACTCGGCGCAGCAGATCCTCGCGTCGGCGCAGCAGCAGCTGACCGGCATCGACCAGGTCGCGCTGGCGATGCAGAACATCCGCGAGGCGTCGACGCAGAACATGGCGTCGACGCGGCAGGTGGAGCAGGCCGCGCGCGAGCTGGACGAGCTCGCGCGGCGGTTGACGGACCTGGTCGCCCCGTCGCGGCCCGCGCTCGCCGGGGCCAATGGCCGGGCGTGACGCGGACCTGAGGGCACGGCTGCTCGCGACGTTCCAGGTCGAAGCGGCCGAGCACTTGGCCGCGCTGCGTGCGCACCTGATCGAGCTGTCCGGGCGCGAGCTGGTCGAGACCACCTTCCGCGAGCTGCACACGCTCAAGGGCGCCGCGCGCTCGGTCGGGCGGCGCGACGTCGAGCGCGTGTGTGCGGCGGCCGAGGCGCTGCTGAGCGCGCACTCGCGGGCCGGGACCGTGCCGAGCGAGGACGTCGTCGCGCTGCTGGAGGAGGCGGTCGCCGCCGTCGCCGCGCTCCTGGCCGGCGACCCGGCGCCCCCGGCGCTCGTCGAGCGCCTGCAGCGCGAGGCGACCGCGGCGTCCTCGCCGCCCGCCGCCCCGTCGCCCGCGGCGGCGTCCTCGCCGCCCGCCGCCGCGCCGCCCCGCGCCGCCGCCCCGCCGCCGCTCGCGCCCGCGTCGCCGCCCGTCGCCGCCCCGCCGCCGCCCACCGCGCCCGCCGCCCTCGCGACGCCGCCCGCGCCCACTCCCCGCGCGGACACGATCCGGGTCGCCACGGAGGACCTCGACGAGCTCCTCCGGCGCGGCGAGGAGCTGCTCGCGCTCAAGCTCACCGCCGACGCCTGGGTCGCCCGCGCCGACGCGCTGCAACAGCGCCTGCGCCACTCCGCCGCCGAGCCCGAGGCGCGCGCGCTCGCCAACGGGCTCCGCCACGACCGCCGCGTGCTCGCGACCGCCGTCGACGGCCTGCTCGAACAGGCGCGGCGCGTGCGCATGATGCCCGCCTCCAGCGCGCTCGACGTGCTCGGCCCGATGGCGCGCGACCTCGCCCGCGCGCAGGGCAAGCGCGTGCGCTGGTCCGCCGCCGGCGGCGACGTGCTCGCCGACCGCCGCGTCCTCGAAGCGATCAAGGACCCGCTGCTGCACATGGTCCGCAACGCGGTCGACCACGGGCTCGAGCCGCCCGCCGAGCGCGCCGCCGCCGGCAAGCCGGACACGGGCACGATCGCGGTCAGCGTCGAGCTGCGGGAAGGCGGCCGGCTGGAGATCGCCCTCACCGACGACGGCCGCGGCATCGACGCCGAGCGCGTCCGCGCCGCCGCGCCCCACGCCGAGGACCCGCTCGCCGCCGTCTTCCGCTCAGGCGTCAGCACCAGCGCCGCGATCACCGACGTGTCCGGCCACGGGCTCGGGCTGGCGATCGTCAAGGAGCAGGTCGAGCGCCTCGGCGGCACCGTCGTCCTCGAGAGCCGCCCGCGGGCGGGGACGACCGTACGGTTGACCGTCCCGCAGACGATCGCGACGTTCCGCGGGCTGCTCGTCAGCGCCGGCGGCCAGCGCTTCCTGCTGCCGCTGGACGCGGTCGAGCGCGTGACCGCGGCCGGCGAGGCCGACCGCCTGCCGCGCGCCGAGCTGGCCGCGCTGCTCGGCCTCGAGCCCGGCACCGGCGAGTGGCGCGCGTGCGCGATCGTGACCGCGGGCGCCGAGCGCGCCGGGCTGATCGTCGACGACGTGCTGGGCGACCGCGAGGTGCTGGTCAAGGAGCTCGAGCCGCCGCTGATCCGGGTCCGCCACGTCGCCGCCGCCGGGCTGCTCGGCGCCGGCGAGCTCGTGCTCGTCCTGCGCCCCGCCGACCTGCTGGCGGCGATCGGCGCCGCGCCTGAGCCGCCCTGGGTCCTCGTCGTCGACGACGCCGCCACGACCCGCGCGATGGAGCGCGGCCTGCTCGAGCTGGCCGGCTACCGCGTGCGCGTCGCCGAGGACGGGGAGGAGGCGTGGGCCGCGCTCAAGAACGGTCGCTTCGACCTCGTGATCTCCGACGTCGACATGCCGCGCCTGAACGGTGTCCAGCTGACCGAGCGCATCCGCGCCGACGACGCGCTCGCCGACCTCCCGGTCGTGCTGGTCAGCGCGCTCGACGACGAGCGCCGCGGCCTCGACGCCGGCGCGAACGCGTACGTGGTCAAGTCCAGCCTCGAGCAGACCGACCTGCTCGAGATCATCCGGCGGCTCGGCGTCGGATGATCCGGGTGCTGATCGCGGAGGACTCGGCCGTCACGCGCGAGTACCTGGAGTGGATCCTCGGGCAGGACCCCGAGCTCGAGGTCGCGGGCGTCGCGCACGACGGCGAGCAGGCGCTCGCGCTCGCCGAGCGGCTCCGCCCGGACGTGATCCTGATGGACGTCCACATGCCGGTGCTCGACGGCTTCGACGCGACCCGGCTGATCATGGAGCGCGTCCCGACCCCGATCGTGATGGCCACGGCCAGCACCAGCCGCGCGTTCCAGGCGCTCGAGGCGGGTGCGCTCGTCCTGCTCGAGAAGCCGGGCGCGCCGTGGGAGGAGGGCAGCGCGGCCGCGGCCGACGAGCTGGTCCGCACGGTCAAGCTGATGGCCGAGGTCAAGGTCGTCCGCCGCTGGGCGCCGCGCGGCAACGGCGCCCGCCGCCCGGCGCGCCTGGGCACGCCGCGCGTCGTCGCGGTCGGCGCGTCGACCGGCGGCCCGCAGGTGGTCTCCGCGATCCTGGGCGCGCTGCCGCGCCCGCTCGGCGTCCCGCTGCTGCTCGTCCAGCACATGTCGTACGGCTTCATCGACGGCTTCGTCGACTGGCTGGACTCGCGCGTGCCGGTGCCGGTCCGGGTCGCGAGCCCCGAGGTGCCGCTGACGCCCGGCACCGTGCACGTCGCCGGCGGCGGCCAGCACCTCACGCTCACGCGCGATGGCCACGTCACGCTCGACGACGGCCCGGCGGTGAACGGGTTCCGCCCGTCGATCTCGCGCCTGTTCGACTCCGTCGCCGACGTCTACGGGCCCGATGCGGTCGGCGTCCTGCTGACCGGGATGGGCCGCGACGGCGCGGACGGCCTGCGCCGGATGCGCGACGCGGGCGCGCTGACGATCGCGCAGGACGCGGAGTCCAGTGTCGTGTTCGGCATGCCGGGCGAGGCGGTGCGGCTGGACGCGGCCGCCGAGGTGCTCCCGCCGCCCGCGATCGTCGACACGTTGCGGAGGCTGGCATGAGCGACATCCTGGTCGTCGAGGACAGCCGCACGCAGGCCGAGCAGCTGGTCCACCTGCTGCGCGAGGCGGGCCACGAGGTGCGCGCCGCGGGCGACGGGATCCAGGCGCTCGCGTTGGCGCGCAAGCGGCCGCCGGGCCTGGTACTGACGGACGTCGTGATGCCGCGCATGGACGGCTACGAGCTGTGCCGCATCATCAAGGCCGACCCGGAGCTCAGCCGCACGCCCGTGATCCTGCTCACGTCCCTGTCGAGCCCGCAGGACGTGACCGACGGCCTGGCCTGCGGGGCGGACAACTTCGTGCGCAAGCCGTACGAGCCGGCGTCGCTGCTGGCGCGCGTGTCGCGCGCGCTGGTCGACCGCGTGCCGGCGCCGGTCGGCGCCGCGCCCGAGCGCGTGCTGGACTTCCTGTTCTCGACGTTCGAGGAGACCGTCCACCTCGACGGCGAGCTGACGCGCTCCTACCGGTCGCTGGACCTGCTGTACCGGCTCGGCGAGGGCCTCAACCGCTGCGTCAACGAGCGCGAGGTGGTGCTGGAGACGCTCGCCCGCGCGCAGGAGCTGCCGGACGTGCACGGCGCGTGGATCGAGATGGCGGGCGAGCGCCTCGCGGGCGCGGCCGGGTCCTGCGCGGGCATCGACCGGCTCGCGGACGCGCCGCGCGCGGACTTCGGCATCGCGCTGCAGAGCGGGCACCACGTGCTCGGCGTCCTGCAGCTGGTCGGCCCGGACGAGCGGCTGCTCGACGACGACGAGCTGCGCACGCTGGAGACGTTCGGCACGCAGGTCGGCACCGCGCTCGAGCGCGTGCTGCTCCAGCAGCACCTCGAGCGCCGCGTGCGCGAGCGCACGTCCGAGCTGTCGGCGGAGGTCGCGGCGCGCCTGCGCGCCGAGGAGGCGCTGCGGGCGATGGCGGCGATCGTCGAGTCGGCGGACGACGCGATGGTGCGGCTCGGGCCGGACGGGCGGATCGAGACCTGGAACCGCGCCGCCGCCCGCCTGTACGGCTACGTCGCCGACGAGGCGGTCGGCAGCTCGATCGAGCTGGTGGTCGCGCCCGAGCACGTGCGCGAGACGCGCGAGATGGTCGGCCGCGCCGCCTGGGGCGAGTCGATCCAGGGTCACGAGACCGTGCGGCTGCGCCGCGACGGCGCCGAGGTCGAGGTCAGCCTCACGCTCTCGCCCGTGCGCGACGCGGACGGCGCGATCGTCGCCGTGGCCGAGATCGCGCGCGACATCACCGCCCGCCGCGAGCTGGAGCGCGCCCTGCTGCAGTCGCAGAAGCTCGAGTCGGTCGGGCGCCTGGCCGGCGGCATCGCGCACGACTTCAACAACCTGCTCACGGGCGTGATCGGCTTCTCGGAGCTGGCGCTCGCGCGGATGGGACCGGACGACCCGATGCGCACGCTGGTGGAGGAGGCGCGGCGGGCGGGCGAGCGCGCGACCGAGCTGACGCAGCGGCTGCTCGCGTTCGGGCGCCGCCAGACGCTGCGGCCGCGGCCGCTGGACCTCAACGCGGTGGTCGGCGGGCTCGAGCCGCTGCTGGCGCGGCTGATCGGCGCGCAGGTCGAGCTGGTGTTCGAGCTGGCCGGCGAGCCGTGCCCGCTGGTCGCCGACCGCGGGCAGCTCGAGCAGGTCGTTATGAACCTGGCGATCAACGCCCGCGACGCGATGGACGGGCGCGGGCGGCTGACGATCGCGGTTGGCGCCGAGCCGGACGCGGTGCGGCTCGCGGTCACCGACACCGGCACGGGCATGGACGCCGAGACCCGCGCGCAGATCTTCGAGCCGTTCTTCACCACCAAGCCCGAGGGCAAGGGGACGGGGCTCGGGCTCTCGACCGTGTTCGGGATCGTCCAGCAGAGCGGCGGCACGATCGCGGTCGAGAGCGCGGTCGGCCGCGGCACCACGTTCGTGATCCGGCTGCCGCGCGGCGGGGACGTCGCCGCGGCGGCCGCGGAGCCCCGCGCGAAGGCGGTCGCCGCCCGCGGGACCGGGCGCGTGCTGGTGGTCGAAGACGACGAGTCGGTGCGCGCGCTGCTGCGCGGGGTGCTGGTCAGCGCGGGCTACGACGTCCGGCTCGCGGCCGACCCGGCGGAGGCGCTCGCGGGCCCGGACGCCGATCTGGTGATCACCGACATGCTGATGCCGGGCATGAACGGCCGCGAGCTGGCGGAGCGGCTGCTGGACCGCGCTCCCGGCGTGCGCGTGCTGTTCATCTCGGGCTACACGGGCGAGGATCTGGCACTGGACGACGGCGTCCGCTTCCTGCCGAAGCCGTTCACGCCGAGCGAGCTGCTCGAACAGGTGCGGGCGATCCTCGACGACGCCTAGAATCTGTCGGAGTGGACGAACGTAATTGGCGACTCGACGGCGTCGGTCCGCCGCATGTGCCACGCCGCCGGATGCCGTCTTTCCTGGACCTGCCGGAGCGGACGGGCAAGCCGCGGCGGTTCGGGATCACGCACGTGATCGATCGCGGGATCTCCCCGCTGGCGCTGGAGTCGCTGCTCGTCACCGCCGGCGAGCACATCGACATGATCAAGCTCGGCTGGGGCACCGCGTACGTGACCGGCGCGGTCGCGGACAAGGTGGCGATCTGCCGGGACGCGGGGATCGCCGTGTGCCCGGGCGGGACGCTGCTGGAGATCGCGGCGAGCCAGGGACGCATCGACCGCTACGTCGAGTGGCTGCACGAGCTGGGGATCGACCACGTCGAGGTCTCCAACGGCTCGCTGCCGCTGGAGCGTTCCCGCAAGGCGGAGCTGATCGCGTCGCTGGCGCGCGAGTTCACCGTGATCGCGGAGGTCGGGTCCAAGACCGGGGTGGACCCGGTCGCCGACGACTGGTGCACGGAGATGCTGAGCGACCTGGCGGCCGGCGCGGCGCTGGTGATCGCCGAGGGGCGCGAGAGCGGGACCGTCGGGCTGTTCGACGCGACCGGCGCCGTGCACGGCGACCTGGTCGACGCGATCCTGCACGCGGTCGGTCAGCAGACCGTGATCTTCGAAGCGCCGCAGCGCGCGCAGCAGGCGTGGCTGCTGCGGCGCGTGGGGCCGAACGCGAACCTGGGGAACATCGGCGTCGAGGACGTGATCGCGCTGGAGACGCTGCGGCTCGGCCTGCGGTTCGACACGCTCGACCTGCTGCCTCAGCGCACGGCGCGCTGAAGCAGCTCGCGCTCGGCCGCGGCGAGGTCGTCGCGGCGCGTGCGGTTGAGCGCCGCGGCCGCCTCGATCGCGCGCCGCGTCGCGTCGAGCATCGCGTCCATGGGTGCGGGGGCGGCGCCGCCGAGGGTGGTGCGGGTGGCCAGCGTCTCGTCGAGGTCGAGCTCGATCGGCGCGTGCGCCGCGATCGCGCGGCCGACCTCGCGGTACGCGGAGCGGTAGTCGAGGCCGGTCTCGAGGCTGATCAGCTCGGCCTGGTCGGCGGCGAGCACCTCGGGGTGCTCCTCCAGCGCGCGCCGGCAGGCGGCGCGGTCGATCGTCAGGCTCTCCGCGGTCGCCGCCGCGAGGTCGAGCAGCTTCGCCGCGCGCTCGACGGTCCCCGCGACCTCGCCGTACGCGTACAGCAGGTTGTCCGTGCGGCCGGACGGCGTGCGCTGCGTGGCCAGGACGCCGGTCGCGCGGCCGAGCAGCGTGCTCGCGCCGCCGCGGATGACGACGAGCGCGTACGGGTTGCGCTTCTGTGGCATCAGGGCGCTGGCGCGGCAGAGCGCGTCCCCGATGCGCAGGAGGTGGAACTCGTCGCTGCCGTAGATCTCGACGTCCTCGGCGAAGCGGCTGGCGGTCGTCGCGGCGGTCGCGGCGTGCCAGGCGGCTTCGGTGAACGGGTCGGTCTGCCACATCGCGTCGCGCGTGTGGGGGATGGGGGCGGCGAAGCCGAGGGCGGCGGCGAGCTGGGCGCGGTCGAGTGCGAAGCGCGAGCCGTTGACGCCGCCGGCGCCGGCCGGGCTGCGGTTGGTGTGCGCGAAGTCGTCGGCGGTGCGGGCCGCGTCGCGGATCGCCGGGTACGCGTGCGAGAGCAGCCAGTGGCCGGCGGTCGTCGGCTGGGCGGCCTGCAGGTACGTGTAGTCGGGCATCGGCGTGTCGCGCTCGTCGGCGGCCCGGGTGACGAGCGCGTGCGCGAAGCGCAGCGTGGCCTGCTCGAGGTCGAGCAGGCGGTCGCGGAGGGCGATCCGGAACGCGATCCGCCCCGCTTCCCGGCGCGGACGGCCCGCGTTGAGCCAGCCGGCGGCGGTGCCGATCCGCTCCTCGAGCGCGCGCTCGCGGACGTTGACGAGGTCGCCGTAGCGGGGGTCCGCGACGTCCGGGTCGGCGTCGAGGAGGTCCTTGAGCGCAGCTTTGAGCGCGGTGGCGTCCTCGCGCGGGATCGCCTGGGCGTGCTCGAGCGCGAGCACGTGCGCGAGGTCGGAGAGCCCCAGCCCGCGGTGCAGCAGCCGCGCGTCGTCGAGCTCGAGCTCGTACCCGGCGGCCACGAGCTCCGGCGCGGGCCCGCTCCGCACCCGCGCCTCTGCGCCCAGGTAGCCGGGGGGAGGCGCCGCCGCGCCGCCGCCGCCCGCCCGCGCCGACCCGCCGCCCGCCGCGTCGCCGCCGCGCGCCTGGCCGCCGTCCGCCGCGTCGCCGCCGCGCGCCTCGTCGCCGCTCACCGTGTCGCCCGCACGCGCCTGGCCGCCGCCCGCCGCGTCGCCCGCGCGCGCCTCGCCGCCGCTCACCGCGCGCGTCCCCGCGCGACGACGGCGTCCACGATCGCTCCCGCGGCGCCCAGCGCGCGCTCGGGGCGCAGGAGCGCGGCCAGCTCGTCGCCCGGCAACGCCGCCGCGATCTCGGCGTCCGCCGCCAGCGCCGCTTCGAGCGTCACCCCCGCCTCCTGCCCGGCCAGCGCGGCCCGGTGGACGAGCTCGTGCGCGCGGTGCTTGCCGACGCACGCCGCGAGCGCGAGCATCGCCGGCTCGGCGAGCACGTAGCCGCGCTGCGCGTTGAGGTTCGCGCGCATGCGGTCCGCGTCCACGCGCAGGCCCTCGACCAGCTCGCGGCCCAGCGCCAGCGCGGTCGCCGCCGCCGCGGACGCCTGCGGGACCAGCGCCCACTCGGTCTTCCAGGCCGCGCCGTCGCGCTCGTGCTCGCCGACGAGCCCTTCGAGCGCGAGCCCGGCGTGCGCGCGCACGACCCGCGCGAGCGTCCACAGGTGCTCGGAGCGCTCCGGGTTGCGTTTCTGCGGCATCGTGATGCTGCCGACCACGCCCGCGGTCGGCGCTTCGGAGACCTCGCCGATCTCGGCCCGCTGGAGGTTGTAGACCTCGTTGCCGAGCTTCGCGAGCGTGCCGGTGATCAGCGCGAGCAGCGTCGCGTACTCGGCGACGCGGTCGCGCGCGGTCAGCCAGCTCACGTCCGGGACGCCCAGGCCGAGCCGTGCCAGCAGCCGCCGCTGCAGTTCCGGGCCGTCCTCGCCCCACGCCGAGAGCGTGCCGACCGCGCCGGCGAGCTGGCCGACCGCGAGCCGCGGCTCGGCCTCGTCCACCCGGTCGAGATGCCGGCGCACCTCCGCGGCCCAGACCGCGGCCTTGAAGCCGAACGTGATCGGCAGCCCCGGTTGGCCGTGCGTGCGGCCGAGCATCACCGTGTCGCGGTGGCGCTCCGCCAGATCCAGCAGCGCCGCCTCGACCGCGCGCAGCTCCCGGCGCGCGATCCCCAGCACGTCGCGCATCACCAGCCCGAACCACGTGTCGGTCACGTCCTGCACGGTCGCGCCGTAGTAGATCCACTCGGCCGCCTCAGGCCCGAGGCCGCGGCGCAGGACGCGGATCAGGCCGAGCGTCGAGTGCCCGCTGGCGCGCGTCTCCTCCCCGACGGCCGCGAGGTCCACGTCGCCGTCGAGCCGCGCCAGCTCCTCCGCGGCGCCAGCCGGGATGACGCCCAGCTCGCCCTGGACGGCCGCCAGCGCGGCGATGATCCGCACCCACGCACGCGTGCGTCCCGCGTCGCCGAGCAGCGCGCGGGTCTCGTCCGTCGCCCACAGGTGCCCGTAGATCGCCGAGTCGGCGAGGTCGATCCCGCTCACGCCGCCAATCCTTTCAGCGCCTCCCGGACTTCCTCCAGCGACGCGCCCCACGGCACGATTGTGCGCGCGCCGTCGCGCTCGACGCCGCGCTCGCGCAGGCAGCACTTGAGCAGCGTCGGCCGCGGGTCGTGGTCGCGCAGGAGCGGGCAGAAGTCGACGCGGGCGGCGGGCTCGCGGCCGTACAGCGCGTGGTGGATCTGGCGCGAGCGCTCGCAGCCCACCAGCGTCCAGTCGGCCGCTGCGGGCGGCCCGGCGTCGAGGAAGTCCACGCGCGCGTCGAGGTCCAGCCCCGCGCAGCGGCACGGGAACAGGTAGTGGCCGGCGGGGTGCGACAGCGCCAGCTCGCGCAGGTCGATCGCGACGAAGTCCAGCGCGACCGGCGGGAGGTCCTCGTCGAAGTCGAGCACGTTCTGCGCCATGTCGAGCAGCTTCGGCGGGTACGGCGGGACGACCTCGACCACGCGGATGTGGACCGGCGCGGGCGCGTAGATGAAGTTGACGTGCTGGTAGCGGCCCTCGACGACGGTCACGAGCGCGCCCGGGTCCGCCACGCGTGCGATCTGGCTCGCGTTGCCGGTGTCCACCGTGGGCGCGCGCACGAACGCGACGTCCTCCGGGCCCGCCAGGACGCGCGCGTCGCGCACGTCGGTGAGGATGCCGTCGCCGTCCGCGCGCTCGAGCTGCACGATCGCGCGCTTGTCGCCGTGCACCGCGACGATGAACTCGGTCCGCCGGTACACGCGCCGCGAGCGGACGTGGGACAGCAGCGCGTCCGGCGCCAGCGAGGGCACCTCCTGCACGCTGACGCCGCGGTACGGGCGGGTGATGAAGTTGGGCTCGAGGTCCTTCACGAGCACGCTCCGGCGGCCATGCCCCACAGGATCGCGTGTCCGGAGCTCGCGCCCCAGCGCGACAGCCCGCGCGCCCGCCGCCGTGCGGCGTCCGCGTCGCCGCCGCGCACCGCCCGGAGCACCGCCGCCGCGGCCTCCGGCAGCTCACCGCGCACCGCGCAGCGCAGGTACGCGAGGCCGAGGGGGGAGCAGCGCTCGGCGATCAGCGTGCCTTCGGGGCGGCCCTCGGCGTGCCGCCACGCCGCGTAGCCCGCGAGCACGTCGTCGCCCGCGGGCGTCAGCCCCTCGCCGCGCCCGGCCAGTGCGAGCAGGGCCTCCGTGAGCTCCCCCTTTCGCAGCGCCGCGAGCCCGGAAATGAGCTCGGGCGGCACCGGCGGCGCGGCCTCCAGCGCCGCCGTCAGCGCCGTCCGCCAGCCGGGGGAGAGCGGCGGCGGCGCGAGCGCGAACGGCGGCGCCAGGCCTGAGAGGTCGACGCAAAGTGCCCCGACGTACAGGGCGGGCGGACGCGACCCCCCGGCGACCACGGCCTCGTCACCCACCCGCAGCGGCGCGCGCTCCAGCCCCGTCACGGCCAAGGTCAATGGTCCGCGCGGCGCGCGCGGGATCGCCACGAGCACCCACTCCTCCCCGAACCGCACGTAGCCGCCCGGGTGCAGCGCGAGCTCGACCCGGCCCGAACCTTCGAGCCGCACGCCCGCACCGGCCCAAAGAGCCCGGCCGGCGTGACGGGTGGAGTCAGTTTCCGTCCTGTGAGGCAACATTTTGACTCCACCCGTCAAGGGAATCCGCCAGCGCCGCGACCGCGGCCCGGAACGGCTCGACCGGCTGGTGCGCGACGCCCGCGCCGATCTGCCCCGTCCCCGCCGAGGCGTGCAGGACGCCCGTGGTGATCTGCGGCGTCACGCCCAGCTCGGCGACCAAGCGGGCGTCGATGCCGACCGGCGTCCCGACCCCGTCCCGCGTCGCCAGCGTGAACCGCGTCGAGCGCGCCGCGCAGATCTGCGCCATCAGCTCCGTCCGTGCGGCCGCGGCCGCCGCGTCGCCCCCGAAGAACGACGCGACCACCGGGGCCGCCGCCAGGGCCATGCCGCCCAGGCCCACGCACTCGATCACCGCGGAGTCCCCGATGTCCCGGGCGGCGTCCGACGGCGCGTTGCCTTCGCGCAGCAGCGCGTCCGCGACCGGCGCGGCCTCGGCCACGAACCAGCGTCCCGGCATCCCCGCCAGCTGGATCCCGACGTCGGTCCCGTTGCGGGAGATCAGCGACACGACGCTCGAGCCCCGGCACCCCTCCGCCGACAGCGACGCGCACTTGGCCGCCGCCATCGTCAGGTTCAAGTAGAAGTGATGGTTGCCGGCGACGAAGCGCGCGGCGTCGACACCGCCCTCGGCGGCCGCCGCCGCGAACAGCTCGCGGACCAGCAGGTTCCCGGTCGCCTGGCTGCGCATGTGCAGCTCGTCGCCCATGTTGAGCCCCTGGGCGGCGAGCCCGAACACGTCGACCGGCCCGCGCCGCTCCAGCAGCCGCGCCAGCCACGGCCCGAGCACGTCGCGGAAGAACCGCAGCCGCTCCACGGACTCGTCGTCGCCGACCCCGAACCACAGCGTCCGCCCGGGCCCCTCGTTGAGCGTCGAGTACGCGCGCACGTCGCCGGTCTCGACCACCCAGACCGGCATCGACGGCGAGCAGATCCCGGTCATCGGCCCGACGTGCCCGTGCTCGTTGCCGGACCGCAGCACGATGTCGCCGCGCGCCAGCAGCGCCGCGGCCTCCTCGCGCGTCCCCGCCCAGCCCTCGAACAGCGCCGCGGCCAGCATCGCCCGCCGCTGCGGGTCGCACACGCGGTCCCAGGTGATCGGCGGCCCGGAGTGCAGCAGCACGCCGTCGTCCGAGAGCGCCCCGATCACGGACCCGGCGGGAGCCACCGTCACCGCGCGCGGCGCGCAGCCCTCGATCCGCGCCACCGCGTCCGCGTTCGCCGCGTCCACGACCGCGCCGTGGGGCCCCCAGACGCGCTCCAGCGTCGAGAGCACCGTCGCGTCGCCGTCGCCCGGCGGCCGCCAATCCACCTGCACGACGGGCGCGCCCTGATCGCGCAGCGCGTCCGCGAACGTCTCCAACCCGAGGTTCACCGCGGACACGTGCGTCAGTACGTCGGTCATGCTGATTCAATCCCTTCGATGGCGAAATTGGACGCGCTGGTCGCGCTCGTCACCACCGCGCCCGGACTGCTCGGCAAGCGCGAGCTCGCCCTGGTCAAGCCCTTCGGCGGCGACGGCGACGACGCCGCGGTGATCCCCCACGGGGACGGCTTCTTGGTCATCTGCGGGGAAGCGATCTCGCCGCCGTTCCTGCGCGCCGACCCGTACGGGGCGGGCTCGGCCGCGGTGGTCACGAACGTCTCCGACGTCCGCGCGATGGGCGCCCGGGCGCTCGGCATCGTGGACATGCTCGTGTCCCCCGACAGGGACCACGCGAACGCCGTGCTGGACGGCATCCGGTGGGCGTCGGACCGCCTCGGCGTGCCGGTCGTCGGCGGCCACCTGACGCTCGGCCACGAGCCCGCGCTCTCCGCGTCCGCGACCGGCTTCGCGAAGGCCCCGCTGCAGGCGGGCAACGCCAAGCCCGGCGACACGCTGATCGCCGCGTTCGCGATCGACGGCCGGTACATGAGCGACGACACCGACTTCTTCACCGCGCTGCACGACCGCAGCCCGGCCCAGCTCCAGCAGGACGGGGAGGCGCTCGTGGAGGTCGCCGAGCGCCGCCTGTGCCACGCGGCGCGGGACGTCAGCATGCCCGGCATCGCCGGCTCGCTGCTGCAGATGATCGAGGGCGCGCACGCCGGCGCGACGCTCGACGTCGACGCGATCCCGCGCCCCGCCGGCGTGCCGGTCGAGCGCTGGCTGATGACGTTCCCGAGCTTCGGCTTCCTGCTCGCGGCGCCGCCCGAGCACGTCGGCGAGGCGGTCGAGACGTTCCGGCGGCGGGGCCTCGCCGCAGCCCCCTGCGGGCACTTCGACGCCACGAAGACGCTGACGCTGATCCACGACGGCGTCTCCGCCGTCGCGTGGGACCTCAACACGACGCCGCTCACCGGCTTAGTGCGATCGCCATCGGCTGGTGCATGACGCCGCGGTAGAGCGCCGCAGCCCCGTCGCGCGTCCAGCCGAGCCGCTCGAAGAAGCGCACGTTCGGCACCTGCACCTGGGCCACCATGCGCGTCCCGCCGAGCTCGAGGCCGGTCCGCACCGCGAACTGCACAAGCGCCGCCCCGAGACGGTGCACGCGCGCCTCCGGCAGCACGGCCAGCCGGTCGCCCTTCCAGAGCCCGTCGCCGAGCGGGTACAGCCGGACCGTCCCGACAACGGACCCGTCGACCACCGCGACCACGTGCACCGTGTCGTCCAGCGCGTCGACCTCGTCGCGGTCGGACGTCTCGAAGAGCCCCTGCAACTCGACGAACACCCGCCGCCGCACGGCGAAGTGCGCCTCGAGGTCGGAGGCGACGACGATCTCAGCCGCTGGTGCCGACGACGAGACCATCGCTCTCACGCTTGAGCACGCGCTCCCACGCGGACAGGCCCGAGCACGCCTGGCAGCGCGCGCAGCCGGCCTTCGCGTCCAGGTGGTCGAACCCGGCGTCGGTCAGCATCGCCGACACCTCGGCGTAGATCCGCGAGACGTACGCCGAGTCCGGCGGCTCCGCGTCCTCCATCAGCGTCCCCGGCACGGGCCGCAGCGGCACCACGAACGGGTAGACGCCCATCGCGATCGCGCGCCGGCAGCCCTCGACGATCAGCTCCTCGCGCTCGCCCATGCCGAGCAGCACGTAGGTCGTCACCGAGCCCTTGCCGAACACGTCGACGGCCGCTTCCCAGGTGCGGAAGTAGCCCTCGATGCCGCACTGGGCCTTGCCGGGCGCCACGCGGGCCAGCACGTCGGGATCGAACGTCTCGGAGTGGATGCCGACGGCGTCGACGCCCGCCCGGCGCACCTCGTCGAGCACGCGCAGGTCGTCCGGCGGCTCGAACTGCACCTGGATCGGCATCCCGGACGCCTCTTTGATCGCGGCCGCGCAGCGCGAGATGTAGATCGCGCCGCGGTCGCGCCGGTTCAGCGACCCGGTGGTCAGCGTGACGTCGACCGCGTGGTCGTGGTCGCGCGCCGCCGTGCACACCTCGGCGAGCTGGGCCGGCGTCTTGACCGGGATCGTCTGCGACCCGCGCGTGAGCTCGATGCCGCAGAACCCGCACTGCTCGTGCGTGCCCCAGTAGATGCACTTCTGCACCACGGTCGACGCGATCGAGTCCAGGTGCAGCAGCGCGATCTTCCAGTAGGGGACGCCGTCGGCGGTCTCCATGTCGTAGATCTTCGGCCGCGGCGGGAGCGTCACCGGGCAGATGAGCTCGTCGTCGCGGTACAGGGAGGCGCGCCGGCCCTCCACGCGCACCGTGTACGGCGACGCGTCCACGTAGGACGCGTGCGACGGCACGGTCAGCGGCAGCCCGCGGACCCACAGAAACAGCGCGTCCGACGGACCGGCGCCGCCGAGGCGCCCGGGCAGCGGCCCGGACGTCTCGTCGATCACCCGTACGCCGAGCGACTGCAGCTCGACGAGCAGGCGGCGGTCGTCGAGACCCTCAAGCATGGGTCCCGTACACCTCTTCGTAGTTGCGCCAGAACACCCGTTCCTTGAGCTCTTGCGAGATGTCCCGGACGCCGTTGAGCTTCCAGTACTCGCTGTCGAAGTCCGACCACGGCTCGTCGGAGCCGAAGAACACGCGGTCGCCGCCGACGCCCTGCTTCTCGATCTCGGTCAGCAGCCAGCGCGCGCCGAACCCGACCGCCCACGACGTGTCGGTGTACACCTTGTACCCGTCACGCACCCACTGCAGGAACTTCGGCACGAGCTTGATGTGACCCGACACGCCGCCGCCGAAGTGCACCAGGTAGATCTTGCACCGCTTGCCGTACTTCTCCACCAGCGGGATGAAGTTGTTGATGTCAGAGTTGCCGCCGGGCGACGTGTGGAAGTGAAACATCAGGTCGTGCTGCTCGCACACGTCGAAGATCTCGTCGGCGAGCTTGAGCGTCTCTTCGTCCCAGGACCCCGGATCTGGGTTGCCGCCCAGCAAGAACGTGGTCTTCAGCGCCACCACGCGGGACTCGCTCGCCAGCTTGAGCGCCTTGCGCGTGAGCTCGGCGTTGCGCGGCAAGAACGACACCCAGATCGCCGCCAGGATGCGGTCGTTGGAGGTCGCCGCGTCCATCACCACGTCGTTGAGGTCGAACGAGATCTCGTGGATCGGCACGCCGTAGTTGGAGATGGCGAGCGCGCGCTCGATCTTGAAGTAGTCCATGTGACGCTTCAGGAACGCCTTGGTGTCCGCGTAGTCATAGACCGTGGGTTTGACCGGGTGCTCGAGGTCGTAGAACTTCCACGGCGGGATCTCGCCGATGTGACAGTGGGCGTCGATGATCTTCTGCGGGTGAGTGGCCACGTCAGCGCCTCCCGAACAGGCCGCGCGCCTGCTCGACGCGCGCTTCCCATTCCTCGCGGGTGTCAAAAGTCTGTTCCGGCATCGGCGGGGCGACGTCGAGTCGCCAGGCCCCGTCGCTCGGGTCCAGCTGCACGACCTCGAGCGTGAACTTCGGCTTCCCGGCGTCCAGCGGCAGCTCGGCGGCGGCGTGCAGCGCGCGCCCGGAGGCGACGTGCATCTCCAGCCGGTGCGAGCCGAGCGGGGTGACGTCCTCGAACAGGACGACCCACTCGGCTCTCTCACGGCGGGCGCGCTCGAGCCGCTGCGCGGCCAGCGCCTTGCCCTGCTCGCGCGTCAGCTCGCGGTGGCGGTGACAGAACGCGGCGTCGTGCACCGCGCCCAGGTCCATCAGGGCGAGCATCGGCGGAGCGGAGCGCGAGACGACCTCGCGCACCACATCGCGCCGCTCGTGCCAGGCCGCGACGAGATCGTCCTCGGTGCGCACGTCGGTGAGCTCGTCGGCCACCGCGCGCACGACACCGATGTACTGCTGGTAGAGGTCGGCGTTGACCATCACGGAGGGGTAGATGCGCGCCTCGGCGCGCCGCCAGCTCTCGATCGCAGCGTCGCGGTCCAGCACTAGCATCGCGCTCAGACGGTCCAGGTGTTGAGCTGGAACGCCTTGTCGCGCCACGCCGTCAGCGCGGCGTCGAGGACGTCGAGCGGATGGAACGGCTTGACGCCCTCCATCAGCAGGTTCTCCGGGAAGCCGTACAGCGCGCCGGACGCGAAGCGACAGGCGTAGATCGTGCCGCCCTCGTCCATGAACGTCTGCAGCTGGTTGTTGATCGCCATGTGCCCCGGGAAGGCCTCGTCGCCGACCTTCGGGAAGCCGCGCGTGCCGGAGGCCATCAGGACGCCGGGCCCGTACAGGACCAGGTGCGTCTTGAACCCCTTGCGCTGTACGCGCGTGGTCGTCAGCAGGTTGACGAGGCCGACCGAGCCCTCGTACGGCACGGTGTGCATGAACGTGTAGGCGCTCTCACCTGGCTCGGCCTTCACATCAGGGAACACCTTCTCCGACGTGTCGAACAGCTCGGTGCCCTTCTCGGGCCGCTGGATGACATCCGACTTCGCCACGTGTCCTCCCCTTCGATCGATCGAGTGGAAGACCGACCGTATCGGATCGTGAACGCCATGCAAACGCCCTAGAGCGAAACTGGGGGGAAAACCCCACGCCCTGTCGTGAATACCCCATATACGATAGGAAACGTGAACCGCAACCGGATCGTCGTGGCGGTCGGCGGCAACGCGCTCATCAAGGCCGGGGAGACAGGTACCTGGGCCGAGCAGCTCGAGCATGCGCGCGAGATCGCCGAAGCCGTATTGGCACTGCGCGCCCAGGGTCACGAGGTCGTGCTCACGCACGGCAACGGGCCCCAGGTCGGCGCGCTGCTGCTGCAGAACGCGGCGGGCGAGCGCGAGGCCGCGCCCCTGCCGCTGGACGCGCTGATCGCCCAGACCCAGGGCCAGGTCGGCTACCTGCTCGAGAGCGCGTTCGCGGCGGTCGACGCGTCCGTGCCGGTCGCGTCGCTGCTGACGCGCGTGCTGGTCGACCCCGCCGACCCGGCCTTCGCGGACCCGACCAAGCCGGTCGGGCCGTTCTACGACGAAGCCGAAGCGCGCCGCCGCGCGGCGGCGTTCGGCTGGGACGTCGCGCCGGACGCCGGCCGCGGCTGGCGCCGCGTCGTCCCCAGCCCGCGCCCGCTGAAGGTGTTCGGCACCGAGCACGTGGTCGGGCTGCTGGAGCGCGACTCGATCGTGGTCTGCTGCGGTGGCGGCGGGATCCCGGTGACGGCCGAGGCCGGCGAGGTCGCCGGCGTTGCGGGCGTGATCGACAAGGACCGCTGCTCGGAGCGCCTGGCGTTCGAGATCGGCGCCGACGTGCTCGTCCTGCTGACCGGCGTGCCGCGCGTGGCGCTGGACTTCGGCACGCGCTGGGAGCGCCAGCTGTCGCTGCTGACGCTGGCCGACGTCGAGCGCGGCCTCTACGACGGCGACTTCCCCGCGGGCAGCATGGGGCCGAAGATGGAGTCCGCCGCCCGCTTCGTCGAGGAGAGCGGCGGCCGCGCGCTGATCACCAGCGCGGACCGGCTCGCGCTCGCGGTCGCCGGCACCGACGGCACCTGGGTCGTCCCCGAGCGAGTCGCCGCATGAGTTGGGCGATCCGGGTCGTCCGCGACCGCTACGTCGACAGCGTGCGGCTGATGCGCGTGGCCAAGGAGCTGCGCGAGCACGGGCGCGCGGAGGTCGCGATGGGCACGCCCGCGAACCTCGAGGCGCTGGCCGCACTCGGCGTCACCGTCGACGCCGGCCCGACCGACATCGTCATTGCGGTCGAAGGTCCCGAGGGGGCGCTGGACGCCGCGGAGCGCGAGCTGGCGGCGCCCGCGGCGTCCGGCGACCTCCCGGCCGCCGCCGCGCCGCCGCGCACGCTGCTGGCCGCCACCGACGCGAACATCGCGCTGATCTCGCTCCCGGGCGAGTACGCGACGCTCGAAGCGCACCGCGCGCTCACGCGCGGGATGCACGTCTTCCTGTTCTCCGACCACGTCTCGATCGCCGACGAGCTGGCGCTCAAGCGCCGGGGCGCGGAGCTCGGCCGGCTGGTGATGGGCCCGGGCTGCGGCACCGCGATGCTCGGCGGCGTCGGGCTCGGGTTCGCCAACGTCGTGCGCTCCGGCTCGGTCGGCGTGGTCGCGGCCGCCGGCACCGGCGCCCAGGAGGTCGCGTGCCTGCTCGACGGCGCGGGCGTCGGCGTGTCGCAGATCATCGGCGTCGGCGGGCGTGACCTGTCCAACGAGATCGGCGGGATCATGTTCGCGCAGGGCATGCGGATGCTGGCCGCCGACGACGAGACGGACACGCTGCTGTTGGTCTCCAAGCCGCCGGACCGCGAAGCGGTCGAGCAGCTGGCGAACGTGGACGTGGGCGGCAAGCGCGTGGTGGCCGCGTTCGTCGGCTGGGACGGGGGAGAAGGCCCGTTCGAGATCCACCCGACGCTCGACGCGGGCGCGTTCGCCGCGGCCAACGCCCCGGCGCCGGACGAGGACGTCGACGTCCCGCGCACCGGCGGGCGCCTGCTCGGCCTCTACTCCGGCGGCTCGCTGGCGCACGAGGCGGTCACGATCCTCGAGCCGCGGCTGGGCGGGATCGGCGGCAACGCCGGGCACGGCGGCGGCCCGCACGAGATCTTCGACCTCGGCGAGGAGGAGTACACGCAGGGGCGCCCGCACCCGATGGTCGACCTCGAGGTCCGGCTGGACATGCTGCGCGCCGCCGACGCCGGCTGCGTGCTGCTCGACGTCGTGATCGGGCACGGCTCGCACCCCGACCCGGCGAGCCTGCTGGCGCCGGTGATCGCCGACCTGCAGATGCCGGTGATCGCGCACGTGTGCGGCACCGTCGCCGACCCGCAGGACGCGCCGCGCCAGGAGCGCACGCTGCGCGAGGCCGGCGCGATCGTCGCGCCCACCAACGCCGCCGCCGCGCGGCTGGCCGCCAAGGTCGTGGCGGCATGACTCGCGCTGCGCGCCCGCGGCTCGCTCCCGCGCGCCCGTCACGAGGAGGCGCCACGTGAGGATCGCGATGCTGACCTACTCCGTGAAGCCGCGCGGTGGCGTCGTGCACGCGGTCGAGGTCGCGGAGGCGCTCGCGCGCCGCGGCCACGACGTCGAGCTGATGGCGCTGGCGCGGCCGGGGGAGTCCCTGTTCCGCGAGACGACCGTGCCCGTCCGGATCGTGCGCTTCACGCCGCCGCCGGACGTCCCGTTCGACGTGCGCATCGAGGCGATGCTCGAGGCCTACGCCGAGGGCCTGCGCCCGCTGCTCGGGCACGACATCGTCCACGCGCAGGACTGCCTGTCGGCCAACGCCGCGCTGACGTTGCGCGACGAGGGCGCGATCGAGCACGTGATCCGCACCGTGCACCACGTGGACGACTTCACCTCGCCGTCGCTGATCGCCTGCCAGGACCGCTCGATCGTCGGGCCCGACCACGTGCTGTGCGTCTCGCCGCCGTGGGTGGAGCGTCTCAAGCGCGAGTTCGGCATCGACGCCGGCCTGGTACCCAACGGCGTCGACACGCACCGCTTCCGCCCGCCGCACGACGCCGCCGAGCGCGCCGACGCGCGCCGCCGGGCCGGCATCGGCGACCGCCTGGCGGTCCTGACCGTCGGCGGCGTCGAGCCGCGCAAGGGCTCGCTCACGCTGCTGGAGGGCTTCGCGCGGCTGCGCGCGGCGCTCCCGTACCGCGACCCGCTGCTGCTGATCGCCGGCGGCGCCACGCTGTTCGACTACCGGCACGAGCTCGAGCGCTTCGAGGCGCGTGTGCACGAGCTCGGCCTCGAGCGCGACGTGCGCCGGCTCGGCCCGCTGGAGCCGGACGAGATCGAGCGCCTGTTCCGCGCCGCGGACGCGTTCGCGTTCCCGTCGGTCAAGGAGGGCTTCGGCCTGGCCGCGCTGGAGGCGCTGGCCGCCGGGCTGCCGCTGGTGGCGTCCGACCTCGACGTCTTCCACGGCTTCCTGACCGACGGCGTGAGCGCGCTGCTGCACCCGGTCGGCGACGCGGACGCGCTGGCGAGCGCGCTGGCCCGGGTCGCGCGCGAGCCCGACCTGCGCGCGCGGCTGCGCCGGGGCGGCGCGGAGGTCGCGGCCCGCTTCGGCTGGGACGCGTCCGGCGCGCGCCACGAGGCCGAGTACGAGCTGCTCGGGAGCATGGCGCGGTGAAGGTCACGGCGACGTTCCACGGCGGCTACGCCGCCACCGTGCGGGTGCGCGGTCACACGATCGCCGTCGACGAGCCGGTCGAGGTCGGCGGCGGCGACGCCGGCGTGATGCCGACCGAGCTGCTGGCCGCCGGGCTCGCGAGCTGCTTCGCGCTCGCGCTCGCGCATGTCGCGCGCGGCACCGGCACCGAGCTGACCGGACTGGAAGTGGACGTGGACGCCGAGCGCGCCGGGCGCGAGCTGCGCTACGGGCGCATGGTCGTGACCGCGCGCGCCGACGTCGCGCTGGACCCGTACATGGAACGCGCGCGCCGGCTCTGCTGGGTGACCAACACGTTCGCCGCGTCACCTGAGATCGAGTATCGAACGGAGGACTCATGAGTGAGCGACTGATCGTGATCGGCGGCGGCGGCGCGGGCACCGCGACCGCGACGCTCGCCAATCGCCTGGGCAAGGACCTCAAGGTCACGCTGTTCACGGAGTTCCCGGACATCGCGTACTCGCCGTGCGGGATCCCGTTCGTGCACGGACGGGAGATCGAGAAGTTCGAGGACCTGTTCCTGTCCACGGTCGACCGCTACGTTGAGGACGGGCTCGACATGCGGATGGAGACCGCGGTCACCGACATCGATCTCGCGCGCGGCACGGTCACGGCGCGCAACACGCACGAGGGCTTCGACAAGCTCGCGGTCTGCACCGGCTGGACGTGGGAGAAGCCGGACGTGCCGGGCGCCAACCTGGCCGGGCTGCACTACGTCAAGGACATCCGCGCCGCGATGGAGTTCGACAAGCAGCTCGACGAGATGAAGCGGGTCGTCGTGTTCGGCGGCACGCCGATCGGCGTCGAGATGGCGGGCAATCTCGCGCACCGCGGCCTGCACGTCGACTTCGTCGACGAGGGCCCGTGGGCGCTCTCGGAGCTGCTGGACCCCGACGTCGCCGAGCCCGTCCACGAGTCGCTGACCAAGCGCGGCGCGACGCTGCACTTCGGCACCCGCGTCGAGGCGTTCTTGGGCGAGGACCGCGTGCGCGCGGTCAAGACGTCCAAGGGCGAGCTCGAGTGCGACGCCGTGATCGTCTGCCTGCACAAGGTGCCGAGCACGGCGCTGGCCGAGGCCGCCGGCGTCAAGACCGGCACGACCGGGGCGATCATGGTCGACGAGCGGATGCGCACGTCGGCGCCGAACGTCTGGGCCGCCGGCGACGCGGTCGAGGTCCCGCACGGTCTCTCGATGCTCCCGATCAAGGGCCTGACCGGTTCGCACGCGTACGGCCAGGGCCGCGTCGCGGCGTTCAACATCGCGGGACGCGATCTCGTCTATGACCCCGTCTGGATCCCGTGGGGCATGGTCGCCGGCGACTACACGATCGGCGGCTTCTCGATCGGGGAGACGCTCGCGACGGCGATGGGCGTGCCGTACATCGTGGCCAAGGGCGTCGGCATCACCCGCGCCCGCTACTACCCGGGCGCCGAGCGCACGACGGTCAAGCTGCTGGCCGACCCGGAGACGCACAAGCTGATCGGCGCGCAGATCCACGGCGGCTCCGGCGTCAAGGAACGGGCCGACTTCCTCGGGTTCGTGGCCAAGCGCGGCGCCACGCTGGAGGACATCGCCTACATGGAGAACATCTACTCGCCGCCGATCGGGGCGCTCTTCGAGCCGCTCGCGATCGCCGCGCAGAACGGCCTCGCGGCACTATGAACGGCTCGTTCAAGCAACGGCTGCGCGAGCAGTCCGAGCACTACCTGCTGCAGGACTCGGTGCGGCGGCTCGGTCACGGCGTGCCGGGCACCGTCGAGCCGTACGACGCGCCCGAGGGGCGGGCGTGGCGGCTGCTGTTCGTCCCGCTCTACAAGCGCCTGCCGTGGGGCGTCAAGCAGCGCGCGATGACCACGCTGCGGATGACCGCGAGCGGCTGGACGCCGCCGCGGCGCGAGCCCGGCGAGCCCTGGAAGCCGCCGCACCGTCAATAGGATGATCGCGGTGACCGACCCGCCATCGCTTCCCGAGATCGAGCGCAAGGTCTCGGGCCTGGGGGCGAAGGTCGCCGCCGAGCGCGCCGAGCGCGGCTGGTCGCTGGCCCAGCTCGCGGCCCGCGCCGGCATGTCGCCCGGCGCCGTGCACAAGATCGAGAAGAGCGGCATGACGCCGACGATCGCGTCGCTGATGAAGATCGCGGCGGCGCTCGGCCGCAGCGTGTCCTACTTCGTCGAGGAGCCCGCCACGCCGGACGTCAACGTCGTCCGGCGCGACGACCGGGCGAAGGTGTTCACGTCCAAGCAGGGGCTGGAGCTGTGCAACCTGTCGGGGCGCTACGGGCCGTTCCTGATCGCGGGCGCCGAAGCGCTCGCGGAGCCGTTCGCCGACAGCGGGCCGGCGCCGATGAGCCACCCCGGCGAGGAGCTCGTGATCGTCACCGAGGGGCGGATGGTGTTCACGGTCGACGGCCGCCGCCACGAGCTCGCCGAGGGCGACTCGATCCACTTCCGCACGCTGCTCCCGCACTCGTGGGCGAACCCGGACGATGCTCCGGCGCGCATGACCTGGCTGGTGGTGCGGAGCTCGTAGCAGCTCGAGCGGGCGCCGGACGTAGGCCGTGTGGATCGTCAGTCGGGCCAGCGCCCGTGCTGCGCGAGGTACTCGCGCGCCTCGTGCTCGCGCTCCCGTTCGCGGTCCCCGCTGGCGCCGAGCCGGAAGAGGCCATTGAGCAGCAGGATCGCCCCGCCGCTGCCGACGCACATCGCCCAGCCGTCCCACTTGATGGAGCTATCCACCGTGAACAGGATCACGAAACCGGCGACCACCAGCACGGCGGGCAACCCGAAACGGATGAAGCGGAGCATGCGTCGAGCCTAGAAGGCAAAAGGCGCCGGAACCATCGGGAATCCCCACGGATATGGTGAGTCTGTGAGCGACCTCCTGGATGCGCTGATGACCAGCGTGGCCGACGCGATCTACCTGGTCGGGCCGCGCGGCGAGGTGCGGTTCATCAACCGCGCGGGGCTGGAGGTGCTGGGCTACGACCGGCCCGAGGAGCTGCTCGGGCGCGACAGCCACTCGACGATCCACAACCGGTACCCCGACGGCCGCCCGTTCCCGCCTGAGGAGTGCCCGCTGCTGGCCGCGCGCACGGCGGGGCGGACGATCCGCGTCGAGCAGGACTGGTTCGTGCGCCGCGACGGGACGATGGTGCCGGTTGGCTACGCGTCCGCGCCGTTCACGACCGAGGAGGGCAACGGCGCGGTGGTCGTGTTCCGCGACGTCAGCGAGCGGCTCGCCGCCGAGGCGGCGCACGAGCGCGCGGTCGCCGAGCAGGCGCGCGCGGAGGAGATCGCGGCGTCGCGCGCGCGGCTGGTCGCGGCGGCCGAGGAGGAGCGGCGCCGGATCGGCCGCGACCTGCACGACGGGGCGCAGCAGCACCTGGTGCGCGCGCTGATGAAGCTCGAGCAGGCGCGCCGCGCGGCGCCCTCGCCGGCGCTCGACGCCGCCACCGAGGAGACCCGGCGCGCGATCCGCGACCTGCGCGAGCTGGCCGCGGGCATCCACCCGGCGGTGCTGACCGACCACGGCCTGGCGGCGGCGATCGAGGACCTGACCGCGGACGCCGCGCTGCCGGTCCAGCTCGACGTCGACCGCGCGCGCACGCCCGCCGACGTCGAGGCGACCGCCTACTTCGTGGTCGCCGAGGCGCTGGTCAACGTCGCCAAGCACGCCGACGCCGGCCTGGCGAAGGTCGCGGTCGGCCGCGAGAACGGCACGCTGGTCGTGACCGTGGCCGACGACGGCCGCGGTGGCGCCGACCCGCTGGCCGGCAGCGGCCTGCGCGGCCTCAGCGACCGCGTCGCCGCGGTCGGGGGCACGTTCACGGTCGAGAGCGCGCCCGGCGCCGGCACGACGCTGCGCGCCGAGCTGCCGCTATGACGCCCGCAGCACCTTGAGTACCGCGAGCACGCGCCGGTGGTCGGCGCGGTCGTGGCCGAGCTCGAGCTTCTCGAAGATGCTGGTGACGTGCTTCTCGACCGCGGGCGCGCCGACGTGCAGTCGCTCGGCGATGCCGTGGTTGGAGAGCCCTTCGACCATCAGCGCCAGCACGTCGCGCTCGCGCGGGGTGAGCCGCTCGAGCGGGCTCTCGGGCCGCCGGCGCCCGAGCATCCGGGCCACGACCTCCGGGTCCAGGGCGGTGCCGCCCGCCGCGACGGTGCGCACCGCCTCCAGGAACTCGTCGAGGTCGGCCACGCGCTCCTTGAGCAGGTAGCCGACGCCCTGCGCGTCGTTGCCCAGCAGCTCCAGCGCGTAGCGCTCCGCGAGGTGCTGGGAGAGCACGAGCACGCCCGTGCCCGGCAGCGCGCGCCGGATCGCGATCGCCGCGCGCAGCCCGTCGTCGGTCAGCTCCGGCGGCATGCGCACGTCGGTGATCACGACGTCGGGCCGGTGCGCGCGCGTCTTGCGGATCAGGTCGCCGGCGTCGGCCGCGCTCGCGACGACGTCGATCCCGCCGTCGGTCAGCAGCCGCTCGAGGCCCTGCCGCAGCAGCAGCTCGTCGTCGGCGATGACCGCGCGCGGCGCGGCCACGTCAGCCGCCCGCGGGGACCGGCGCCGTCTTGGCCGCGAGCTGCCCGCAGGCCGCGTCGATGTCGCGCCCGCGCGTCAGCCGCACGGTCGCGCGCAGTCCGTGCTCCTCCAGCGCGGCCCGGAACGCGTCGATCGCGCCCCGCGAGGACCCGTCGTAGACGCTGTCGGTCGGGTTGTAGGGGATCAGGTTGACCTTGTAGATCCGCGGGTCGAGCAGCTGCGCGAGCTGGACCGCCTGCGCGTAGCCGTCGTTGACGCCCGCGAGCATCACGTACTCGATGAAGATCTGGCGGCGCTTGCGCTCGTAGTGCGCCTCGCAGGCCGCGAGCACGTCGGCCAGCGGGTGGCGCTCGTTGACCGGCATGATCTGCGAGCGCAGGCCATCCTCGGGCGCGTGCAGGGACAGCGCCAGCCGGATCGGCATGTCGGTCTCGGTCAGCCGCTTGATGCCCGGCACCCAGCCGACCGTCGAGATCCCGGTGCGCCGGTGCGTGATCCCCACGTCGGGCAGCCTGCGCGCCGCGGCCAGCACGTGGTCGAGGTTCATCAGCGGCTCGCCCATGCCCATGAACACGAGGTGGTCGACCGGCTCGATGCGGCGGAAGTGCAGCACCTGGTCGAGGATCTCCGCCGCGGTCAGGTTGCGGCCGAACTTCATCCGCCCGGTCGCGCAGAACGTGCACGTCAGCGGGCACCCGGACTGCGAGGAGACGCAGATCGAGCGGCGCCCGTCGCGGTAGCGCATCAGCACGGCTTCGACCGCGCGCCCGTCCGCGGTGTGGAAGAGCGCCTTGACCGTCCCGTCGGACGCGTGCGCCTCGCGGATCAGCGTCAGCGACGAGAACGGGACCTCCTCGGCCAGCCGCGCGCGCAGCGCCGCCGGCAGGTCGGTCATCTCGTCGTAGCCCTGAGCGCCCGAGGCCGCCCAGCGCCAGACCTGGCGAGCCCGGAACGCCGGCTCGCCGGAAAGCGCGCGATCGAGCAGCTCCAGGTCCACGCGTCCTATGGTGGCAGCACAGTGCGCCTCGCCAAGTACCTCGCCCACGCCGGCGTCGCCTCGCGGCGCGCGTCGGAGACGATCATCGCCGCCGGCCGCGTCACCGTGGACGGCGCGACGGTCACCGACCCCGCCCGTGACGTCGACGACTCGCGCACCGTCAAGGTCGACGGCAAGCGCGTGCGGACGGCCGGGCACGCCCGGGTCGTCTACCTGGTCAACAAGCCGGTCGGCGTCGTCTCCACCGCGCGCGACCCGCAGGGCCGCCCGACCGTCGTCGACCTGGTGCGCGCGCGGGAGCGCCTGTACCCGGTCGGCCGGCTCGACTACGACACGACCGGCCTGATCCTGCTCACCAACGACGGCGACCTGGCGTACCGGCTCATGCACCCGAGCTTCGAGGTCCCGCGCACGTACCGGGCCCGGATCGCCAACGCCCCGATCAACGAGCCGGCGCTGCGGGCGCTGCGCGAAGGCGTCGAGCTCGAGGACGGCACGACCGCGCCCGCGAAGGTCCGCAAGCTCAGCTCCAGCCACGTCGAGCTGACCATTCACGAAGGCCGCAAACGCCAGGTCAAGCGCATGCTCGAGGCGGTCGGCCACCCGGTCCAGCAGCTCGAGCGGGTCGCCTTCGGCCCGCTGCGTCTGGGGGCGCTGGATCCCGGCGAGCACCGCGAGCTGACCCCGGCGGAGATCGAGCACCTGCGCTCACTTGGTTGAATGACGGCGATGCGGCTGGTTGCGATTCGTGGCGCCAACACCGTCACCGAGAACACGGCCGAGGCGATCCTCTCGGCCACCGACGCGCTGATGCGCGAGATCCTCGCCCGCAACCTGCTGGGCGCGAACGACCTGGTGAGCTGCATCTTCACGCTCACCCCGGACCTCGACGCCCAGTTCCCGGCGGTCGCGGCGCGCGAGATGGGGCTGTCCGGCGTCCCGCTGCTGTGCGCCCGCGAGATCCCGGTCCCGGGCGCGCTGCCGAACGTCATCCGCGTGCTGATCCACGCGTACATGCCGGGGCCCGCGGAGCACGTCTACCTGGGCGACGCGGTCAAGCTGCGGCTCGACCTGGCGGGCGCTCAGTAACCTCGGCGCCCCATGGCCATCGAGTTCGCCGAGAAGGTCCGCCGCATCCCCGTCTACCCGGCCGCCGACGGCTACGCCTCGGAAGGGCCGATCGCCAAGCTCGCCTCCAACGAGTCGCCCTACCCGCCGATGCCGGCGGTGATCGAGGCGGCCACCAAGGCCTTGAGCGGCATCAACCGCTACCCGGACCCGACCAACAGCGCCCTGCGCCGGCGGCTGTCTGAGGTCACCGGCGTGCCGGCGCCGCGGATCGCGATCGGCAACGGCTCGTGCGACATCCTGCTGGCGGCCGGCGAGGCGCTGCTGGAGCCCGGCGCCGAGCTCGTCTACGCGTGGCCGTCCTTCAGCGTCTACCCGCACCTGGCGGCGGCGTCCGGGGCGCGCGCGATCGAGGTCCCGCTCGACGCCGCGCACCGCCACCAGCTCGACCGGATGGCCGAGCAGATCACCGCCGCCACGCGGCTGGTGATCGTCTGCAACCCGAACAACCCGACGTCGACGGCGCTGCCGCTCGAGGAGATCGCGCGCTTCATCGCGGCCGTGCCGCGCCACATCGCGGTGATCCTCGACGAGGCCTACATCGAGTTCGACGTGCTGCAGGACCCCGACGACTCGATCGCGCTGCTCGACAAGCACCCGAACCTCGTGCTGCTGCGCACCTTCAGCAAGGTCTACGGGCTCTGCGGTCTGCGCGTCGGGTACGCGCTCTGCGGCTCGGAGCGGTTCCGCACCGCGGTCGACCAGGTCCGCCAGCCGTTCTTCTGCAACGTCGCGGCGCAGGCGGCCGCGCTGGAGGCGCTCAACCACGCCGACGAGGTGACGCGGCGCGTCGAGCGCAACCTGGCCGAGCGGCTCGCGCTGGCCGACGGCCTGCGCGAGCTGGGCATCGAGCCCGCCGAGTCGCAGGCGAACTTCCTCTGGTTCGATCTCGGCGACGACCACGAGGAGGCCGACATCATGCGCGGCCTGGCCGAACGCGGCGTGCTGGTGCGCGCGGGCGGCGCGCTCGGGCGCGCCGGCGCCCTGCGGGTCACGGTCGGCACCGAGATCGAAAACACGCGCTTGCTGGAAACACTCGCCGCGCTGTTGTAAGCTGCGCCGCGCGTCATGGCCTCTACGCCCGCCATCACCGTTCTTTCACTCCGGTCCCGGGCGTTCGGCCGTACCTACGCGTATTCCACCTGGCGATTTAGCTAGGCGCTCGGCCGGCGCGTGTGCGCCGCCGCATCACTGGCCCAAGGGCCGAGCGCCGGAAGCTCACACGTCGTTACCGTTCACGCCAGCACCGTTTCCAGGAGTACGCAGATGATGATCGTCATGAAGCCGACGGCCACGGAGGAGGACATCCAGTCCGTCATTTCCCGCATCGAGAGCTGCGGGGCCCGCGCGCATCCGTCGCGCGGCGAGGAAGTGACCGTGATCGGCGCCGTCGGCGACCGCGAGCACGTGCAGCGGCTCGGGCTCGAGGGGCACTCGGGCGTCGAGCAGGTCGTCCCGATCCTCAAGCCGTACAAGCTGTCCTCACGCCAGTTCGCGGCTCATGGCGAACGCACGGTGATCGAGATCGACGGCCGAAAGATCGGCGGCGAGCACTTCTCGATGATCGCGGGCCCCTGCACGGTCGAGTCGCGCGACCAGGTGCTGACGGCCGCGCACGCGGTCGCCTCCGCGGGCGCGTCGATGTTCCGGGGCGGCGCCTACAAGCCGCGCTCGTCGCCGTACAGCTTCCAGGGCCTCGGGCAGGAGGGCCTGCACCTGCTCGCCGAAGCCAAGGCGCAGACCGGGCTGCCGATCGTCACCGAGCTGATGGACGCGCGCGACGTCGAGCCGATCCTCGAGGTCGCGGACGTGATCCAGGTCGGCGCCCGCAACATGCAGAACTACCCGCTGCTGGCCGAGATCGGCCGCACGGGCAAGCCGGTCCTGATGAAGCGCGGGCTCTCCTCGACGCTCGAGGAGCTGCTGATGGCCGCCGAGTACGTCCTCAAGGAGGGCAACCCGAACGTGATGCTGTGCGAGCGCGGCATCCGCACGTTCGAGACGTCCTACCGCTTCACGCTCGACATCATGGCCGTGCCGATGCTCAAGGAGCTCTCGCACCTGCCGGTGATCGTCGACCCGTCGCACGCCCCGGGCCGCCGCGACATGGTGCTGCCGCTGTCGCTGGCCGCGGCCGCGGTGGGCGCGGACGGCATCATCGTCGAGGTCCACCCGAACCCCGAAGAGGCGATCTGCGACGGCCCGCAGCAGATCTACACGGACGCGTTCGCGTCCTACCTCGAGCAGGTGGAGCGCGCGGCGGCGGTGGCCGGCAAGGTCCTGAGCGCCGCCGCGTGAAGGTCGCCGTCGCCGGCGTGGGGCTGATCGGGGGGTCGATCGGCCTCGCCGCCCACCAGCGCCTCGGGGCGCACGTGAGCGGCTACGACCCGTCGCCGGCGGCGCGCGACGCCGCGCTCGAACGGGGCGCGGTGGCCGAAGTGCACGACTCGATCCCCGCGGCCGTCGCGGGGGCCGACATCGTGTTCGTGGCCGCGCCCGTGCAGACCCTGGCCGCGACCGTGCGCGAGGCGCTCGACAGCTCGCCCGAGCCGTGCGTCGTCACCGACGTCGGCTCGGTCAAGCGCGCGGTCGCCGGCGCGATCGACGATCCGCGCTTCATCGGCGGGCACCCGCTGGCGGGCGCGGAGACGTCGGGCGTCGAGCACGCGCGGCCGGACCTCTTCCAGGACGCCACCTGGTACCTGACGCCGACCGCGGCCACGCGCGGCACCGCGTACGAGCAGCTGCACCGGGTGATCACGCGGCTCGGCGCGTGGCCGAGCGCGATCGAGCCGGACGCGCACGATGTCCTGATGGCGTCGGTCAGCCACCTCCCGCACGTGCTGGCCAACGTGCTCGTCGCGCAGACCGCGCGCGTGCTCAGCGCGGAGGGCGAGCGGCTGCCCGCCACCGGCCCGTCGTTTCGCGACCTCACGCGCGTGGCGGGAGCGAACACGGTCATCTGGGGTGGGATCTACCGCGCCAACGCGGACGCGCTGGTGGCGGCGATCGACGACCTGGTGACGCGCCTGACGTCCGTCCGCGACGGGCTCACGGGCGGCGACGACGCCGCGATCGCGGCGTGGAACGACGCCGCGCGCGACGACCGCCGGCGGCTGCTGGAGTCAGACCTCGCGGGCGGCGAGGTGCGCGAGCTGCGCGTGCTGGTCCCGAACCGGCCCGGCAGCGTGGCCGAGATCGCGCTCGCGCTCGGCCGCGCGACGATCGACATCGTGGACATGAGCCTGTATCCCTCGGGCAGCTCGGGCACCGTCGCGCTCTGGATCCGCAGCGGCGTCCTCGCCGAGGCGGAGCGGCTGGTGCGCGGCCTGGGCCTGGAAGTGGTGCGGGCATGACAAGGAGACTTCGTGAACCGACGCTTTGAGCCCTCCGGTCCGCTTCGCGGCACGCTGCGCGCGCCCGGCGACAAGTCGCTGTCGCACCGCGCGGCGCTGTTCGGGGCGATGTGCGACGAGCCGGTGCAGGTCACCGGGTACCTCGACGCGGCCGACACGCGCTCGACGCTCGACGCCGTGCGCGTGTGCGGCGCGCTGGTCGAGGAGCGCGCGGACGCGCTGACGATCCGCGGCCCGGGTCTCCGCGCGGCCGCGGAGGCGCACATCGACGTCGGCAACGCCGGCACGCTGATGCGGCTCGCGCCCGGCTGGCTGGCCGGGCAGCCCGGCGGCGTCTGGACGTTCGACGGCGACGCGTCGATCCGCCGCCGCCCCGTCGACCGGATCGCCGCGCCGCTGAGCATGATGGGCGCGCGCATCGACGCCCGCGAGGGCCGCTTCGCGCCGTTCAGCGTGTACGGCTCGCCGCTGCACGGCATCGAGTACCGGCTGCCGGTGGCCAGCGCGCAGATCAAGTCGTGCGTGCTGATCGCGGGCCTGCTGGCGTCCGGCCCGACGACCGTGGTCGAGCCGGAGCCGAGCCGCGACCACACGGAGCGGCTGCTGGCCCGCGGCGGCGTCCAGATCGCCCGCGACGGCGAGCGCATCGAGGTCACGCCGCACGACGAGCTCGAGCTGGGCGCGATCCACGTGCCCGGCGACCCGTCGTCGGCGGCGTTCCACGTCGCCGCGGCGATCCTGGTCCGTGGATCGCGGATCGTGGTCACCGACATGAGCGCGAACTGGACGCGCACCGGGTTCATCCGGATCGCCGAGCGCATGGGCGCGGTCGTCGTCGGCGACCTGGAGCCGGCGGGGACGATCGCCGCCGACGAGCCGGTGTGCGAGCTCGACGTCGCGTCCGGCCCGCTGGTCGGCACCACGGTCGAGCCGCACGAGGTCCCGCTGGCGATCGACGAGCTGCCGCTGGTCGCGCTGCTCGGCTGCTTCGCGGAGGGGGAGACGGTCGTGCGCGGCGCGCAGGAGCTGCGGGTCAAGGAGTCCGACCGGATCGCGACCGTGGTCGACGGCCTGCGCGGCCTCGGCGCCGAGATCGAGGCGACCGAGGACGGGTTCGTCGTGACCGGGACGGGCGGCCTGCGCGGCGGCGCGATCGAGGCCCACGGCGACCACCGGCTGGCGATGCTCGGCGCGGTCGCGGGGCTCGCGTCGCGCGACGGCGTCGAAGTGGTCGGGATGGACGCCGCCGCGGTGTCCTACCCGGGCTTCGAAGCGGACCTGGCGGCGCTCATGCGTTAGTCCGCGCACGCTTGTTCTATTCTAAGTAGAACAATGCTGCTGCGCGTCGATCCCTCGCTCTCCGTCGCTCTGCACGAGCAGATCGCCGGCGGCATCCGCGAGGCGATCGCCGCCGGCGACGTGGCGGACGGCGAACGGCTCCCGGCCGCCCGGACGCTGGCGACGTCGCTGAACGTCAACGTGCACACGGTGCTGCGCGCGTACGGCGATCTGCGTGACGCCGGGCTGCTCGAGCTGCGGCGCGGGCGCGGCGCGGTCGTGCGCGCGGGGGACCTCGCGCGCCGGCGGCTGACCGTCGCGCAGCTCGCGCGCGAGCTGGTCGCCGCCGCGCGGGCGCACGGCATTTCCGACCGGGAGATCGTCGACCTCGTCAAGGAGGCCCAGAGATGAAGCGACGCATCGTGCTCTTCGCGCCGGCGCTCGCGCTGGTGCTCGTCGTCGCCGTGCCGCTGCTGGCGGCCGGCCGGCTGCCGGACCCACTGGCCACGCACTTCAACGACGGGCCGGACGGGCACACCGGCGCGGCCGCGTTCACGACCGGCGTCGCGGTGTTCGTGGCGATCGCGTGGGCGTTCCTGCTGCGCCAGGGGCACGTGCGGCCCGCCGGGCTGCGGCTGACGCTCGCGTCCTGGGTGTGGGCGGCGGTCGCGTTCGCGGCCGGGATCGAAGTGATGACCGTGGTCGCCAACCTCGACGCCGCGACCTGGCGCGACGCGAGCCTCCCGTTCTGGGCGGTGCTCGCGCCGTTGGCGGCCGGCGCCGCGGCGGGCTTCGGGGCGCACGCGCTCGAACGCCACCTTCCGGCCGCGGTCGTGCACGCGCCGGCGGCGCGCGCGAGCGTCGGCCTGCGCCCGGGCGAGCTGGCGGTCTGGAGCGCCCGCGTCCGCGGCCGCCTCGCGATGCTCGCCGCCGCGGCGGTCAGCGTCGGCCTGGTGCTCGCGGGCGTGCTCAGCGGGAACTGGTGGCTGGCCGTCCTGTCCCTGCCGATCGGCCTCGCGTGCGCGTCGGTCTCGGAGATCGTCGCGACCGTCGACCGGCGCGGCCTGACGATCGCCTACGGCCCGCTCGGCTGGCCGCGCCAGACCGTGCCGCTGGACGCGATCGACGTGGTCGAGCCGACCGAGATCGACCCGTGGCGGGTCGGCGGCTGGGGCTACCGCAAGGTGCCCGGCCGCGCCGCGACCGCGGTGGTGATCCGCGCGGGGGAGGGCATCCGCGTCCGGCGCCACGACGGCACCGAGCTGCTCGTCACCCTCCCGGACGCCGCCACCGCGGCCGGGCTGCTCAACGACCTTCAGGCGAGCGCGTCGAGCGCCGCGTCGACGTCCGCTTCCGTGTTGTAGAGGTGAAAGGAGGCGCGCAGGCGCCCCTTGCGCGCGGCGGCCATGATCCCCGCCCGCGCGAGCTTCTCGGTCGCGTCCGGGACGTCGGAGATGACGATCGCGGAGTCGCCCGGCTCCAGCCCGAGCCCGGCGCGGAAGCGGTTCGCGAGCGCGAGGTCGTGCGCGTGCACGGTCTCGATACCGATCTCGTTGAGCACGCGCAGCGCCGGCTCGGTCCCGACCCACGAGAACCACGCGGGCGACGTGTCGAAGCGGCGCGCGGTGTCCGCCAGCCGCAGCGGCGGGCCGAACTGGTCGCGCAGCGGGTCGACCGCCGCGAACCAGCCCGCCTGGTCGGGCCGCAGCCGGTCGGCCAGCGCCTCGGCGAGCACCAGGAACGCCGTCCCGCGCGGGGACAGCAGCCACTTGTAGGCCGCGCACGCGACCGCGTCGAACCGCGTCGCGTCCAGCGGCAGCCAGCCGATCGCGTGCGTCGCGTCGACCACGGTCAGCGCGCCGTGGTGGCGTGCGGCGGCGGCGATGGCGTCGAGCGCCGCGACCTCGCCGGTCGAGGACTGCACGGCGGAGACCGCGACGACGTCGGTGTCGGCGTCGATCGCCTCGGCCAGCCGCTCCAGCGGCACCACGTCCACGGTCACGCCGCGCTCCTCCTGAGCCAGGAAGGGGAACAGCAGCGAGACGAACTCGGGCTCCGGCGCCAGCACGCGCGAGCCGTCGGGGATCGCGGCCGCGATCATCGCGACCAGCCCGGAGACCGTGGCGCCGACCGCGACCCGGTCGGGCGCGGCGTGGACCATGCGCGCGAACTCGTCGCGCGCCCGCCCGGTCGAGGCGGTCCAGTGCTCCCAGCTCACGCGCCCGGCGCGCCAGTCGTTCTGGGCCTGCTGGAGCGCGTCCCACGCCGGATCGGGCGGCAGCCCGAAGCTCGCGGTGTTGAGATAGACCGTCTCGGGGTGCCACAGATCCGGGATCGTCATGGGCCCCAGGCTAAGGTCTTTCGGCCATGATCATCGCCATCGACGGTCCCGCGGGAGCCGGAAAGTCCACGGTCGCGCGCGCCGTCGCCGCGCGGCTCGGCTTCACGTACCTGGACACGGGGGCGATGTACCGCTGCGTCGGCCTGGCGGCGCGCGGCGGCGACGCGGGCGTCGTCGCCGAGCGCGTGCGCATCGAGCTGTCGGACCGCGTGCGGCTCGACGGCCGCGACGTGACCGAGGCCATCCGCACGCCGGAGGCGTCCGAGGCCGCGTCGCACGTGGCCGCCGACCCGGCCGTGCGCGCCGCGCTGGTGCGCAAGCAGCGGGCGATCGTGGCCGCCGGCGACTGGGTCGCCGAGGGGCGCGACATCGGCACCGCGGTCGCGCCCGACGCCGCGGTGAAGGTCTTTCTGACGGCGTCGCCGGAGGAGCGGGCGCGGCGGCGCGCCGCCGACCTCGGCCTGCCGGTGCAGGACGTGCTGGACGCCCAGCACGAGCGCGACCGGCGCGATCACGGCGGCGACCGGTCGACGCTCGAACCCCCCAGGGACGCGGTACCGGTCGACACCACCGGGCTCACGCTCGACGAGGTCGTCGAGCAGATCGTCACGCTCGCCGTCGAGGCGAAGGAGCTCCAGTCGTGAAAGTCGCAGTCGTCGGCTACCCGAACGTCGGCAAGTCGAGCCTGGTGAACCGGCTCACGCAGAGCCGCGAGGCCGTGGTGCACGAGCGCCCCGGCATCACGCGCGACCGCAAGGAGCTCTCCACCGACTGGAACGGCCGCAGCTTCACGCTGATCGACACCGGAGGCGTCGACCTCGACGATCCCGATCCGCTCGCGGTCTCGATCCAGGACCAGGCGCGCGCCGCGCTGGCCGACGCCCAGGTCGCGCTGCTGGTGGTCGACGCGCGGGCCGGCCTGCGCCCCGGCGACCAGGAGATCGCGGAGATCCTGCGCCGCGGGAACGTGCCGATCGTGGTCGCCGCCAACAAGATCGACTCGCCGAACGACCTGCTGCTGGCGCACGACTTCCACGCGCTCGGGCTCGGCGAGCCGATCGCGGTGTCCGCCGCCCAGGGCCTCGGCACCGGCGACCTGCTCGACAAGCTGGTCGACCTGCTGCCGGAGGACGACGAGATCCCCGACGACGAGGACGAGGTCGTCCGGCTGGCCGTGATCGGGCGCCCGAACGTCGGCAAGTCCTCGCTGGTCAACGCGTTCCTCGGCTACGAGCGCGTGATCGTCTCCGACGTCGCCGGCACCACGCGCGACGCGATCGACACCAAGATCGAGGTCGACGGGCGCAAGCTCGTGCTGGTCGACACGGCGGGCATCCGCCGCGCGGCCAAGGTGACGGAGTCGGTCGAGTACTACACGACGCTGCGCTCGCAGCGCGCGGCCGAGCGCGCCGACGTCGCGCTGGTGGTCTGCGACGCCGAGGACGGCGTCACCGCCCAGGACCTGCGGATCGCCGAGCTGGCGATGAAGTCGGGCTGCGCGACCGCGCTGGTGCTCAACAAGTGGGACCTGACCGGCGGGGCGGGCGACCCGCTCGGGCCGGGCGGGGGCGTCGGCGCCGCCGAGCTCGACCGCGAGCGCGCGCGGGTCAACCAGAAGCTGCGGCTGCGCCCGCGCGTGCTGACCGCGTCGGCCAAGACCGGCCGCCACATCGCGCGGCTGCTGACCGAGGCCCTGAGCATCGCCGACCGCGCCCGCCACCGCGTCCCGACGCCGGAGCTCAACCGCTTCCTGGCCGACGTCACGCAGGCGCGCCAGCCGCCCGCCAAGCAGGGCCACCGGCTGAAGCTGCTCTACATCGCCCAGGTCGGCGAGGCGCCGCCGCGCTTCGCGATCCAGGTCAACTCGCGCCAGCGCGTCACCCGCGATTACGCGTACTTCGTCGAGAACCGGCTGCGCGAGCGCTACGGGCTCGAAGGGGTGCCGGTGATCATCGATTTCGTGGAGCGACGTAACAGACGAACATCCGAAAGCCGCTAGGCTTTTCGCCTTCGCCCTCGCGCCGATGAGGCCGTCCCGTGCGCGCGAGGGGTAAGCATCGACGCGGAGCGATCCTCGAGATCTCATGACCCAGCTGAGCGATAACGAGTACCTGTTCACGTCCGAGTCCGTGACCGAGGGCCACCCGGACAAGGTCGCCGACCAGATCTCCGACGGCGTCCTCGACGCCGTCCTCAAGGACGACCCGAACGGTCGCGTGGCCTGCGAGACGCTCGTGAACACCGGCCTCGTGGTCGTGTCGGGCGAGATCTCCACGACGACGTACGTGGACATCCAGGAGATCGCCCGCGAGACGATCCGCAAGATCGGCTACACGGACGCCGACCTCGGCTTCAGCGCCGACTCCTGCGCCGTCATCAACGCGATCGACAAGCAGTCGCCGGACATCGCGCAGGGCGTCGACCAGGCGTACGAGGCCCGCACCGACGCGTCCGACGACGATGAGCTGGACACCGCCGGCGCCGGCGACCAGGGCATGATGTTCGGCTACGCGTCCAACGAGACCGAGGAGCTCATGCCGCTCCCGATCTCGCTCGCGCACAAGCTCGCGCAGCGCCTGGCCGCGGTCCGCCACGGCGAGACCGTGCCGTACCTGCGCCCGGACGGCAAGACCCAGGTCTCCGTCCGCTACCGCGACGGCCGCCCGGTCGAGATCGAGAAGCTCCTGATCTCGACGCAGCACAAGGAGGGCGCCGAGGCGCTGATCCCGGACGACCTCTGGGAGCACGTCGTCGAGCCGATCCTGCCGCGCGAGCTCTACGACGCGCAGAAGCTGCGCAAGAACTTCCTGGTCAACCCGACCGGCCGGTTCGTGATCGGCGGCCCGGTGGGCGACGCGGGCCTGACCGGCCGCAAGATCATCGTCGACACCTACGGCGGCATGGCCCGCCACGGCGGCGGCGCGTTCTCCGGCAAGGACCCGTCGAAGGTGGACCGCTCGGCCGCCTACGCGGCCCGCTACGTGGCCAAGAACCTGGTCGCCGCCGGTCTGGCCGACCGCGTCGAGGTCCAGGTCGCGTACGCCATCGGCGTCGCGCACCCGGTCTCGGTGATGGTCGAGACGTTCGGGACCGAGAAGATCGGCCAGGCCCGCATCGCGCAGCTCGTGAACGAGTTCTTCGACCTGCGCCCGGGCGCGTTCCGCAAGTACCTGGACCTGCACCGGCCGATCTACCAGAAGACGGCGGCGTACGGCCACTTCGGGCGCGAGGACCACGACTTCACGTGGGAGCGGACCGACAAGGCCGCCGCGCTGCGGGAGGCCGCCGGCCTCGCCGCGGCTGACGCAGTCGCTTAGTGGGTAGGGACCCCCTTGCCAACAAGGGGGTCCCAACTTGCATCAGGTTCGCCTCGACACCGACTTCGTCGATTACGCGATCGTCGCGACCTACTTCGCCGTCGTCCTCGGCGTGGGGTTCGCGGCCAAGCGCTACATCAAGTCGAGCCTTGACTACTTCCTGAGCGGGCGGGCGCTGCCCGCCTGGATCACGGGCCTGGCGTTCATCTCGGCCAACCTCGGTGCGACCGAGGTGCTCGGGATGGCGGCCAACGGCGCGCAGTACGGGGTCGCGACGGTCAACTACTACTGGATCGGCGCGATTCCGGCCATGGTCTTCCTCGGCCTGGTGATGATGCCGTTCTACTACGGCTCGAAGGTCCGCTCGGTGCCGGAGTACCTGCTCCAGCGGTTCAACCCGGCCGCGCACCAGTTCAACTCGTGGACGTTCGCGCTGGCCACGATCCTGATCGCCGGCGTGAACCTGTACGCGCTGGCCCTGGTCCTGAAGTTCCTGCTGGGCTGGCCGATCCTGGTCGGGATCGTCGTCGCGGCGGTGATCGTCGCGGCCTACATCAGCCTCGGCGGCCTGTCGTCGGCGATCTACAACGAGGTGCTGCAGTTCTTCGTGATCCTGGCGGCGCTGATCCCGCTCGCGGTCGTCGGGCTGCACGACGTCGGCGGCTGGAACGGGCTGCAGGACAAGATCCGTTCCTCCGACATCGGGGAGGCCGGCCTGCACGCCCTGCAGGGGACGCAGGTCGGGGACGTGTCGAACCCGATCGGGGTGTCCTGGATCGGAATCGTGTTCGGCCTTGGGTTCGTGCTCGCGTTCGGCTACTGGACGACGAACTTCGCGGAGGTCCAGCGCGCGCTGTCCGCGCGCGACATGCGGGCCGCGCAGCGGACGCCGCTGATCGGCGCGATCCCGAAGCTGTTCCTGCCGTTCGTGATGATCGTGCCCGGGATGATCGCGCTGGTCGTGATCCCGAAGCTGGGGACGACCGACGCGCTGCAGTTCAACAACTCGATTCCGCTGCTGATGAACCAGTACCTGCCCAACGGCATGCTCGGGGTCGCGATCACGGGGCTGATGGCGTCGTTCATGGCGGGGGTGGCGGCGAACGTGTCGGCGTTCAACACGGTCGTGACCACGGACCTGGTGGAGCCGTACTTCAAGCCTGGGCAGGACGACGCCTGGTACGTGGGCTTCGGCCGCGTGGCGACGATCGGCGGGATCGTGATCAGCATCGCCACGGCGCTGATCGCCTCCACCTACAGCAACCTCATGAACTACCTGCAGGCGCTGTTCTCGATCTTCAACGCGCCGCTGTTCGCGACGTTCATCATCGGGATGTTCTGGAAGCGGATGACGCCGGCGGCCGGGCTCTGGGGGCTGGTCGCGGGGACGTTCGCGGCGGCGCTGACGTTCGTGCTCTACAAGGCGGGGGCGATCAGCTTCGGGTCAGACCTGGCGGAGTCGATGATCGGCGCCAGCCTGGCGTTCCTGGTCGACGCCGCGGTGTCGGTCGCGGTCACGCTGCGGACGCGGCCGAAGCCGGTGGCCGAGCTGCAGGGGCTGGTGTACGGGATGGCCAACCTCGACGGGGCCGCCGCGGTGTCCCGCGGGTCGATGCTGATGGGCGGCGGCGTGCTGGCCGGCGCCCTGGCCCTGACGATCGTGTTCTGGTGAGGAGGCGTCGTGGAGAACCTGTTTGATCTGCGTCGCATCATCGCCGGGGTCTTCCTGGCCTGGGGCGTCCTGCTGGTGATCCTGGGGCTGACCGGCTCGCACGCGGAGACCACGAAGGCGGCCGGGATCAACATCAACCTGTGGGCGGGCGTCGGGATGTTCGTCGTCGGCGCCCTGTTCCTCGCGTGGTCGCTGGCGCGGCCGCTGTTCTCGTCAGCGGAAGTGCGCCGGGCGGCCGGGAGTGACGACGAAGGCGCCGGGCGGGGGGACGACGCCGGGCGCTAGCAGCGCCAGCACGGAGCCGCCGAAGCCGCCGCCGACCATGCGGGCGCCGGCGGCTCCGTGGCGCTTGAGAGCCTCGACGGTGCGTTCCACCTCGGGGGTCGAGGCGTCGTAGTCGTCTCGCAGCGAGGCGTGGGAGGCGTCGAGGAGGCGGGCGAGCTGCGGGAGGTCGTGGGCGTCGAGGGCGCCTGCGGCCGCGTCGACGCGGGCGTTCTCGGTCAGGACGTGGCGGGCGCGTCGCTTCAGGACGCCGTCCAGCCGGTCGATGTCCTGCGCGTCGCTCAGGTACTCGACGCCGAGCGCGGCCGCCGCCGCCTCGCACTCGGCGCGGCGCTGGTTGTAGCCGGAGGCGGCGAGGTCGTGGGTGGCACCGGAGTCGACGGTGACCAGGGTCCAGTCGCCGAGGTCGAGCGGGTGGTGCTCGAGGTGCAGGGTCTTGAAGTCGATCTTCAGGACGTGGCCGGGCCTGGCCAGCAGGCTCGCGAGCTGGTCGAGCAGGCCGGTGTGGGCGCCGACCCACTCGTTCTCGACGCGCGAGCACAGCTGGGCGAGCGCCAGGCGGTCGTCGGGCTCTTTCCGCAGGAGGGCGAGCGCGAGCGCGGTCTCCAGCGCCGCGGAGGAGGACAGCCCGCTGCCGCGCGGGAGGTCACCGGTGATGGTCAGGCGGGCGGGCTCGGCGTGCAGCTCGGCGGCCATGCCGCGCACGAACGCGCGCCAGCCGGTGGCCGGCGTGGGCGTGTCGAACGCGTCGTGCTCGTCGAGGTCGCGCGCGTGGACTTCGAAGCGGGGCGCGGGGGTCGCGGTGACGGTGACGCCGCGGTCGATCGCGAACGGCAGCGCGAGCCCGCCGTTGTAGTCGGTGTGCTCGCCGATCAGGTTCACCCGACCGGGGCCGAACGCGGTCCTACTCGCCAAGGCGCTCCCGCATGGTCCTGACGGCCTCGGGGTTGTCGTCGATCAGCAGGTAGCGGCGGCCGAGCTTGCGGGCGACGACGCCGAGCGTTCCGCTGCCGGCGAACGGGTCCAGGCAGAGGTCGCCGGGTCGCGAGCTCGCCTGCACGAAGCGGCGGACCAGGCCCTCCGGCTTCTGCGTCGGGTAGCCGGTCTTCTCGCGGCCGGTGGGGGAGACGATCGTGTGCCAGATCACGCTCGTCGGGCGCTTGCCCTTCGCGACCTTGGCGGGGGTGACGAGGCCGGGGGCCATGTACGGCTCGCGGTCGACCGCCTCGGCGTCGAAGAAGTACGCGCGCGGGTCCTTGACGTAGACGAGGATCGTGTCGTGCTTCTGCGGCCAGCGGGCCTTCGGCTTGGCCCCGTAGTCGTACGCCCAGATCAGCTCGTTGAGGAAATGGGTGCGGCCGAAGATCTCGTCAAGCAGAAGCTTTACGTAATGAGCCTCGCGGTAGTCGAGGTGCAGGTAGAGCGTGCCGGTGGGGTGGAGGATGCGCTTGAGCTCGGTCAGGCGCGGCTCCAGGAAGCCCAGGTAGTCGTCGAAGTCGTCCTTGAACGAGGACTCGGCGAGCAGCTTGGTGGCGTAGCGGCGGCCGCCGAAGCCGTTGCGGTCGCCGTCGCCTTCCGCGGCCGCGATCGTCGCGACCGAGCGGCGGACCTGGGTCCGGCCCGTGTTGAACGGCGGGTCGGCGTAGACCATCTGCGCGGACTCGTCCGCGAGCGCGCGCAGGTGCGGCAGGTTGTCGCCTTCGAGGATCAGCGGCGGCCACCGGTCAGCGCGGCCGCGGCGCCGAGCGCGAGGTACACCGCGCCGGTCACGCGCCGGCCGTGCCGGAAGCGCTTGAGCCTCTGGCCGGCGGCGCTGGCCGCGAACGCGTAGCCGCAGTCCATCGCGAAGCCGAGCGTGCCCAGGATCGCGCCGAGCATGAGCACCTGCGTCGTGATCGGGCCGCGCTGCGGGTCGACGAACTGCGGGAAGAAGGCGAGGAAGAACAGCGCCACCTTGGGGTTGAGCAACTGCACCACGATCGCCTGGCGGTACGCGCGCTTGAGCGAGACCCGCTTCGGCCCGGCGCCCGGTGCGTCGTCGCTCTGGCGGGCGAGCAGCGCTTTCAGGCCGAGGAAGACCAGGTACGCGGCGCCGGCGTACCGGAGTGCGTTGAACGCCGCGTCCGACGACGCGATCAGCGCCGCCAGCCCCGCCGCGGTCGCGGTGACGATGAGCAGCGTGCCGGTCAGCAGCCCGAGCGCCGAGGCGAACCCGCTCCGCCGCCCCTCACTCAACGACCGCGTGGCCACATAGACCATGTTCGGCCCCGGAATCGCGATCAGCGTCAGCGCCGCCAGCGCGAACAGGGCGAGCGTCGACGGCGCGGGCATCCCGGCAGCCTACCGCGCCCTTCGGCGGCCTCCGGCGACGGGCTTCGCCCCGCCCCGCGCGTCTCGCCCCGCCCCGCGCGTCTCGCGCGCGGCGAGTGGTCACTTTCTGGCGCATAGCGCCAGGACGTCGCTCCTCGCGCCGCCACGCCCTCCCTTCGCCCCTCTTTGCCGCGACACGGTTACGGCGCCGGTGAGGGAGGCGGTCGACAGGGGGGTGCTGCGATCTACTGTCGGCTCAGGCAAGCAGATCGGAGCACCCCCTGCAAATTCCGCCCGCCCGCACCGCCGAGCCACGCGCGGAGACCGCTGCCGCCCGCGCCCGCGCTCCCCTCACCCGCGCCGTTCGCCGGCGCAGCGGAGCGCTCGCGCGGAGAGCGCCGCCGCCCGTGCTCCCCTCACCCGCGCCGTTCGCCGGCGCAGCGGAGCGCTCGCGCGGAGACCGCTGCCGCCCGTGCCCGCGCTCCCCTCACCCGCGCCGTTCGTCGGCGCAACGGAACCCCCGCACGGAGACCGCGGCGGCGTCGTCCCCCCGTGCGAGGCTAGGCGCCGTGATCGCCCGGGTCGAGCCCCTGACCACCACGCGCCGCCTCGCCGGCCCGTTCGACTACCGCGTCGACGGTGCGGAGGTCGAGGTCGGGGCACTCGTGCGCGTGCCGTTCGGGCATCAGAAGCTCGACGGGGTCGTGGTCGGGCTCACGGACACGAGCGAAGTGCCGGACGAGAAGCTGGTCGGGCTCGGCGACGTGCGCGCGGACTCGATCCCGCGCGATTTGGTCGATCTGGCGCTCTGGATGGCCGAGGAGTACTGCTCGACGCCGGCGCGCGCGCTCGCGCTCGTCTCCCCGCCACCGGGCAAGGCGCGCACGCTGCTGTGGGCGGCGCCGACCGGCGCGGAGGGCCGGCTCAACGACAACCAGCGCGCGCTGCTCGAGCGCCTGCCGGGCCCGGCGGGGAACGATCTGCCTGCGCTGCGGCGGCTCGAGAAGCGCGGGCTGGTGACGATCGAGCCGCGCGTCGCCCGCCGCGCGCCGCAGCTGAACCCGGCTCCCGACCGCGCCGTCCAGCTGACCGCGGCCCAAGCCGACGCGCTGGCCGCGATCGAGGCCGCGCCCGGCGGCGCGCACCTGCTCCACGGCGTCACCGGCTCCGGCAAGACCGAGGTCTACCTGCGCGCGGCCGCCGCGGCGCTCGAGCGCGGGGAGGGCGTGATCGCGTTGGTCCCCGAGATCGCGCTCACGCCCCAGACGGTCGCGCGCTTCGCCGCCCGGTTCGGCGACACGGTCGCCCTCCTGCATTCCGCCCTCTCCGACGGCGAGCGCTACGACGAGTGGCGCCGGCTGCGCACGGGCGAGGCGCGGATCGCGGTCGGCCCGCGCTCGGCCGTGTTCGCGCCGGTCGAACGCCTCGGCCTGATCGTCGTCGACGAGGAGCACGACCCGTCGTACAAGCAGGAGAGCGACCCGCGCTACGACGCCCGCCACGTCGCCGCCTACCGCGCCTACCAGACGGGCGCCCGGCTGCTCGCGGGCTCGGCGACCCCGCGCCCCGAGACCGTGTACGCACTCCCGCGGCTGCGGCTCCCGACACGGGTGGGGGGAGAGCCCGCGGCGCCGCGCGGCGAGGGCGCGGCGGCGGGAGCGCGCGGCGAGAGCGGGGCAGCGGGCAGCGCGCGCGCGGCGGCGCGAGGCGGGGACGCGCGTGGCCTGCCGCCCGTGCGCGTGCTCGACATGCGCGGCGCCCACCACGCGCTGCACCCGGACACGCGGCGGGCGCTGACGTCCGCCCGCAAGTCGATCGTGCTGCTCAACCGCCGCGGCTGGTCGAACTTCCTCAACTGCACGAGCTGCGGCAAGGCCTGGGAGTGCCCGAACTGCGACGTCGCGCTCGTCCTGCACCGCGCCGACCGCGCGCTCGAGTGCCACCACTGCGGCCACAAGGAGCCCATTCCCGGGCGCTGCGACCGCTGCGGCAGCCTCGCGATCGCCCGCCACGGCGCGGGCACCGAGCGCGTCGAGCAGGAGCTCAAGCAGGCGCTCGACATCCCGATCTTCCGCCTCGACGCCGACACCGCCGCCCTCAAGGACGCGGTCCCGACCCTGCTCAGGGGCTTCCACGAAGCCCCGCGCGGCCTCCTGCTCGGCACCCAGATGGTGGCCAAGGGCCACGACTTCCCGGACGTCACGCTCGGCGTCGTCCTGGACGCCGACTCCACGCTGCGCTTCCCCGACTTCCGCGCCGAGGAGCGCACGTTCGCGCTGATCGCCCAGCTCGCCGGCCGCGCCGGCCGCGGCCCGAAGGGCGGCCGCGTCCTGGTGCAGACGAGCGTCCCCGACGCCCCTGCGATCGTCGCCGCCGCCCACCACGACAGCGACGGGTTCCTGACCCAGGAGCTGGAGCGCCGGAAGGCCTTCGGCTACCCGCCGTTCAAGGACCTGATCCGCATCGTCACCAGCGCCCCGCACGACCCGGCCCCGGCTCACGCCGCCTCCACCGCCATCGCCCGCGCGCTGACCGACCTCCCGGAGACCGAGCGCCTCGGCCCCGCGCCCCTGTTCCGCCTGCGCAACCGCGAGCGCTTCCAGCTCGTCCTCAAGACCACCCAGCGCGCCCAGGCGATCCACGCCACCAAGGCCGCCGTCGACGCCGCCGCCCGCGACAAGGCGTTCCGCGCCGTGAACTTCTCGGTGGACGTGGACCCGGTCTAGCGGGACGTAACATGTTCGGCGATGGCGGACGAAGGACACACCGAAGCCCACGGGGAGGTCGCCGAGCCGCACGACCGTCTCGATCCCGCCGCCCGCGCCCGCCGCGAAGCGGCGCTCAAGCTCGTGCGCAAGTACGGCGACCCGGTGCTGCGCTCGCGCGCGCTGGAGATCGTCCACTTCGACACCGCGCTGATCGAGGAGACCCGGCGGATGGGCCGCCTGATGACCGACGCGTACGGCATCGGCCTCGCCGCCACCCAGGTCGGCGCGATGCACCGCGTGCTCGTCTACCGGACCGAGCTCGAGGGCGCGGTCGCCGCGCTCGTGAACCCGGTCCTGGAGTGGTCCAGCCGGGAGAAGGAGACCGCGGAGGAGGGCTGCCTGAGCCTCCCCGGCGTCTCCGTCGAGGTCGAGCGCCCCGTGTACGTCCGCGTGCGCGCCCAGGACGAGCGCGGCGGCGAGGTCACCGTCGAGGCCAGCGGCCTCGAGGCGCGCGTGATCCAGCACGAGATGGACCACCTCGACGGCGTCCTGATCCTCGACCGCACGTCGCGCGACCAGCGCAAGCAGGCGATGCGGACCCTGCGCGAGCGGCTCGAGCCCGTCGCTTGAGGAACGTCTACCTCGGGACCTCGGCGTTCGCGGCGGTCGTCCTGCGCCGCCTCGCGGCCTCGCCGCACCGCCCGCAGCTCGTGATCACCCGGCCGGACGCGCGCCAGGGCCGCGGCCGCAAGCTGGCCCCGCCGCCGGTGGCGCAGGCGGCGCGCGAGCTCGGCCTGGAGGTCATCCAGCCCGAGCAGCTGCACGCCCCCGAGATCCTCCAACGGATCGCCGAGGCCCAGCCCGACGTCCTCACCACCTGCGCGTACGGCGTCCTCATCAAGGAGCCGCTGCTGAGCGACTACGAGATGATCAACGTGCACCCGTCGCTGCTGCCGCGCTGGCGCGGCGCCGCGCCGATCGAGCGCGCGATCATGGCCGGCGACGCCGAGACCGGCGTGGCGATCATGCGCGTGACCGCGGGCTGGGACGCCGGCCCGGTCTACGCGACCGCGACGACTCCGATCGGCCCCGACGACGACTACGGCACGCTCGCCGCTCGCCTGCAGGACATCGGCGCCGACCTGCTGGTCGACGTGCTCGACGAGCACCCGGCCCCGCAGCCGCAGGACGAGGCGCTCGTCACCTACGCCAACAAGATCGGCCCGCGCGAGCGCGCGCTGGACCCGACCGAGACCCCGGAGCAGGTCGAGCGCACGATCCGCGCGCTGCGTCCGCACATCGGCTCCCGCCTCCCGCTCCCGGACGGCACGTTCCTGGGCGTCCTGGCCGCGCGCGTCGACGGCCCGACGCGCGCGCCGGCCGGCGGCCTCGTCCGCACCGAGGGCGACCGGCTCCTGCTCGACTGCCACGGCGGGGCGCTGGAGCTGACCGAGATCCGCCCGCCCGGCGGCACCGCGATGCGGACGGCGGACTGGCTGCGCGGCCGGCCGGACCCGGCGCTCGTCAACTTCCGGCTCGACCCGGCGCTGCCGGACCGCGAGCTCGCCGAGCTGCTCGAGCGCGCCCGCGCCGAGTGGGCCGACCTCCAGGACGAGTGGCAGCCGCACGTGTGCGCGCTCGCGGCCCGGGGCGCAGCGCCCGTGACCGACGCGATGACCGAGCTGGCCGGCGACGCCGACCCGCAGGCCCGCGAGCTGGCGGCCTACGTGCTCGGGCAGCTCGAGCACGGCGACCCAGAAGCGCAGGCCGCGGCGCTCGTGGACCTCGCCGCCGGCGAGTCCGACCCGGCGGTCCTGTGCGCGGTCGCTGCCGCGTTCGGCCACCTGGGGGACCCGCACGGCCGCGCCTGGCTGCTGGCCAACCGCGCGCACCCGGACGCCGACGTCCGCGAGGCGGTGGCGTTCGCGCTCGGAGGCCGCAGAGGGGCGGACGTGCGCGACGCGCTGATCGCGCTCTCCGCCGATCCCGCGCCCGGCGTGCGCGACTGGGCGACGTTCGCGCTCGGCACGCTCGCGTCCGAGGACGACCAGGCGCTGCGCGACGCGCTCGCGGCCCGGCTCGACGATCCGGACGAGGACACGCGGTTGGAGGCCGTGCACGGCCTCGCGCTGCGCGGCGACCGCCGCGCCCAGGAGCCCGCGCGTGAGCTGCTCGAGCAGCACGCGGCGGACGGCGTCTGGACGCGCCACCTGCTGGCCGAGACGGCGAGCCGTCTCGGCGACGACTGAGCTACCAGGCCGGCGTCGCGGCCGGGTCCGCCGTCTCGGCGGGCGCGGGCGGCGGCGTCTGGGTGGGCGCCGCGGCCTCGGCCGCCGGGGCCGGCGTCTCGACCGGAGCCGGGGCAGGTGTCTCGACCGGAGCCGGAGCGGGCGTCTCGACCGGAGCGGGAGCGGGCGTCTCGACCGGAGCGGGAGCCGGCGTCTCGACCGGAGCCGGAGCCGGAGTCGGGGCGGGCGTCTCGGCCGGCGCGGGGGTCTCCGTCGGCGTGGGCGTCGGGGCCGCGGGCGCCTCGGGGACCGGCGCGCTCTGCTCCGGCGCCTCAGGCGTCGGGGTCGGGGTCGGCGCCTCCGGGGCGGGCGTCTCGGTCACCGGCGCGGGCGCCTCCACGACCGGCGGCTGCTCCTCCGGCGGCGTGGTGGGCTCCTCCGTCTGCACGGGCGGGGCGCTCTCGACGGGCGGCGGCGTCGTCGTGTGCGACTCCTCCGGCTCGTCGACGGTGATCGGCGTCGTCTGGGTGATCGGCGGGACCGGCTGCCCGTCCGGGTAGCCGTCGCCGTTGTTGTCTTCCAGGCCGTCGTCGATGCCGTCGCCGTTGGTGTCCCGGTTCAGCGGATCGGTGCCGTTGCGCTCCTCGTCGGCGTTGCTCACGCCGTCGCCGTCGGCGTCGTCGTTGCCGTCGATCACGCCGTCGCCGTTGGTGTCGATCCAGCCGCCCTTGGAGCGGATGCGGAGCTCGGTCGCCTGCGTCAGCCCGGAGCTGGTCACGACCCCGCGGTCGCTCGCGTCGTTGGCGTTGCCGCCGCGCGCGGTCTCGAAGCTGTCGCTCAGGCCGTCGTTGTCGGTATCGGGGTTCTTGAACTGGGGCGGCGCGTAGTCGGCGCTGCCGGACGCGGGCTGCGTCGACGAGCTGCGCCCGGACGTGAGGCTGGCCTGCTCCGGCGTGTCGGCCACGGGGGTGCCCGAGCCGGTCACGTCGCCGAGCGTCAACGTGGCCAGGCCGCCGGACGTGCCGGGACCGCCGGCCGCGGCCGTCCCGCCGAGCCCGGTCGTGGTCAGCGCGGAGACACCACCGAGGGCCGGGCCGCTGCCGCCGCCGCGCGAGGACGGGTGGTGCGAGGGGATCCGGGGCGCCTGCGCCTGCGCGAGCACGACCGGCGCGCCCGCGGCCTCGGGCCGCAGCCCGTCGGGCCAGTTCTTCCAGCCCACGAGCGGCGCGGCGAGCGCGCCCAGGCCAAGCGTGCCCGCGACCAGCCCGGCGGCGATCGTGCCGGCGAAGCGCAGGTCACCGAGCGCCGTGGGACGGTCCGCGCGCGCGGCCAACGAGTGAGTGCTGTCAGTGTCCGACATGTGTGGCATCCCCTTCCATGGGGAGGTGTCGGCAAGTTGTACGCGGTCCATTAGCCCTGTTGGGACAAATTGATCCGGGGAGGCTGGTTTTGGACGAACGTTCGATCACGTCGGAAAAGGCTGCAAACAGCGTGTTTTGGTGCTCAAGTATTAGACCGGAAAATGGACTTCTGTACGAGGGTTCGGCGCACCGCCGGTTCCACCGCGGACCGCGCCGCAGAGCCAACCAGAAGACCAGGCTCTCGTAAAGACTGCCGTGCCGAAACTGGACCTTCCATCAGGTCGGGGCTCCATCGCTCCGGCGCGTGCGTGCGCGTACGCCGTGATCCGGCGCGTGTTCGAGGACGCCGCGTGGGCGGACCGGGCGCTCTACGGCGAGGCACGTCGCTTCGAGCTCGACGCGCGCGACCTCGCCCTGGCCACCCGGCTGAGCTTCGGGACCGTGCAGCGCGTCGCCACCCTCGACCACGTGATCGAGCGCCTCGCGCGCCGGCCGTCAACTCGGCTGGACGCCCCGGTGCTGGCCGCCCTGCGGCTGGGCGTCTTCCAGCTCGTGTTCCTGGACCGCGTGCCCGCGCACGCGGCCGTCGGCGAGTCCGTCGAGCTGGCCAAGCGCGACGCGCCGCGCGGGGCCGGCCTGGTGAACGCCGTGCTGCGCCGGGCCGCGGGCCAGGCGCGAGCGCTGGTCGAGGCGCTCCCGGACGCGACGCCCGAGCAGGCGGCGCTCAAGCACTCCCACCCGGAGTGGATCGCGCGGCTGTGGTTCGAGACGTTCGGCCGCGAGACCGCGACGGCGCTGATGGCCGCCGGCAACGAGCCGGCCGAGCCGGCCCTGCGGGCCAACACGCTGCGCACCACGGCGCCGGCGCTGGCCGAGCGGCTGCCCGCGCACGCGCTCGACGACGAGACGCTGATCCTGGACGGGCCGTTCGACACGTTCTCCTCGCCCGAGTTCGTGCAGGGCCTGCTGATGCCGCAGTCGCGCGCAGCCGCGTCCGTCGCACGCGCGCTGGCGCCGCAGCCGCGCGAGCGCGTGCTCGACCTGTGCGCCGCGCCCGGCGGCAAGACCACGCACCTGGCCGCGCTGATGCGCAACCGGGGCGAGATCGTCGCCGTCGAGAAGCATCCCGGCCGCGCGCAGGCGCTCCGGCTGACCGCGGCCCGCATGGGCGCCGCGATCGTCACGGTGCGGACGCAGGACGCCACCGAGCCGCAGGGCGGGCGCTTCGACCGCGTGCTGGTCGACCCGCCCTGCAGCGACCTCGGCACGCTCGCCTCGCGCCCGGACGCGCGCTGGCGCAAGGCGGGGCGCCCGGAGGCGCTGGCCGAGCTGCAGGCCCGCATCCTGGCCGCGGGCGCGGCGGCGCTGAAGCCCGGCGGTACCCTCGTCTATTCGACGTGCACGATCTCGCCCGCCGAGAACGAGCGCGTCGTGGCAGCCTTCCTGGCCGCCCATCCGGACTTCACCGCCGAGAGCCTCGAGCCGGAAGTCTGGAAGCATCCGACCATGCCGCAGTTCCTGCAGACCCTCCCGCACCGCGACCGCACCGACGGCTTCTTCGTCGCGAGGCTGCGGCGGGCATGAATGACGTCGACCTCGGCGCGGTCTGCCCGGCGTGCCACGAGCCGTGGCTGCGCCCGACGAACCTGCCGGGTCGCTACCGCTGCGTGAACTGCCTGCACCGCTTCGAGCTGCGTTCGGTCTGCCCCAACTGCGGGGAGCACTCCACGATCGTGCGCATGTCGAGCACCGCGCTGTACGTCTGTGGTCACTGTCAATCCTCGATGCTCGCGCCCATCTAGATGCTCAAAGGCCTCGCCCCCTCGATCCTCGCCGCCGACTTCAGCCGCCTCGCCGAGCAGGTCCAGACCGTGCTCGACGCCGGTGCGCCCGTGATCCACGTCGACGTGATGGACGGTCACTTCGTCCCGCCGATCACGATGGGCCCGCTGGCGGTGTCGGCGATCGCCGACCAGGTCCACGCGGCCGGCGCCAAGATCGACGTCCACCTGATGATCGAGCGCCCCGAGCGCCAGGTCGACGCGTTCGCGCAGGCCGGGGCGGACTCGATCACCGTCCACGTCGAAGCGACGCCGCACGCGCACTACGCGCTGCAGGCGATCAAGGCCGCCGGCTGCCTCTCCGGGCTCGCATTGAACCCGGGCACGCCGGCCGAGGCCGTGCGCGAGCTGGCGCCCGACATGGTCCTCTGCATGACGGTCAACCCCGGCTGGGGCGGCCAGAGGTTCCTCGAACATTCGCTGAGCAAGCTGGTCCGGCTGCGGGAGCTGATCGGGCCTGACGTCGCGCTCGAAGTGGACGGCGGAATCGACGCCGAAACGGCGGCCCGCTGCGCCGCGGCGGGGGCCACGGTGTTCGTCGCCGGCACCGCCGTGTTCGGCGCCCCGGACCCCGCCGAGGCGGCGCGCGTGATCGCCGCCGCGGCTGGTACGGCCACCCGTATGTGAACGTGTTCGCGCGGTGACGAGAATCGAACCCGTGGACTGCACCGTCCTCATAGTCGACGACCACCCGTCCTTCCGGGCCAGCGCGCGCGTGCTGCTCGAGTCGGAGGGGTTCCACGTCGTCGGCGAGGCGGTGGACGGGGCCAGCGCGGTCGAGGAGACCTGCCGGCTGCGGCCCCAGCTCGTGCTGCTCGACGTGCAGCTGCCGGACATCGACGGCTTCGACGTCGCGGCCCGCATCACCGGGCATCCGGACGCGCCGGCCGTGATCCTCGTCTCGAGCCGTGATTCCTCGGACTTCGGACCGCTGGTGAGCCGCTCGGGCGCCCGCGGCTTCGTCCCCAAGGCCGAGCTGTCGGGGGAGCGCGTGCAGGCGCTGCTGCTGTGACAGTCCGCCCCGCGCAATACTCTCGGACGCGATGAGCGCCGACACCCCACTGAAAGTCGTCGTGGCCGAGGACTCCGTGCTCCTGCGCGAGGGCCTCGTCCGCCTGCTCGAGGACTCGGGCTTCGAAGTCGCCGGCCAGGCCGGCGACGCCGAGGACCTCCTGCGCAAGGTCGGCGCGCACAAGCCCGACGTCGCGGTGATCGACGTCCGGATGCCGCCGTCGCACACCGACGAGGGCCTGCGGGCGGCGCGCAAGATCCGCGCCGACCACCCGGGCACGGGCGTGCTCGTGCTCAGCCAGTACGTCGAGGAGGCCTACGCGCTCGACCTGCTGTCGGAGTCCACGGAGTCGACCGGCTACCTGCTCAAGGACCGGGTCGCCGACGTGGACACGTTCACGGACGCCGTGCGCCGCGTCGCCGGCGGCGGCTCGGCGCTGGACCCGCAGGTGGTCGCGCTGCTGCTCGGCCGGCGCCGCCGCGAGGACCCGCTGGACGCGCTCACCGCGCGCGAGCGCGAAGTGCTCGGGCTGATGGCCGAGGGCCGCTCGAACGCCGCGATCGCCGAGGCGCTGGTCGTGACCGAGCGCGCGGTCGAGAAGCACGTGACGTCGATCTTCTCCAAGCTCGACCTGGCGCCCACGGTCGAGGACCACCGGCGCGTGCTCGCCGTCCTGGCGTACCTGCGCTCGGGCTAGCCCCACCACGATCCGCGAGTCACCCGAACGCACTCGGGCGGCGAACCGGCCATCCTCCACGGCATGAACATCGTGTCGACGGCGGACCTGCGCCGCACCTACGGCGAAGGCGAGACCGCAGTGCACGCGCTCGCCGGCGTGACACTCGACTTCCCCGCCGGTCAGTTCACCGCGATCATGGGACCCTCCGGCTCGGGCAAGTCCACGCTGATGCACCTGCTGGCCGGGCTCGACAAGCCGACGTCGGGCTCGGTCGTGATCGACGGCCAGGAGCTCGCCGGCCTCGACGACAAGGCCCTGACGCAGCTGCGCCGCGACCGCCTCGGCTTCGTGTTCCAGGCGTTCAACCTCGTCCCGGTGCTGACCGCGGAGGAGAACATCACGCTGCCGCTGCGGCTCGCCGGGCGTGAGCCCGATCAGGCCTGGCTGGACCAGCTGATCGACACGGTGGGGCTGCGGGATCGGCTCACGCACCGGCCGTCGGAGCTGTCCGGCGGCCAGCAGCAGCGCGTCGCGGTGGCGCGCGCGCTGGTGCACCGGCCCGCCGTCCTGTTCGCGGACGAGCCGACCGGCAACCTGGACTCGCACTCCTCCGAGGAGGTGCTCGGGCTGCTGCGCCAGGCGGTCGACGAGTTCGACCAGACGGTGATCATGGTCACGCACGAGCCGTCCGCGGCCGCGGTCGCCGACCGGCTGGTGGTGCTGCGCGACGGGGTCGTCGTCCACGACGGCGACGGCCAGGATGAGGCCGGCGTGCTCGACCTGATGAAGGGCGCCGCGTGACGTCCCTCGCACTCCGAGGCCTGCTGACCCGCAAGCTGCGGTCGGTCCTGACCGGGTTCGCGGTCGTGATCGGCGTCGCGTTCGTGGTCGGCACGCTCGTATTCACCGACACGATCAACGCGTCGTTCACGAACCTGTTCGAGCGCACCCAGCAGGGCGTCGACGTCGCGATCGAGGCCCACCAGGCGGTCAAGGCGGACTTCTCGGCGCCGCCGACGATGCCGTCCGCCACGCTCGACAAGGTCAAGGCCACGCCGGGCGTCGACGTCGCCGAGGGCAGCGTCAGCTCCGACGGCACGCTGCTGGACAAGCAGGGCAAGCCGATCACCTCCACCGGCCCGCCGACGCTGATCGTCTCGGAGTCGACCGAGAAGGTCTTCCAGATCCTCGACTACGTCAGCGGCGGGCGTCCGCAGGGCGCCGACCAGGTCGCGATCGACCGCGGCACGGCGAAGAAGTACGGCTTCAAGGTCGGTGACACGGTCACCGTGACCTCGCACGAGCCGGCCAAGCAGTACAAGGTCTCCGGGATCGCGACGCTCGACGGCAAGGACAACCTGGCCGGCGCGCGGCTGGTCGTGATGACGCTGCCCGAGGCGCAGCGGATGACCGGGCACGACGGCTACGACTCGATCTCGGTCTCGACCGGCCACAACGACCCGGACCAGGTCAAGGCCGCGCTCAAGAAGGAGCTCGGTCCGGACTTCCTGGTGCGCACGGGCAAGGAGGCGGCCAAGGAGCAGGCGCAGGACCTGTCGGACGCGCTCGGCTTCATCCGCACGGCGCTGCTGGTCTTCGCCGGCGTCGCGCTGCTGGTCGGCGGCTTCTTGATCTTCAACACGTTCACGGTCACCGTCGCGCAGCGCACGAAGGAGTTCGCGCTGCTGCGCGTGCTCGGCGCGTCGCGCCGCCAGGTGCTGCGCTCGGTGCTGCTGGAGACGCTGATCGTCGGCCTGGTGGCGTCGATCCTCGGCGTGCTGGTCGGGATCGCGCTCGCGCCCGCGCTGGCGGCGATGCTCAAAGCCTTCGGGATCGACCTGGGCACGACCGGCCTGGTGATCGCGCCGGGCACGATCGTGACGGGCATCATCGTCGGCGTCCTGGCGACGATGATCTCCGGGTTCGTGCCCGCCCGGCGCGCGACCCGCGTCGAGCCGATCACCGCGATGCGCGACAGCGCCACGCCCGGCATCGGGCACCTGCGGCGGCGGCGCATCATCGGGTCGATCGCGCTCATGGGCTGCGGCCTGCTGGCGCTGTTCTACGGGCTCTTCGGCGGCATCGACTCGACGTCCGCCGCCGCGTCGCTGCTGGGCCTCGGCGCGCTGCTGATGATGTTCGGCTTCGCGTTCCTGGCGCCGCTGCTGGTGCGCCCGCTGGCGCGGGCGATCGGGGCGCCGCTGGCCCGCATGCAGGGGCTCACCGGCGTGCTGGCGCGCGAGAACGCGATCCGCCAGCCGCAGCGCACGGCGGTCACCGCCGCGGCGCTGATGGTCGGGCTCGCGCTGGTCGTGCTCGTCACCGTGTTCGCGGCCGGCATCCGGGCCTCGGTCGACAACGCGATCGACAAGCAGGTCACGGCGTCGGTGATGGTGATGGCGCAGGACGGCTTCTCGCCGGTGCCGGTCGGCGCGGCGGAGACCGTCGCGAAGGTCGACGGCGTGCGCGACGTGTCGCCGGTGCGCTTCTCGACCGGCATCCTCAAGGGCGACGGGGACGCGACGACGCCGGTCACGGGCGTCGACCCGGCGACCGTCGGCTCGGTCCTCAAGCTCGACTGGGAGAAGGGCGACGCGCAGACGCTGCGCTCGCTGACCGACCAGCAGGCGCTGGTCGACGGCAACTGGGCGAAGTCCAAGAAGGTCGGCGTGGGCGACACGCTGGACTTCACCACGCCCGCGGGCAAGCACGTCAGCTACGAGATCGCGGGGGTCTTCAAGAACCAGGCGGGGCTGACCTCGTCGGTGATCCTGACGGGCGCGTCGCTCGCGGCCTCGTGGAACTCGACCGACCTGGCGTTCGTCGCCGCCGCCGGCGATCCCGGCGTCAAGCCGGCGGAGCTGGCCAAGCGCGCGGACGTGGCGCTGAAGGCGTTCCCGCAGACCGACGCGCTCACGATCAAGGAGTTCAAGGACAAGCAGAACCAGTCGATCAACGGCCTGCTCGGGCTCGTGTTCGCGCTGCTGTCGCTGTCGGTGATCGTGGCGCTGCTCGGGATCGTGAACACGCTGGCGCTGTCGGTGCACGAGCGCACGCGTGAGCTCGGGATGCTGCGGGCGGTCGGCATGAGCCGGCGTCAGGTGCGGCGCATGGTGCGCTCGGAGTCGGTGATCACGGCCGGGATCGGGGCGGTGCTCGGCACCGTGCTCGGGCTCGTGTTCTCGGTCATCGTCTCGCGCCCGCTGGCCGACGAGGGCTTCGTCTTCGTGCTCCCGTACGGGTGGCTGATCGTGTTCTTCATCCTGGCGGGGATCGCGGGCGTCGTGGCCGCGATCCCGCCCGCGCGGCGGGCCGCGAAGGTCGACGTGCTGAGGGCGGTGACGACGGAGTAGCCGCGCGTGACCCGCGTTGACGTCGCGGCGCGCGCGAACCCGAACACCGCCGTCCGCTGATCGCCCGCACCGCCCGGGAGCCGCATGGGCTCCCGGGCCGGCGCGGTCGCTAGCCTCGGGTGGCGAAAGTGCGGCGCCGCCTCCCGTTCATCCTGCTCGCGCTCGTGGTGCTCACGTCGTTCGGGCTCAACGCCCGTGTCGCGGCGAACCCGCGTTCGGCGTACGAGTCCGAGGACGAGCGCGCCTACGGCAAGCTCGCGGTCAACATCGCCGACCAGCACGCGTACGGCGGGTACTCGACGCACATGAAGGAGCCCCGGCGCTGGCCGCCGGGCGCGCCGCTGCTGTTCGCGGCGGGGTACAAGCTGTTCGGCTCGCCGGACGAGGCGAAGTCCTTCGACATCCGCGCCGTCTACTGGGAGCAGGCGATCCTGACCACGGGGACGACGGCGCTGGCGGGGGTGCTGGTGTGGCTGCTCGCGGGGCCGTGGGCGGCCGTGCTGGCGGCCGCGCTGGTCGGCACGTACCCGCCGCTGATCGGGGCGACCGGCGACCAGCTCTCCGAGCCGTTGGGCGCGTTCCTGGTGATCGCCGCGTTCACGGTGCTGGCGTTCGCGGTGCGGCGAAGGGCCGTGTGGTGGTGGGCGGGGGCGGGCGCGGTGTTCGGGCTCGCGGTGCTGACGCGCGCGGACCTGCTGCCGGTGCCGTTCGCGGTCGCCGGCCTCGGCGCGCTGATCGTGCTGGTCCGGGAGCGGGCGTGGCGGCGGGCGCTGCTGACGTGGGGGACGGTCGCCGCGGCGACGGTGGTCGTGCTGGCGCCGTGGACGATCTACGCGTCGCGCGCCGAGCACCAGTTCATCCCGGTCACCAAGGGCAGCCCGGCCGCGCTGTTCGTCGGCACGTACCTGCCGGGCGGCGGGACGACCGTGGGCATGAAGCGCGCGCTGGAGCCCGAGCTGCGGGCCAAGCACCCCGGGTTCCGGGACACCAAGGTGTCGATGATCCCGGCGACGTTCGCGCTGAAGATCATCGCCGACCGCCATCCGGGGATGCCGCGCGACGAGGCGCTGCAGCGCGAGGCCCGCCACAACCTGTTCCACTACCCGCGCACGCAGCCGCTGGCGTTCGCGAAGATGCAGTGGGCGAAGGCGAAGCGGATGTGGCTGTTCTACTACCGCGGCGGCGGCGTCCACTACATCTCGACGGCGATGCGGATCTGGCAGGTCGTGCTCGTGCTCGGCTGCGGTGCCGGGCTGCTGTTCGGGCTGATCCGGCGGCGCGACCCGGTGCTCGGCGCGATCCTGCTGACGATCGCGCTCTCGACCGCCGTGCACACGATCGTCGTGTCCCAGGCGCGGTACAACCTGCCGCTGATGCCGGCGCTGATCGCGGGCGGCGTCGCGGGGTGGTGGCTGGGGCTGCGCCGTGCGCCGGGCCCCTCGCCCTCGCCTGCGACGATCCATGAATGGAGCTCGGACAGATCGGCATCTGGCACAGCGCCCGCCGGGGCGGCGTCGACGTCGTAGCGGAGGTCGAGGCCCTCGGGTACGGGGCGTTCTGGCTCGGCGGGAGCCCGTCCGTCGAGCAGGCCCGGGCGTACGTCGAGGCGAGCTCGACGATCCCGGTGGCCACGGGGATCCTGAACGTGTGGCAGCACGACCCGGCGGACGTCGCCCGCGCCCACGCGGCGCTGACCCGCGACCATCCGGACCGCTTCCTGCTCGGCATCGGCATCGGGCATCCGGAGGCGACCAGCGACTACACACGGCCGCTGGCGACGATGCGGGAGTTCCTCGACGGGCTCGCGGGCGTTCCACGCGAGCAGCTGGCGATCGCCGCGCTCGGGCCCAAGATGCTCGACCTGGCCGGTGAGCGCACGCGCGGTACGCACCCGTACTTCGTCGACGTTCAGCACACGCGCTTCGCCCGTGAGCGGCTCGGGCCCGGTCCGCTTGTCGCGCCCGAGGTCGCGGTGGTGCTGGAGGCGGACGTCTCGACCGCGCGCCGGATCGCGCGCGAGTACGCGGTCACGTACCTGCGGATGAGCAACTACACGCGCAACCTGGAGCGGTTCGGCTACACCGAGCGCGATTTCGCCGACGGCGGCAGCGACCGGCTGATCGACGCGGTCATCCCGCACGGCTCGCCGGAGCGCGTCGCGGACGCGATCCGCGCCCATCTGGCCGCGGGCGCCGACCACGTCTGCGTCCAGCCGCTCGGCCACGGAGACGTCCCGCTCGAGGATTTCCGGACGCTCGCGGGCGTGCTGCTGTAGCCGACGTGGCCCCCCGCCACGCGAGCGTTGAGTTATCCACCGTCGAGGTAAACAAGTCGACGCTCGCGTGGCGCGCGAACGAGGAAGCCCCTTGCCGGCGGTCAGCAGTTCGAAGCGGAGGTCTTCGCGGCGGGCTGCTTGACCGCGCCGGAACGCCGGTAGACGACGGTCAGCAACAGGCACAGCAGCGACGCCGCGCCCAGGTAGCCGACCTCGGCGCGCAGCAGCTCGTCGGAGACCACGCCGACCAGCATCCAGACGACGAACGCGACCGCGCTGACCAGCCAGGCGACCGCGGCCGAGCTCGCGTGGTCGCGGGCCAGCGCCGCCTGGTTGAGCGTCCCGGCCACGAGGTGCGCGCCCATCCCGATCGCGACCGCGGCCAGGCCGAAGCGCCCGTACGTCGCGCTGTCGTGGAACAGGATGCTCATCGCGAACGGGCCGAGCAGCAGCAGCCCGAGCGCGACGGCGCCGGCGAAACCCGCGATTGCCAGGACCGTGATCCGGATCGCCTTGGTGAACTGTGCACGGCCCTCGGTCGCCTCCAGCCCGGAGAGGTGGGGGAGGAGCGAGCCCTGGACGGCCTGGAAGAGCTGCAGCGGCGCGCGCGCGATCAGCAGCGCGTTGAAGACGTAGCCGGCGACCGCGGCGTTGGTGGCCGTCAGGTCCGCGGCCAGGACGCCGCCGTTGAGCAGCGTCTGCTCGGCGATCATGATGCAGAGCACGGCGACCGCGAAGCGCCCGCCGCGGGCGAGGCCGAGCGCCTCCTCGTCCTCCTCCTGCTTGCGGGCGCTCACGCGCGGCCGGCGCGAGAACGCCCACGGGACGACCACGAGCGAGACGAACGGCGCCGCCGCCATCCCCATCGCGACGACGGTCTGCCCGGACGCGATCCCGATCGCCACCGCGACCGCGAACAGCAGCCGCGAGGTGGCCTCCATGAACACCAGCGCGCCGTAGAGCGCGAACCACTGGTGCCCGGCGAGCCAGCCGCGCGCGAAGTAGCTGGCGGCGTACGCCAGCACCGCGACCACGAGCACCCAGTACAGGGCGGCCGAGCCGTCGAACAGGTCGTTCTCGATCGGCCCCTTGAGCGCCAGCGCGACGACCAGGAACGCGAGCGCGAACGCCGCCTGGATCAGCATCGGCGTACGCAGCGGGTGGCCCTCGTGCAGCCCGCGCGCGCGGCGGTCGGCGATCGTGCGCGAGAGCAGCTGCTCGATCGGCCGGTAGATCACCGAGACGATCACGAACAGGACCGACCACAGCAGCGAGATCGCCTTGTAGTCGATGTCGTTCAGCGCGTACGAGGCGACGCTGAAGTACGCGAAGGTGACGACCCCGGTCGAGGCGATCCCGACCGAGAGGATCTTCGCGCCCGTGCCGTATCCAGAAGAGCGCTTGGCGGCGGCGCCCACGCCTTAGCGCCTAGAAGGTCGGATGATCGGGGCGGGGCGGAGGGGACGTCATACCTTCACCAAAAGCATCGTCCACGGGAACGGCGAGCGAGTCTCTTCGACCGTGCCGTACTGCGACAGCAGCTCCACGAACGACTTCCGGGACCAGTGGTTGAGGTGCCCCGGCGTATTGCCGAGATCCTTCAGGTACGCGCCGCGCGCCATGTTCAGTCCGCGCCACAGCGGCTCGCGCGGGACGCTCACCAGCACGTGCCCGCCGCGCGCCACGCGCGCCATCTCGGCCACCGTGTGCGACGGCTCCGGCACGTGCTCGAGCACCTCGATCGCCGACGCCAGCTCGAACTCGCCGTCGCCGAACGGCAGGTTCTCGGCCTTCATGATCCGGTACTCGAGGTTCGGCGCCTGGCGCTTGGCCCACTCGGCCTGGATCGACGGGTCCTCGAGGTCCACGCCGACGATCCGCCCGTCGCGCAGCCGCTGCGCCCACTTGTGGGTCAGCACGCCCTCGCCGCAGCCGACGTCCAGCACGGTGCGCGGCGACGCCTTCGCCCACAGCTCGTCGAGCGTGCGCTCGAAGCCGGCCATCAGCTTCTTGACCACCGGGTTGGTGGAGCCGTACTTGTCGTAGGTGTTGCCGGTGACGGTGCCCTCGGCGTCACGGGTGACGGTCGCGCTCATAGCTTCACGGCCTCGCGGTCTTCGGTCTTGCCGGCGTTCGCGCCGGTCGTCGGGGGCTGGCCCGTCTCGGACGCACCGGGCTCGTAGTGCGACGGCGGGATGCCGCTGTGCAGCTCGAGGCGGCGCACGCGCTCGAAGATCCGCTGCAGCATCGTCCGCTGCCCGCTCAAGAGGTCGCCGATGATCCCGAGCATCGCCAGCACGACCGCGGCGTTGAACAGCACCGCGCCGAGGATCAGCGACTGCACGTGGCCGGCGCCGGAGCCGTCGAACCAGCTCACCAGGAAGCGCACCCACACGCCCAGCGCGACGATGCCGAGCACGGCCGCCAGGGTCATGAACACCTTCAGCGGCTCGTACATCGTGTAGATGCGGAAGATCGAGACCGTGTTGCGGCGCACGTACTGCCACATCGACTTGAACAGCCGCGACTCGCGCGTCTTGGCGTTCGTCCGGATCGGGACGTGGTCGACCGCGACGGTCATCTTGCCCGCCTGGATGATCGTCTCCAGCGTGTACGTGTACTTCGAGACGACCTGGAGCTGGAGCGCGGCTTCGCGGTTGTAGGCGCGGAAGCCCGACGTCGTGTCCGGCACCGTGGTCTCCGACGCCTGGCGCACGACCCAGGACCCGAACCGCTGCAGGGTCTTCTTGAGCGGCGAGAAGTGCTCGATCGTCATCACCTGGCGGTCGCCGACCACCATGTCGGCGGTCCCGGCCACGATCGGCTCGACCAGCTTCACGATGTCCGGCCCGTAGTACTGGTTGTCGGCGTCGGTGTTGACGATCACGTCGGCGCCGAGCTTGAGCGCCGCGTCCAGGCCCGCCTGGAACCCGTTCGCGAGGCCCTTGTTGTTCGTCAGCCGGACGATGTGGTCGACGCCGTTGGCGCGCGCGACCTCGACGGTCCGGTCCGTGGAGCCGTCGTCGATGACGAGCCATTCGACGCTGTCGAACCCGGGCACCTCGCGCGGCAGGTCGGCCAACGTCTCGGGGAGCGTCTGCTCCTCATTCAGGCAGGGGATCTGGATGATCAACTTCATGCGGACGGGGAAAGACGGTACCGCGCGCGTCAGACTTCATGGCTTCGATGCAGGGCTCGACGCTCACCCGGCCGCACCCGGGAACCGATTCCGCACGCGTGCCGCCGAGCCCCGGCGAGCGCGGCGGCCGCCTGTTCAAGATCGTTTTCCTGGTGCTCTGCATCGGGTTCGCGATCGGGTTCTTCGTGTTCCCGACCTACCCGGTCTACGACTCCTACTACTCGCTGCTGTGGGGCCGCGACCTGCTGCACGGCCACGCGCTCGTGTTCGACGGGTTCCGCTACCCGACCGAGCATCCGCTGGCGATCTTCGCGGGCGCGATCCTGTCCCTGTTCGGCGGCGTCGGGGACCGCATGTGGGTGGCGCTGATCCTGGCGTCGTTCCTGGTGCTGGTGGCGGGCGTCTACCGGCTCGGGCGGATCGCCGCGACGCCGCTGGTCGGCGCGGTCGCCGCGGCGCTGCTGCTGACCCGGTTCGACTACCCGTTCCTGGCCGCGCGCGGCTACATCGACATCCCCTACATGGCGTTGGTGGTGTGGGCGGCGACGCTGGAGGCGGCGCGCCCGCGGCGCGGGACCTCGGTGCTCGTGCTGCTCTCGCTGGCCGGGATGCTGCGGCCCGAAGCGTGGTTCTTGAGCGCCATGTACTGGGTCTGGGTGGCCTGGAAAGCGACGTGGCGCCAGCGATTCTTGTACGCGGCGCTGGCCGCGTCCGGGCCGCTGGTCTGGTTCGCGGTCGACTACCTCGTGACCGGCGATCCGCTGTTCTCGCTGCACTACACCGCGGGCTCGGCCGAGGACCTCGGGCGTCAGCGCCCGCTGTCGCAGCTCCCGTCCGCGATTCCCCAGTTCCTCGAGAACCTGGTCAAGCTGCCCGTGCTGGCGGCGGCCGTGGTCGGCGGCGCGCTGGGCGTGATCCTGTCGCCGCGCCGGATGGTCATGCCGCTCGCGCTGCTGGGCGCGGGAATCGCCACGTTCGTCGCGATCGGCGTCGCCGGCGCGTCCGTGATCGAGCGCTACCTGGCCGTGCCGGCGCTGGCCCTGATGGTGCTGGCGGCGGTCGCGCTCGCGGGCTGGACGATGCTGCTGCGCTCCTGGGTGCGCACGGCGTGGCTGGTCGCCGCGGTGCTCGTGGTGATCGGCGGCGCGGCCTACACGGGGACGCACCTGAACCTCTCGCGCTTCGACAACGAGCTGCGCTTCCGCGGGCAGGCGCACAACGACCTGACCGCGGTGCTGCGCGACCCGAAGGTGCAGGCCGGCCTGCGCTGCGGGCCCCTAACAGGCCCTAACCACAAGATCGTCCCGGACGCGCGCTGGATCGCCGGCCTCAACGACGGCCAGGTCTGGGCCCGCGCCCAGAGCTACCGCGACGACAAGCGCGCCATGCCGCTGCAGTCGCGCGGCGTCGCGATCGTGGTGACGTCGCGCTTCGCGATCTTCAAGCACGCCTGGACGGACTCCGCCGACGACGCCCGCATCCAGGTCCCGCCGCCCGGGTTCGAGCGGGTGAAGACAACCCGCTTCTACGCCGCCTATGTCCGCTGCTAACTCGGACGACCGGGCCACGGACGATGTCGCGCAGGCCGGCCGGGCGACACCCCCCGGGCGCGAAACGTCCTCCTCTTCGGGCGAAGCCCGGTTTCGCGACCGGGGGGTGGCGCTCGGCCGGCCGGGGAGTGAAGTTCCCGGGGGCGTGGCGGCGTCGGGCGAGGTGCCCGGGGGCGTGGCGGCGTCGGGCGACGACGCGCGTCGCTGGCCGCGGCTCGCGTGGCCGGCACTCCTCGCCGCCCTCTTCGCCGCCGCCCTGATCCTGCGCCTCGTCGGCCTCAAGACCGGCCTCCCGTACGTCTACAACGCCGACGAGAACAGCCACTTCGTCCCGCGCGCGATCGGCATGTTCGGGCACAACCTGAACCCGGACTACTTCGTCAACCCGCCCGCGTTCACGTACCTCGTCCACGCGCTCTTCGCGCTCCGCTGGGGCACCGATCCGGCGACCGTCGGCGGCGCGTTCGCGGCCGACCCGACCAGCGCGTTCGCACTAGCCCGCGCCGCCTCCGCCGTACTCGGCGCGCTCGCCGTCGTCTTCACCGCGATCGCCGGCGCGCGGCTCTTCGACGACAAGCGCGCCGGCGCGCTCGCCGGCGCCCTGCTGGCGGTGGCGTTCCTGCCCGTCCACTACAGCCACTTCGCGCTCAACGACGCGCCCACGCTGGCGCCGCTGGCCGCCGCGCTGATCGGGATCGCCGGCATCTACCGCACCGGGCGCACGCGCGAGTACGTGCTCGCGGGCCTCGCGCTGGGCGTCGCGATCGCGACCAAGTACACGGCGGGGATCGTGCTCGTGACGCTGATCGCGGCGGCGCTCGTCTCGCCCGTCGCGCAAGCGCGCGTGCGCAACCTGGCGCTGGCGATCGGCCTGATGTGCGCGGGCTTCATCGCCGCGAACCCGTACGCGGTGCTGGACGCGAGCGCGTTCCGTGACGGCCTGCAGCACCAGACCGACGCGGCGGGGGACGAGACCGGCAAGCTCGGCCTCGCGGACTCCTCCGGCTGGCGCTACTACCTCGGCACGTTCACCTGGGGCCTCGGCTGGCTGCCGTCGCTGTTCGCGCTCGGCGGCGCGGCGGCGCTGATCGCGCGGCACCGCCGGCTCGCGCTCCTGCTCGCGCCCGCGCCGATCCTGCTGTTCCTCTACCTCGGCCAGCAGTCGCGCTTCTTCGCCCGCTGGCTGCTGCCGATCTACCCGATCCTCTGCCTGCTGGCCGCCTGGGCGGTGTTCGCGCTCGCCGACCGCGTGCGCTGGCGCGTGCTCGCCCCGGCGCTGGCGGTGCTGCTGCTCGCGCAGGGCATCGTCTACAGCGCGCACAACGACGTCGTGCTGGCCCGCGCGGACACGCGCTGGGTCGCGCGCGAGTGGATGAAGGCGAACATCCCGGCGGGCACGAAGATCGTGATGGAGCCGATCGCGCCCGACCAGTGGGCGATGGACACCGGGCACCCGCTGTTCGACGCGACCGGCAGCGGCAACCGCTGGAACAAGTACCGGACGTCGCGGTCGTGCTTCTTCAACGGCGAGACGCTCCAGTCCCCGTGCCCGGTGGTCAAGCTCGAGGACTACGAACGGACGCTGCGGCCCGAGCTGGTCGAGGGCTACAAGCACGCCGGCTTCTGCTGGATCGTGACCGGCTCGACGCAGTACGGCCGCGCCTACGCGGACCCGAAGGCGGTGCCGGACGCGATCCGCTACTACGACGAGCTGCGCCGCCGCGCCGACGTCGTCTACCGCATCAGCCCGGCGAGCTCGCCGCAGCGGTTCTCCTTCGACGACTCGTTCAACTACTACCCGCTCGCCTACGACCGGCCGGGCCCGGCGATCACCATCTACCGGCTGCCAGACTGCTCATGATGAAGCGCCTGGTCGTCGCCGGCTTCTTCTGCGGCCTGATCGCGCTGGGGCTACCGAACCTGGTCGTGTGGCTCGGCGGCCGCGGAGCGACGACCGACGTCGACCGCGTCCCGCACGCGCAGGCGGCGCTGGTGCTGGGCGCGCAGGTGATGCCCAACGGCTCGCCGAGCTCGATGCTGTCGGACCGGATCACGGCCGCCGAGGAGCTGTACAAGGCCGGCCGCGTCGACAAGCTGCTGCTGTCGGGCGACCACGGGACGGTCGGCTACGACGAGGTCGGCACGATGCGGCGGATCCTGCTCGAGCACGGCATCCCACCGCGCGACATCTTCACCGACCACGCCGGCTTCGACACGTGGGACAGCGCCCAGCGGGCTCGCCGCGTGTTCGACGTCAAGTCGGCGGTGGTGGTCACGCAGCGCTTCCACATGGCGCGCGCCCTGTTCGACGCGCGCCGCGCCGGCCTGCAGGTCAGCGGCTTCGACGCCGACCGGCGCTCCTACGGCCGCGTCATGCGCCGCCTGCAGGTGCGCGAGGCGGCCGCACGGGTCAAGACGCTCGGCGACGCGGTGACCGGCGCGGACCCGCGCTTCCTCGGCCCGGTGATCCCGATCACGGGCGACGGACGGAAGTCCTGGGGCGACTGAATATCGTCTGTGGTGACGTGAGCACACTCCAGGCCACCGACCGCGAGCATCTCGCGCGGGCGATCGAGCTCGCCGAGGGCGGACGCGGACGGACCAGTCCCAACCCGCTCGTCGGCGCCGTGATCGTGCGCGACGGGCAGGTGCTCGGCGAAGGCTTCCACACGGCGCTGGGCGCGCCGCACGCCGAGCGCGAGGCGATCGCGGCCTGCGGCGACGCGGACCTCGGCGGCGCGACGCTGTACGTCTCGCTCGAGCCGTGCTGCCACACCGGCCGCACGCCGCCGTGCACGGACGCGATCATCGAGGCCGGGATCGCCCGCGTCGTGGTCGCCTCCGACGACCCGACCGAGAAGGCCGCCGGCCGCGGGCTCGGGATCCTGCGCGACGAGGGAATCGAAGTGGTGGTCGCGGACGCCGAGCTGGCGGTCCGCGCGCGGCTGCTCAACCAGCCGTTCCGCAAGCACGCGCGCACGGGGCGGCCGTTCGTGCTGTTCAAGTCGGCGATGACGCTCGACGGGAAGGTCGCCACCCGCACCGGGGACTCGAAGTGGATCTCGGGCGAGGACTCGCGGCGGCTCTCGCACCACTGGCGGGCGGAGGTCGACGCGGTGGTCGTGGGGATCGGCACGGCGCTGACCGACGACCCGCAGCTGACCGCCCGGATCGAGGGCGTGACGCGCCAGCCGCGGCGGATCGTGTTCGACTCCGAGGCGCGGCTGCCGCTGGACTCCCAGCTGGTGCGCGGGGCGGGCGAGGTGCCGCTCACCGTCGTGGTGACCCGCGCGGCGCCGCGGACCGCGGTCGACGCGCTGGAGATCGCCGGCGTGGACGTGATCGTCGCCACCGGCGCCAACGAGCCCGACCGCGTGCGCAACGCGCTGGTGCAGCTCGGGGCGTTCGGCGTCACCTCCCTGCTGCTGGAGGGCGGGCCGCACCTGGCGGGCGCGTTCCTGGACGCGGGCGAGGTGGACGAGATCCGGCTGTTCGTCGCGCCGGTCGTGCTCGGCGGCTCCTCGGCCCGGGACCCGCTCGAAGGCGAGGGCGCGGAGCGGATCGCGTCCGCGGTGCGCGCGCTGTCGCTGGACTGCTCACGGGTGGCGCAGGACGTCCTGATCACGGCCCGGATGCGGGAGTGGTAGGCGTGTTCACGGGGCTCGTGGCCGATCTCGGGACGGTGGTGTCGGTGGACGCCACGGACGACGGCGCGCGGCTGCGCGTGGCGTCCCCGCTGGCGTCGTCGCTGGCGCTCGGCGACTCGGTGGCGGTCAACGGCGTCTGCCTGACGGCGACCGACGTGTCCGGCGAGGGGTTCGCGGCGGACGTCATGCACGAGTCGCTGCGGCGGTCCTCGCTGGGCGCGGTCGAATCCGGCTCGCGGGTCAACCTGGAGCTGCCGCTGCGGGCGGCGGACCGGCTCGGCGGGCACTTCGTGCAGGGGCACGTGGACGGGGTCGGGCGGGTGGAGTCGGCGGTCGAGGACGGGTTCGCCCGCGTGGTGACGATCTCCGCCGATCCTGCGCTGCTCCGGTACGTGGTCTCGAAGGGCTCGATCGCGGTCGACGGCGTGTCGCTGACCGTGACCGAGGTCGATGCGTCGTCGTTCTCGGTGTCCTTGATCCCGGAGACGCTCGAGCGCACGACGCTGGGGGCGGCCGCTGCCGGCCGTCCGGTGAACCTGGAGGTGGACGTGCTCGCGAAGTACGTGGAGAAGCTGGCTCGATGACGTTCGCGACGATCGAGGAGGCACTGGACGAGATCCGCGCGGGGCGGATGGTCGTCGTCTGCGACGACGAGGACCGCGAGAACGAGGGCGACCTGACGCTGGCGGCGCAGTTCGCCACGCCCGAGGCGATCAACTTCATGGCCAAGGAGGGGCGTGGGCTGATCTGCCTCGCCCTGACGCCGGAGCGCTGCGACGAGCTCGGGCTGGACCTGATGGCGGCCAAGAACGAGTCCCCGTACGAGACCGCGTTCACCGTCTCGATCGAAGCGCGCGACGGGATCACGACCGGGATCTCCGCGGCCGACCGGGCGCGCACCGTCCAGGTCGCGATCGACCCGGAGTCCGCGCCGCGCGACCTGGTCCAGCCGGGCCACGTCTTTCCCCTGAAGGCCAAGCCCGGTGGTGTCCTGGAGCGGACCGGGCAGACCGAGGCCGCGGTCGACCTGGCGCGGCTGGCGGGCTTGAACCCGGCGGGCGTGATCTGCGAGATCATGAACGACGACGGGACGATGGCCCGCGTCGACGACCTGCGCCTGTACTGCGCGCGGCACGGGCTGAAGATGATCACCGTCGCCGACCTGATCGCCTACCGGCGCAAGCACGACAAGCTGGTCGAGCGGGTCGTGGAGACGCGGCTGCCGACCGGGTTCGGGGAGTTCACCGCGGTCGGCTACCGGTCGCTGGTCGACGGCAAGCACCACGTGGCGCTGGTCAAGGGCGACGTGCGGGACGCGTCCGACGTGCTGGTGCGGGTGCACTCGGAGTGCCTGACCGGGGACGTCTTCCACTCGCTGCGCTGCGACTGCGGCGAGCAGCTCGAGAGCGCGCTGGCGATGATCGAGCGCGAGGGCGCGGGCGTGCTGCTGTACCTGGCGCAGGAGGGGCGCGGGATCGGGCTGCTGAACAAGCTGCGCGCGTACAACCTGCAGGACCAGGGGCTCGACACGGTCGACGCGAACCTGGAGCTCGGCCTGCCCGTCGACCTGCGCGACTACGGCATCGGGGCGCAGATCCTGGTCGACCTCGGATTGAGCTCGATCCGGATCCTCACCAACAACCCGAAGAAGATCCGGGGGCTGGAGGGGTACGGGCTCTCGGTGACGGCGCAGGTGCCGATCGAGCACGCGCCGAACCCGCACAACGAGGCGTACCTGCGGGCCAAGCGCGACCGGCTGGGGCACACGCTGCACCACCAGGGGCTCGCGCTGGACGAGCAGATGGTGCACGACGAGGCGGTCCGCGACCAGTCGCGGCGGGAGGGCACGTGAACTTCGCGATCGTCGTCGGACGGTTCTATGAGGAGCTCGCGACCCGCCTGATCGCGGGGGCGCAGGACGCGTTCGCCGCGGCCGGCGTGGGGGAGGCGGACGTGTACGACGTGCCGGGCGCGTTCGAGCTGGCGCCGGCGGCGTCGTACCTGGCCGCGACCGGGCGGTACGCCGGGGTCGCCTGCCTGGGCGCGGTGATCCGCGGCGAGACCGACCACTACGACTACGTCTGCGCCGAGACCGCGCGCGGGATCATGGACGTGCAGCTGCGGACCGGCGTCCCGTGCGCGTTCGGCGTGCTCACGGTCGAGAACCTCGACCAGGCCCTCGCGCGCACGGGGGGCGGCAAGCGCGACCAGGGCGCGCACGCCGCGGAGGCGGTCATCACCCTGGCGCGCCTGCGGCGCTCGCTGGCGTAGCGCGCGGCGTCCGCCGCTCGGGCCGCGCCGCGCTCGCCGGGCAGCGCGGCGCCGCTCTACCGCGCCTCGTCGTGCCGCGCCGCCGTGCCGCGCTTCACCGTGCCGCGGCGTCGGTTCGCGCGCGGCGTCGCCCTGCCGCGCCTCGTCGTGCTGCGCCGCCGTGCCGCGGTCATCGCGCCGCCCTGCCGCGCCTCACCGCGCCGCGCGCGGCCGGCTCACTGGCCGTGGCCGGGCCCAGCTGGTCCGTTGCCGCGCGGGCCCGGACCGTCCGGACCGCGGTGCGCTCCGCCCTTCGGCCCGCCTCCCTGGAGCGCCTTCTTGAGCAGGTCGCGGACGGTGGCGTTCTGGTCGTCGAAGCGGGCCAGGCGCTGCTCGAGCACCTGGGCGGCTTCCTCTGCGCGGCCGGCCGCCAGCAGCGCGGCGGCGTAGTCGTACATGGCGTAGGCGCAGGGGTCGACCTGGGCGCTGCCGCCGCAGGCGTCGATCGCGGCCTTGAGGTCGGTCAGCGCGGTTTCGACGTCGCCGTTCAGGAGCGCCGTGTGGCCGGCCGCCTGGAGCTTGGACGGGTCGCCGGACGGCGGCTCGCCGGCGCCTGGAGTCTCCGGCTCAGGCGTCGCGGTCTCGGTGGGCGCCGGCGTCGGCGTGTCCGTGGGCGAGGGCGTGGCGGTCGGCGTCGCCTCGGGCGTCGGCGTGCTCGTCGCCCGCGGGCTCGGCGTGGCGGTCGGCGTCGTCTCCGCCCGCGGCGGCGACTCGGCGTCATCGCGGGTCGCGTACGCGTAGCCCCCGGCCGCCGCCAGCACCGCCAGCGCGCCCAGGACGAAGAGCAGCGGCCCGACGACGGACCGGCGCCGCCGCTCGGCGCTCCGCCGCCCGCCGTCGCGCGTCGGGACGTCCCGACGCGGGCCCGGCTCGCCGCGGCCGAAGTCGCGGCGCGAGGGGGCGTCGTCGCGCCGCGGCGCCTCGCCGCGGGTGCGGCGCCGCGTGTCGCGGTGCGAGAGGTCGGTGTCGCGACGCCGGGCGTCGCCGGCGAGGTCGCGGCCTGGCGAATCGGCGCCGAGCTCGCGCGGCGAACGCGCCTCGCCGCCGCGCGCCTCGCGGCCGAAGCGGCGCGCCGCGTCGTCGGCCGCCGCGTCGCCGTCCCCCCACAGGGAGTGCGGCGCGGTCGCGTCATCGTTCCGCGCGGCGCCGCCGCCCGGCGAGCGGCCATGGCCGGCGCTCGCCGGCCCGCCAAGGGGGTCCGTGGGGCGGCCGCTCGCCCCTTCCGCGTCGCCGGGTCCCGCCGCGCCCGCCGCGCCGCCGAGCCCTGCCGCGCCGCCGCCCGCCGCGGCCTGGCGCCGCCAGCGCCCGCGGCGGCGCGTCGTGGGCACCGACGTCGAGGAGCTCGCCAGCGCGTCCACCAACGCCGCGCACGACGCCCAGCGGTCCCGCGGCTCCTTCGCCAACCCGCGCTCGAGCACCCCGTCAACCGCGCGTGGCAGCGTGACGCCCCGGTCCGCCGCGCGCACGGACGCCCGCGGCGGCGTGTCCTCGACGTGCGCCCGCGCGGTCGCCGCGAAGTGCGCGGACTCGAACGGCCGCGCGCCCGCGAGCAGCTCGTACGCGACGACGGCCAGCGCGTAGCGGTCCGACGCCGCCGTGGCCTTCTCGCCCAGCGCCTGCTCCGGCGACAGATACGCGGCCGTGCCGAGCACCTGCCCGGTCACGGTCAGCTGGTCCTCCCAGGCGAGCCGGGCGATGCCGAAGTCCGCCACGGCGAGCCGGTCGCGCGCGTCCAGCAGCAGGTTCCCCGGCTTGACGTCGCGGTGCACGATCCCCGCCGCGTGCGCGGTGTCCAGCGCCGCGCCCGCCTGCCGCAGCCACTCCAAGGCGACGTCGCGCGACACGCGCCCGGTCCGGTCCGCCACCGTCCCGCCGCGCATGATCTCCATCACCATGAAAACGCGCTCATCGAAGGATCCGAAGTCGTAGACGGTCACGACGTTCGGATGCGATGAGAGCCCCGCCGCCGCCCGCGCCTCACGCCCGAACCGCCGCCGCGCGCGCTCGTCCGAAACCAGGTGCGAAGCCAGTACCTTGACCGCTACGTCGCGGCCCAGCAGCGAGTCGTGCGCCTCCCACACCGTGGCCATTCCACCGCTGGCCAGGAACCGGACCACGCGGTAGCGATCCGGCAGGGAGATGCGATCCGGACTGACCGGGGGCATCGCACACACCCTAGCCGCCGAACCACCTCCTATACTCATCGCCCCGATGGCTCGAATCTGTCACTCCTGCGGCAAGCGCCCGGCCTTTGGCCAGAGCCGCTCACACTCGATGGTCGCGACCAAGCGTCGTTTCGACGTCAATGTCCAGAAGGTCCGCATCGTCGAGGCGGGAGCGCCGAAGCGCGTCTATGTCTGCACGCGCTGCCTGAAGGCGGGCAAGGTCACCAAGGCCTAAGCGGCGGCCGCGGGGCACCGTTGGCCGACCCGAGCCTTCTCCGATTCCGCCTCGTCATCGAGGCGGCTCTCGCACAGCTGGAATCGCGACGCCAGGAGGTCAACGACCTCAACGTCTTCCCGGTCGCCGACGGCGACACGGGCGACAACATGGCGCTCACGCTCCGCGCCGTGCTCACCGAGCTCGACAACCTGTCCGCGCAGGGCGAGATCGATGAGATCGGCCGCGAGCAGATCGTCGACTCCGTCGCCCGGGCCGCGCTGCTCGGCGCGCGCGGGAACTCCGGCGTCATCCTCTCCCAGCTGATCCGCGGCGCGGCCGAGGAGCTGATCAGCCGCCCCGGCGAGCTGGTCGACCCCGTGCTGGTCGCCGCCGCGATGGCGCGCGCCGCCGACCGCGCGTACGGCAGCGTCCGCGACCCCGCCGAGGGCACGATCCTCACGGTCGTGCGCGAGATGGCCGCCCGCGCGTCGAGTGAGATCGCGCACATGGCCGAGCCGCGCCTGCACCAGCGCGTCGACGACGCGACCCAGAACGAGATGCTGGCCTACGTGCTCGAGCACGCGCTCGACGCCGGCATGGCCTCGGTCAAGCGCGGCCCCGAGCTGCTGCCGATCCTGCGCGAGACCGGCGTGGTGGACGCCGGCGGCTACGGCCTGACGATCATCTTCGCGGGCGTGATCGCCGCACTGCGCGGCAACGAGCCGCCCCCGCTGGAGCACTACTCGCCGGCGCGTGTCACGCAGCCCGAGCACAGCTCCTCCACCTACCGGTACTGCACGAACTTCGCGGTCACCGGCACCGACCTGGAAGCCGGCCCGTGGATCGCCGAGCTCGAGCGCATCGGCGACAGCGTGCTCGTGGTCGGCGATGCGCACACGCTCAAGGTCCACGTGCACACCGACGAGCCCGAGCGCGCGACCGCGCTGTTCGCCGACGCCGGCGCGGTCAGCCGCCTCGACGTCGCCGACATGCTCGAGCAGGTCGAGCAGCGCAGCACCCGCATCCGCGAAGGCATCGCGCACACCGGCGTGCTCGCGGTGGTCAACGGCGACGGCATGCGCGCGCTGTTCGAGGGCCTCGGCGCCCACGTGCTCGACGGCGGCGCGACGCTCAACCCGAGCACGTACGAGCTGCTGGCCGGCATCCACGACGTCCCCGCCGAGGAGGTCGTGGTGCTGCCGAACTCCCCGAACGTCCGCATGGCCGCCGAGCGGGCCGCGGAGCTGTCCGAGAAGCCGGTGCGCGTGGTCCCGACGCGCTCGATGGCCGCCGGCCTCGCCGCCGCCGTCGCGCTGGAGCCCAACGGCGACGCGGGCGCGAACGCCGACGCCATGGAGGAGACGCTGCAGCGCGTCCGCACCGGCGGCGTGACCGAGGCCGCCCGCGACGACACCCGCGGCCGCTTCCGGCGCGGGGACACCGTCGGGTTCGTCGACGAGCAGCTGGTCGCCTGGGGCGAGCCGAGCGAGACGCTCGAGGTCGTGCTGTCCGAGCTCGGCCGCGAAGCCGAGCTGCTGACCGTGATCGAGGGCGAAGGCGCGCCGCTGGAGCGCGACGCGGTCGCCGCCCTGGCGCCGAAGCGCATCGAGGTCGAGCTCGAGCGCGGCGGTCAGCCCGCCTGGTGGTGGCTGCTCTCCGCGGAGTGACGCGGGACGACCACCACGGGGCACGCCGCGCGCCGGATCAGGTGCCGTAGGACGCCGCCCAGCAGCACCCGCCGCAGCGGCCCGTAGCCGCGCGAGCCGCAGACCAGCAGGTCGACCTCGCGCTCGTCGAGCGCCGCCAGCGCGTCGATCGCCTCGCCCTCCAGCAGCTCGCAGGACACCGGGACGGTCAACGTGTCCGCCATCCGCGCCTGCGCGTCCCGCGCGTCCTCGCGCACCGTCGCCAGGAACGCCTGCTCGGCGTCCCAGCCGATGATCGGGGAGAACACCTCCGCGCGCGGCGCGATCACGGTGTACAGGATCACGGCCGCGCCCATCCGCTCGGCCAGGGAGCCGGCGACCCGCGCCGCCTCACGACCTTCCGTCGTGTCCAGGAACCCGACGCCGATGCGTTCGAGCGACGCCCCGGAGCGGTCCCGGTGCCCGCGCGGGGCGACCGCGACCGGGCAGCTCGCGCCGTGCAGCAGCCGCTCGCCGGTCGAGCCGGGGGAGATCCGCCGCCGCGCGCCCCGCCGCGAGGAGCCGACCGCGATCAGCGACGCGCCCTCGGCCTCGGCGACGTCGTCGAGCCCGTGCGCCGCCGACTCGGACCCGACGGCGCGGTACGCGACGCCGTCGTCCCCGAACGTCCGCCGCACCCCCGCCAGCCCCTCCTCGGCCTGCTCGCGCATGTAGGCGACCCACTCGGCGTCCACGCGCCCCGGCCCGATCGGGTTCTCCTGCGGATACACGCTCACCACCAGCAGGTCCTCGCCCGTCGCGCGCGCCAGCTGCGCCCCGAGCGCGACCGCGTCGTCGCCGCAGTCGGACCCGTCGTGCCCCGCGACGACGGTCATGACCGCTCACCCGTCGCCCGCTGCAGCCGCGAGTGCTTGCGCCCGTAGAAGAAGTAGATCGCGAGCCCGGCCACCAGCCAGATCACGAACCGCCACCACGTCTCGCTCGGCAGCCGCGTCATCAGGTAGATGACCAGGATGATCCCGATGATCGGGAACAGCGGCACGAGCGGCACCCGGAACGGGCGCTCCATCTCCGGCTCAGTGTGCCGCAGGATCCAGACGCCGATGTTGACCAGCAGGAACGCGAACAGCGTCCCGATGTTGACCAGCTTGACGATCTCGTTCAGCGGCGCGACCGCGGCCAGCACGGCGATCAGCGTCCCCATGATCACCGTCAGCCGGATCGGCGTGCCGGTGCGCGGGTTCACCCGCGCGACGCGGCGCGTGATCAGCCCGTCACGGGCCATCGCGAAGAAGATCCGGGTCTGCCCGTAGAACAGCGTGATCAGCACGCTGGTGATCGCGACCAGTGCGCCGAACGCGACCACGCTCGCGGCCCAGCTGATCCCGGCGCCCTCGTCGAGCGCGGCCGCCAGCGGCGCGTCGGACTTGCCCAGCGCGGCGGCGTTGAGCGACCCGACCGCGGCGAGCGCGACCAGGATGTAGATGATCGTGCAGATCACGAGCGAGCCGATGATCGCCAGCGGCAGGTCGCGTTTGGGCTCGCGCGCCTCCTCGGCGCCGGTCGAGACCGCGTCGAAGCCGATGTAGGCGAAGAAGATCACCGCCGCGGCGTTGACGACGCCGTCGGCCCCGTTGGCCGCGAACGGCGTCAGATTGTCCCCGTTGAACGCGGCGCTGAACGCGACGACGATGAAGAACGCGAGCACCGCGAGCTTGATGAAGACGATGATCAGGTTCGTCCGCGCGGTCTCGCGCACGCCGCGGGAGAGCAGGAACATCACCGCGATCACGATCACCACGGCCGGCAGGTTCAGGACGCCGCCGTCTTCGCGCGCGGTCGAGATCGACGTGGGCAGCGTGAAGCTGAACGTGTTCTCCAGGAACTCGTTGAGGTTGCCGCCCCAGCCGACGGCGACGGCGGCGACCGCCACCCCGTACTCGAGGATCAGGTCCCACCCGATCACCCAGGCCACCAGCTCCCCGAGCGTGGCGTACGCGTACGTGTAGGCGCTGCCGGAGACGGGGATCGACGACGCCAGCTCGGCGTAGGAGAGCGCGGAGAACATGCACGTGACCGCGGCCAGGACGAACGAGAGGATCACGGCCGGGCCCGCGTCGCCGATCCCCGTGCCGATGACCACGAAGATGCCGGTGCCGATGACCGCCCCGACGCCCAGGGCGGTGAGGTCGAGCGCACCGACCGCGCGCTTGAGCGAGCCCTCCTCGGCGCCCGCTTCCGTGTCGGCGATCAGCCGCCGGTGGTCCTTGACCGCCCACGGCCCCGTCGTCCTGCTCGCCATGCGCACCTCCCTTGGGTCTCGCGAGCGGGACGTTACACGTCTGGAGCGCCGGTCAGAATCACCGGCGTGCGCTTCGCGAGCCGTGACCCGCTTCCGGACGAGGCGGCGTTCGCGCCGCGCTATCCCCGACCCTCGCGTCTGGACGCGCCGCTGACGCTGCCGGGGGAGAAGGCGGAGAAGGCCGCGGAGCGGCTCGGGCTGCGCACGGTCGCCGATCTGCTCGACCACATTCCGCGCGACCGCCGGGCCGCGCGCACGATCGCCGAGCTGGGGATCGACGAGGTCGCGACCGTGGTGGTCGAGGTGCGCTCGATCACGAGCCGCCCGGTGCGCCGGCGCGGCATGAAGCCGCTGGTGTCGGCGCGGGTGGCGGACGAGACCGGGACGATGACGGTCACGTTCTTCAACCAGCCGTGGCTGGAGCGCCGCTACCGGCCCGGCACGCGCCTGCTGCTGACCGGCAAGTACCAGGGGCACCGCGGGTTCCGCGTCAACGAGCACGCGGAGACGGGCGAGCTGGTCGCGGCCGGGGAGGACATGGCGACCTACCCGGCCTCCGAGGGGCTGACGTCGGTGCAGATCGCGGCGCTGGTGCACGAGCACCGGGCGGCGATGCGCGACGTGCCGGAGCCGCTGCCGGCGCACATTCGCGTCAGCGAGCGGCTGCCGGACCGCTGGGCGGCGCTCGACGCCGCGCACTTCGGCGACCAGGAAGGCGGTCGCCGGCGGCTCGCGTTCGACGAGCTCTTGCTGCTGCAGATCGCGCTGCTGGCGCGCCGGACGCGGCGCCGCGAGGGGGCGCGGGCGGCGGCGCTGGCGCCGCCGGGCGCGCTGACCGCGCGCTGGCTGGCCGACTCGCTGCCGTTCACGCCCACCGGCGACCAGCGGTCCGCGATGGCCGCGATCGACGCCGACGTCGCCGCCGAGCGCCCGATGCAGCGCCTGCTGATGGGCGAGGTCGGCTCCGGCAAGACGGTCGTCGCGCTCTACGCGATGCTGCGCGCGGTCGAGTCCGGCGCCCAGGCGGCGCTGATGGCGCCGACCGAGACGCTGGCCGAGCAGCACTTCGCGACGCTCCAGAAGCTGATGCCGGGAGAGCTGGTGCAGGCCGCGCTGCTGACCGGCTCGACGCCGCCCGGCCGGCGCGCGGACCTGCTGGGCAAGCTCGCGACCGGCGAGCTGAAGCTGCTGGTCGGCACGCACGCGCTGATCGAGGAGGCGGTCGCCTTCGACCGGCTGGCGGTGGCGGTGGTCGACGAGCAGCACCGGTTCGGCGTCAACCAGCGCCGCGCGCTGGACCGCAAGGCGCCGGCCGGCCTCGCCCCGCACGTCCTGCACATGACGGCCACGCCGATCCCGCGCACGCTGGCGCTGACCGCGTACGGGGACCTCGACGTGACCGTCCTGCGCGAGCTGCCCGCGGGCCGGCGGCCGATCGAGACGTTCGTCGCCGCCACCGACGCCGAGCGCGCCCGCGCGTACGAGCGCATCCGCGAGGAGCTCGACGCCGGCCGCCAGGCGTTCGTCGTCTGCCCGCTGGTCGAGGAGTCCGAGGCGCTGCAGGCGCGCGCGGCGACCGCCGAGTTCGAGCGCCTGCGCGGCGGCGAGCTCAAGGACTACGACGTGGTCCTGATGCACGGCCAGATGCGCCCGAAGGCCAAGCAGGAGGCGATGCTGGCGTTCGCCGCCGGCGGCGCGGACGTGCTCGTGGCCACGACCGTGATCGAGGTCGGCATCGACGTCCCGAACGCGACGGTGATGCTGGTCGAGGACGCCGACCGCTACGGGATCTCCCAGCTGCACCAGCTGCGCGGGCGGATCGGGCGCGGCGCGCACGCGTCGCTGTGCCTGCTGTTCGGCTCCAAGGACTCGCGCCGGCTGCGCGCGCTGGCCGACCACAGCGACGGGTTCCGGCTGGCCGAGATCGACCTCGAGCTGCGCGGGGAGGGGGAGATGCTCGGCGTCCGGCAGTCCGGCCTGCAGGCGTTCAAGTTCGCCCGGCTGCCGGAGGACGTGGAGCTGCTCGAGCGCGCCCGGCGGTGGGCGCGCGAGCTGCTCGACGCGCCGCTGGACCCCCTGATCGAGGACGCGCTGGTGCGCGCGTTCGGCGCCGACGCGCTGGAACCGATCCCGGCCTGAGGGGGTGTGGCCGCCAGGTCGCCTGACAGGCGACCCAGCGGCCACACCCCTACGGCAGTACGCACGCCCGGGCGCCGGAAGTCCGCTACGGCACGGCCACGCGCCGCCGCGACGCGGTCTCGGCCGCGACCACGACGACCAGGATCGCGAGCACCAGCGCGGCCAGCGCGAGCGCCGGGATCGTGGTCCCGAGCAGGCCGGCGAGCACGCACGCGGCCGCGCCGGCGAGCCGCTTGCGGCTCACCGTCCCCGCCATCCGCAGCCGGAAGAGCACGAGCGCCAGCAGGTAGATCGCGGGCCCGGCCACGACCGTCCAGGCGTCCGCGGCCTCGTGCAGCACGGCGTCCGCGTGGGCGATCACGAGCTCGTCGCCGACCGCGGCCACGATCACGCCCGCGACCAGGACCACGTGCAGGTAGGTGTAGGCGTCGCGGGCCGTGTTCGTGCGATTTGGGGCGAGCTCCAGCCGCCGCTGCGCCACCGCCGCGGACGCGTTGAAGTACAGCCACCACATCGCGGCGCTGCCGAGGAACGCGACCGCGAACGCGCCCAGCTGGGCGGCGCCGAGCTCCTCGCCGGACGTGGTCGCGCCCGTGACGACGATCGACTCGCCGAGCGCGAGGATGACGAACAGCTGGAAGCGCTCGGCGAAGTGCGCCACCTCGAGCTCCCACGCCGACGGCGCGACCCGCGGCAGCCCCGGCACCCAGTAGGTGCACAGCGGGCCGCCGTAGTCGATCGCCAGCGCCAGCAGCCACAGCAGCGTGCGGGCCGGGCCGCCGGCCAGCGCACCCGCGATCCAGAGCGCCCCCGCGACCAGGAACCAGATCAGGATCCGGCTGGCGCGCGTCCGCTCGATCGTCCCCCGCCGGCCGGCCACGAACGTCAGGAAGCCGTGACGGCCGACCTGGATCGCGACGTAGGCGCCCGCGAACAGCAGCGCGCGGTCGCCGAACGCCTCCGGGATCGCCACCGCCATCAGGAAGCTGGCCAGCATCAGCGCGATCAGCAGCAGCCGGACCGTGATCGAGTCCGGGTCGAGCTCGTTCGTCACCCAGGTCGTGTAGTTCCAGGACCACCACACGACCAGCAGCACCAGCGCGGCCTGGCCGACGCCCTCCCACGTGAGGTGGCCGAGCAGGAAGTGCGAGACCTGCGTGATCGCGAAGACGAAGACGAGGTCGTAGAACAGCTCGAGCGTCGTGACCTTCTGCTCGTGCGCGCCGCGGGCGCGCTGGAACCGGCTCACGGCGGCGTGATCGCCAGCGCGCTCGCTTCGCCGGCGCGCAGGGCGGCGACGTGTTCGGTCAGGTTGGTCATGTCGATCAGCGACGCGCCGCCGCGGACCGCGGCCAGCACGGCGGCCTCCGTGCGCTCGATCTCGGCCGCCCGCTCCAGACACGCGTCCAGCTGGGCGCGCGGCGCGATCACGATGCCGTCGTCGTCGGCCAGGACCACGTCGCCGGGCGTCACCCGGAGGCCGCCGAACGCGATCGGCCCGCCGGTCCGGGGCGCGATGTCCGAGCGTCCCGCCACCGGCACGGTCCCGCGCGCCCACAGCGGGAAGTCGGCCGGCAGCCCGGTGCGGTCGCGCACGTAGCCGTCGACCACGATCCCGCCGAGCCCCTTGCGCGCCGCCTCGGTCGCCAGCAGCTCGCCGAGCGCCGCCAGCGGCGCGCCGCCGGCCTGGACGACCAGCACATCGCCCGGCTGGGCTTCGGCGATCGCGTGCAGCACGGAGAGGAACTCGCCGGCGGCCACGACCGTGAACGCGGGTCCGCACACCCGCGCCCGGGTGAGCGGCCGGATCGCGGGGTCGGCGACCGGAAGCGACTTGTCGACGTCACAGAGCGTGCTGACCGGCACGGCGGCGAGCGGATCCATGGCGCGAACCTTAAAGGTGCCAGGCCCCTTTAGGTTTGGAGGTCCATGCGAATCATCGCCGGCAGGTACGGAGGGCGCACGCTGACGGCGCCACGCGGCGCATCGACGCGTCCGACCTCGGATCGCGTCCGCGAGGCGCTGTTCAGCATCCTCGGCTCGGCGGTGCCAGGTGCGCACGTCCTGGACCTGTTCGCCGGCAGCGGCGCGCTCGGCCTGGAGGCGCGCTCGCGCGGGGCCGCCGCGGTCACGTTCGTCGACGACGACCGGGCCGCGATCGCCGCGATCCGGGCCAACCTGGACGCCCTCGGGGAGGCCGCCGACGTGCGCCGGATCGACGCGCTGCGGTTCCTGAGCGCCGCAGCCGGGAACGACGCCCAATACGATCTTGTGTTCCTCGATCCTCCATACCGGCTCGCGGAGCGCCTGGCGCCGCCGCTGTCGACGGCCCTTCCTGCCGTGCTGGCGCCCGGTGCGATGGTCGTCGCGGAGTGCGACCGGCGGGCGCCGCTGGACCTCGCCTTGCCCTTGACCGACGAACGCCGTTACGGCGACACACTGATCCGCATTCATGGCTCCTGATCCCCGCATCGCCGTCTGTCCCGGGTCCTACGACCCGGTCACGAACGGCCACATAGACATCCTCTCCCGCGCCTCGACCATGTTCGACGAGATCATCGTCGCGGTCGTCAACGCGTCCGTGCGCAAGAACCGGGCGCTGTTCGACGCCGAGGAGCGGATCGCGTTCATCGAACACGCGACGGCGCACCTGGACAATGTCCGAGCGGTCCCATTCGACAAGCTCGTCGTCGACTTCGCGCGCGAACGGGGAGCCAAAGCGATCGTCAAGGGACTGCGCGCCATCTCGGACTTCGAGTACGAGCTGGAGATGAATCAGCTCAACCGCTCATTGGCATCAGATGTGGAGTCCATCTACCTGATGGCCTCACCGCAGTACAGTTTTCTGTCCTCCAGCGGAGTCAAGGAGATCGCCACCTTCGGGGGCGATGTCTCGGGCCTCGTACCGGAGGAGGTCGCCCGCCGCTTGCAGGAAGCGCTCGGGCGGTAGCGAAACGGGGAGCACCATGGACGTCCTGGTACTGATCGACAAGCTGGACGACCTCGTCCACAACGCCAAAGCGGTGCCGCTCACGGACACCGTGCGCGTGGACAAAGAGGAGATCTACGACATCCTCGACCAGATGCGCGCCACGATTCCCGAGGAGATCAAGCAGGCGCGCTGGATCGTCAAGGAGCGCCAGGAGATGCTCGCGGAGGCCAAGCGCGAGGCCGAGCGCATCGTCAAGGAGGCGCGCGAGCGCCAGGAGCAGCTGGTCTCCCAGCAGGAGGTCACCCGCCAGGCGGAACGCGCGGCGGAGGACATCATCGAGGACGCCCGCGCCCGCGAGCGTGAGATCCGGCTCGGCGCGGAGGACTACGCCGACGAGATCCTGAACACGCTCGAGGTCAACCTGTCGAAGTTCATCGCCGCCGTGCAACGTGGCCGGGAGCGGTTGCAGGGCCGCGACGAGCCGGCTGAAGTTTCATAGAGATTCAAGGGCGGGACATCCCCACCACCCCACCCCGATCATCCGGCCTTGAACTGGTGGGTCTGACCCGGCGCTTCGGCGACCGGGTCGCGCTGGACGGCGTGTCGTTCGCGGTGGAGCCGCGCCAGATGTTCGGCTTCGTCGGCCCGAACGGCGCCGGCAAGACGACCACGATGCGGATCATCCTGGGCGTGCTCGGGGCGGACGCCGGGTCGGTGCTGTGGAACGGCGTGCCGGTCGACATGGCGACCCGCTCGCGGTTCGGCTACATGCCCGAGGAGCGCGGGCTGTACCCGAAGATGCGCGTGCGCGCGCAGCTCGTCTACTTCGCCGCGCTGCACGGGGTCGCGGCGCCGGAGGAGGCGGCGGACCGCTGGATCTCCCGGCTGGGGCTGTCCTCGCGGGCCTCCGATCGCGTCGAGCAGCTGTCGCTCGGCAACCAGCAGCGCGTGCAGCTCGCCGCGGCGCTGGTCCACGAGCCGTCGCTGCTGGTCCTCGACGAACCGTTCTCCGGGCTGGACCCGGTCGGCGTCGACGTGCTCTCCGGGGTGCTGGCCGAGTACGCCGCGACCGGCGTGCCGGTGCTGTTCTCCAGCCACCAGCTCGAGCTGGTCGAGCGGCTGTGCGAGGCGGTGGCGATCATCAAGGACGGGCGGCTGGTCGCGTCCGGCTCCGTGGAGTCGCTGCGCGGCAGCGCCGGGTCGGACGCGGTGCGGGTCGTGGTCGAGGGCGCCTCCCTGGAGGAGGTGCGCGCGGCGGCCGGGTCCGTCGGGCGTGTCGTCTCGGCCGGTTACGCGGGGCCGTCGCTGGCCGAGCTGTTCCGGGAGGTCGTCCGTGATTAGGCTCGTCGCACGGCGGGAGCTGACCGAGCGCGTGCGCGAGCGATCGTTCCTGGTCTCGACCGGGATCACGCTCGGGATCATCGTCCTGGCCGTCCTGCTGCCGCTCATCTTCGGGTTCGGCGGGCCGAAGCACTACGTGGTCGCGGGCGGGGACGCCGCGGGCCGCGCGGTCGCCGAGCAGGCCGTGCGGGTGGCCGACTCCTTCGACGCGACGGTCGTCGTGTCCGACCGCGATCCGGACGCCACGGTCGAGGGCGGGGAGATCCGCTCCACCGACGAGCCGGACGACACGCTCGTGAACATCCTGCAGGTCGCCAACCAGCAGGTGCAGTCCGCGCCGCCGCCGGCGCTGCGGGTCGTCACCAGCTCGCCGGTCGACCCGGACCGGGACGCCAAGGCGGGCCTCGCGTTCTTCGCGATCCTGATCCTGTACGGGCAGCTGCTGACCTACGGCATGTGGGTGGCGACCGGCGTGGTCGAGGAGAAGTCCTCGCGGGTGGTCGAGATCCTGCTGTCCACGATCCGGCCGCGCGACCTGCTGGCGGGCAAGGCGATCGGGCTGGGGCTGCTCGGGCTCGGGCAGCTGCTGGTGATCTCCACGGTCGGGCTGATCGTCGCCGCGGTCTCGGGTGCGCTGCACGTCGACGGCAACCTGGTCGGCGCGGTCGCGCTGTCGCTGGTGTGGTTCGTGCTCGGCTACGCGTTCTACGCGTCGGCGTTCGCGGTCGCGGGGGCGCTGGTGCCGCGCCAGGAGGAGCTCCAGGGGGCGCTGATGCCGCTCACGATGGTGATCCTGATCTCGCTGTTCGCCGGGTTCGCGGTCAACGAGAACCCGGACGGGACGTTCGCGCACGTGACCGCGTTCATCCCGCCGATGGCGCCGGTGACGATGCCGTCGCGGATCATCCTCGGTGCGGCGCCGGCGTGGGAGGTGGCCGCGTCGGTCGCGCTGATGCTGGGGTCGACGCTGCTGCTGGTGCCGTTCGCGGCCCGGATCTACGCGGCGGTGGTGCTGCGGACGGGCTCGGCCGTGAAGCTGCGCGAGGCGATCCGGCTCGCGCGCGCCGAGTAGCATCGACGCGCGTGATCTCAGCGCTGCTCGCCCGGATCGGGCTGGACGAGATGCCGGCGGCGGACGTGCGCGGGCTGTTCACGCTGCACCGGGCGTTCCTGGAGCGCGTCCCGTACGAGGATCTCGCGGTGCAGCTGGGGGAGAGCTCGCCGCTGTCGGAGCCGTCGTTGTTCGCGCGGCTGCTGGCCGACGGGCGGGGCGGCTACTGCTTCGAGCTCAACACGGTGCTGGCGGCGCTGCTGCGCGCGTGCGGGTTCTCGGTGACGATGCACCAGGCCGTGGTCGACGGGCCGGGGCCGACGAACCACATGGCGCTGGTCGTCGACGGTGCGTGGCTGGCGGACGCCGGGCTGGGGGAGGGGTTCCTCGACCCGCTGCCGCTGGTCGACGGTGCGCACGCGGTCGGGCCGTTCACGTACCGGGTCGCGCGGGTGCCCGGCGGCTGGCGGGTGGAGCAGCACGAGTGGGGCTCGTTGCGGTCCTTCACGTTCTCGGAGACGGTGGCGGTGGTCGAGGACTTCGCGGCGCACCACCGGCGCCTGTCGTCCGATCCGGCGTCGAGCTTCGTCCGCACGCTGGTTGTCCAGCGGCCGCTGGAGGACCGCATCGTCACGCTGCGGTCCCGGACGCTGACGGC
>Ga0182736_1000253_pt1 | contig 98391 bp, 92 predicted proteins | sample eDN5th30CKraftBY_FD_128882 | JGI IMG/M metagenome (GOLD analysis project Ga0182736, IMG submission 128882) | Enriched backyard soil microbial communities from Emeryville, California, USA - eDNA 5th pass 30_C Kraft BY (version 2) (version 2) | ecosystem: Environmental > Terrestrial > Soil >... | reverse complement strand
CGCCGCCACCGGCTTCGAGCTCGTCATCCCCGACGACGTGCCCACCACCCGCCTCCCCACCCCCGACGAGCTCCGCCTCCTCACCGAGGTCATCGACCCCACCAACACCCGCCTCCGCGAGGTACCCGCCTGACGGCGGGAGCGCACCATGGACCTGACCTGGACCCCCGAGGAAGACGCCTTCCGCCTCGAAGCCCGCGAGTGGCTCGCCGCCAACGCACCGGGCGGCCTGCCCTCCGGCGACACGGCAGAGGGCTTCGCCGTCCACGTCGACTGGGAGCGGACGCTCTTCGACGCCCGGTGGGCTGCCGTCTCCTGGCCCACCGACGTCGGCGGGCGGGGCGCGTCCCTGTGGGAGTGGCTGATCTTCGAGGAGGAGTACTACCGGGCCCGGGCGCCCCAGCGGGTGACCCAGAACGGCATCTTCCTGCTCGCCCCGACCGTGTTCGAGTACGGCAACGCCGCCCAGCAGGCCCACATCCTCCCGAGGATGGCCGGGGCCGTGGACCTGTGGTGCCAGGGGTGGTCCGAGCCCGACGCCGGCAGCGACCTCGCCAACGTGTCGTCCAAGGCGACCCGCGACGACGAGCGCGGCGGCTGGGTGCTGAACGGCCAGAAGACCTGGACCACCCGGGGCGCGTTCTGCACCCACCTGTTCGGACTGTTCCGCACCGATCCCGACTCGGCGCGCCACCGGGGGCTGTCGTACCTCCTCGTGCCGCTCGACCTCGAGGGCGTCACCGTCCGGGGGTTCGGCCGGCTCGACGGCGACGAAGGGTTCGCCGAGGTGTTCTTCGACGACGCCTTCCTCCCGGACGACGCCATCCCCGGCGGGGTCGTCCTGGGCGAGGTCGGTGCCGGTTGGTCCGTCGCCATGGCGACCACCGGGTCGGAGCGGGGCCTGACGCTCCGGTCGCCCGGGCGGTTCCGTGCGGTGGCCGCCCAGCTCCTCGACCTCCAGCGGAAGCGGCCCGACCCCGAGCTCCGGCACCGCATCGCCCGGGCCTGGATGCGCGCCGAGGCCTACCAGTCGTTCACGCTCCAGGCCGTCACCGCGCTGGCCGCCGGGGCCGAGGCGGGGCCGGAGTCGTCGATCAACAAGATCTGGTGGAGCGAGCTCGACATCGAGCTGCACGGGCTCGCCCTCGACCTGCTCGGCGACGATGCCGAGCTCGACGGCCCCTGGACCCGCGGCTGGCAGTTCTCCCTGTCGGGACCGATCTACGCCGGCACCAACGAGATCCTGCGCAACATCGCCGCCGAGCGACTCCTCGGCCTCCCGAGGAAGTGACCTGATGCGCTTTGCCCCCACCCAGGACGACGAGGAGCTGCGCGCGGTCGTCCACCGCCTCCTCGACGCCGAGGTCCCCGCGTCGGCCGTGCGCGCCGCGGCTGCGGCCCCGGCCGGGCACCTCGACCGGAGCATCTGGACGGCGATCGAGGACATGGGCGTCCTCGACGTGCTCGTCCCTGCGGAGGACGGCGGCCTCGGCCTCGGCCTGGATGCCCTGATCCCCGTGCTCGAGGAGACCGGGCGGGTGGCGCTCGTCGAGCCGATCGTCGAGTCCGCCGCCGTCGCCGCGCCGCTGCTGGGCGAGCGGCGCCCCGGCCTCATGTGCGGCGCCACGTGGGGCGGCGCACCGGTGCCGTGCGGACTGGACGTCGATGCGGTCGTCGTCGTCGGCGACCGGGAGGTGATCCGCTTCGAGCGGGACGCCCTCGAGCTCGAGCCGCTGGAGACGGTGGACCCCGGCCGTCGGCTGGCCCGCCTGGCCCACGCTGGCGACGGTACCGTGCTCACCGACGATCCCGGTGCGGTCGCGGCGGCGTTCCACCGGGGCGCCCTCGGCACCGCGGCCCAGCTCGTCGGCCTCAGCGACCGGCTCATCGAGCAGACCGTGGCCTACGTGCAGGACCGCCAGCAGTTCTCCGTCGCGATCGGGTCGTTCCAAGCCGTCAAGCACCACCTGGCCGATGCGGCGATGGAGCTCGCGTTCGCCCGACCGGTCGTCCGCCAGGCTGCCCACGCCCTCGATCGGGGCCATCCCGACGCCGGCCGCCAGGTGTCGCAGGCCAAGGCCGCGGCCAACGAAGCCGCGGAGCTCGCCGCCCGCACGGCACTGCAGTGCCACGGGGCCATCGGCTACACCGTGGAGCACGACCTGCACCTCCACCTCAAGCGGGTGTGGGCGCTCCGTCGCTCCTGGGGCACCACCGCATGGCACACCGAACAGGTCGCCCGAGCGCTCGACATCTAGGAGGAGTGGTGATGGTTGACGGCCGCGAGCAGTTGGACCGCGACGCGATCAAGGCCGTGGTCGACGCGTACGCAGCAGGGGTCGACGCCCTCGACGCCGCGGGCGTCGCCGCCCTGTTCGCCGAGGCCGGGGTCCTCGCCGTCCCGGACCCGACGGGTGCCGAGCGGTGGATCGAGATCGAAGGGCCGGCCGCCATCGAGTCCCGGCTCGAGGGCCTCCGCCGCTACCGGGCCACGATCCACGACGTCGCCAACCACCGGGCCGAGGTGCAGGACGCGACGGCGACCGCCGTGACCTCGTGCTTCGCCCACCACCTCGAGGGCGAGGACGGCGACGTCACCGACCGGACCATGGCCATCCGCTACTACGACTGGCTCGAACGGAGCGATGCCGGGTGGCGCTTCGTGCGGCGGGAGCTCCACCTGCTCTGGACCCAGCGCCGCGCCGTCGAAGCCTGACGGGTCAGCGGGGCGTCCGCGCGGCGAACCGCTCGACGGCCTCCGTGAGGAGGGAGCGGACCGCAGGCGCCTGCTGCGGATCGACCGGCCACCGGTGCACCAGCTTCACGTCGGTCACGCCCGCGGCGAGGAGCGCCGGCAACCGCTCGAACGTGCGGGCGAGGTCGACCTGGTCGCCGTCGCGCTGGACCACCAGCGAGCCCTGGACCGCGAGGTCGTCGCCGGACCGGCCGGCCTCGTCGAGCGCTCGGTGGAGCGCGTCGATGCCGGGGCCGGGATCGGCGATGTGGTCGCCCCACGGGATCCAGCCGGAGCCGAAGCGGACGACCCGGCGGACGGTCCGGTCGTTGATGCGCCCGCTCACCCAGATGGGCACGCCGCCGGCCTGCACGGGCTTGGGCATGGCGTGGATCCGCTCGACGTCGAGGAACTCGTCGTGCACCGCCGTGACCGGCTCGGTCCAGAGCTTCTGGCAGACGCCCAGGGTGTGGTCGAGGAGGTCGCCCCGGCGGTGGAACGGGAGGCCGCAGGCGTCGTACTCGGCACGCTGCCACCCGACCCCGACCCCCAGGTCGAGCCGGCCGGAGGACAAGACGTCGAGCGTCGCGACCTGCTTCGCCAGCGCTGCCGGGGTGCGGAGCGCGGCGAGGAGGATCGCCGTGCCCAGCCGGATCCGCTGGGTGGTGCCGGCCAGGACGGACAGCACCGTGAGCGGGTCGAGCCAGTGGCCGTCGGGGCCCGTCGGCTGGCGTCCGCCGGCCGTGCCGCCCTGCTTCGGGTCGGCGTAGGTCTCCAGCTCCTCGCCGAACACCACGTGGTCCGACACGTAGAGCCGGTCCACGCCGACGGCATCGGCCGTGGCGGCGAGGTCGAGCACGGGCGCCCACGAGTCCGGCGGCTCGGCCGCGAACGTCGGCAACTGGATCGACAGCGTCGGGTCCATCGCTTCACTGCTCCTTCGGTTGGGTCTGCTCCCGGTGGGGGAGGCCGTCGGTCCAGGCGTGCCAGCTCGACCAGCGGTGGGGGACCGAACCGCGGCCGACGCTGCGCTCGGGCCAGTGCGCGTCCGGGAGCCGGTTCGGGGCCCCGCCGTGCTCGACGCCGTAGAACAGCTCGTGGTCGCGGACGCCGTGGAACCGCCACCGCCCCTCTTCGAACACGTACCGGTCGCCGTAGTGGATGGCCTGGTAGTACCACGTCCCGTCGCCCCGCTCGACCTCCGCCCGGCTGTGGACGTGGCCGGAAGCGGTCGTCGGGTCGTCGGCGTCGACCTCGATGACGTGGCCGCCCGGGTGGAGGATCGTCGTGCGCAGCCCGGCCGGTCCGTGCCCGGTGTCGGCGAGCCGCTGTGCGATGGCCTCGCGGCCCCGGCCCTGCGACTCGGTGGCGGTGTCGTGGGCATAGAGCTCGCCGAGCGCCGGGCCGTCCATCGTGGCGTAGGCCCGGGCGTAGCGGGCCGGGAGCTGGGCGATCTCGGCGCCCGCCTCGAGCCGGGCGACGCGAGCGCGGAGGTCGTCGGCGTCGTCAGGCACGGCGAGGTTCCGCCGCCGGTCCGCCCCATGCGGCGCGCCAGGTCGGCCACCGGTCGGGCAGGTCCCTCGTCAGGCCGGGTGGCGGCTCGTCGAAGCTCCATCGGTCCTCGGCCTGCAGCGGGTGCTCCCGCAGGTCCGCCCCGTAGAACGCGTGCGTGGTGCGGGAGGCGAAGCGCCACCGGCCCTCGACGCGCTGGTAGGCGTCCTCCTCGATGGCGGCCACCACCATCCACCGGTCGCCGTCCTCGTACTCCTGCCGGCTCGACACCGACCCGGTCGCTCGGTCCGGGTCCGTGGCGTCGAGGTCGATCACGTGGCCGCCGACGAGGTGGAAGGTGACCCCGAAGGGCTGCAGCCCGTCCCGGAACCACGCTGCGAGCGCCGCTCGCCCGACCGTGCCGTCCGGGACCTGCACGTCGGGGACGTACAGCTCGGCGAGGCCGGTCAGGTCGCGGGCGTCGAGGAGCAGCGCGTGGCGGGCGGCCAGCTGGCGGATCGCCTCGCAGGCCTCCAGCCGGTCGACCCGCTCGACCAGGTCGTGCGGCTCGTTCACGCCGCCTCCAGGCGCGGGGCCACCTGGCCGAAGGCGAGGCCGATGTGCTCCGCGACGAGCTCGTCGGGCATCCCGGCGACGGATCCCCACAGGTAGAGGTGCTCGACCGGCAACCCGGCCGACCGCTCCCGCAGGAGGTCGACCGCAGCCTCGACGGTCCGGACGGCCAGCCCCGACGTGTCCGGGCGCAGCATCTCCGAGACCAGCTCCGACGGGTCCGAAGGGACGGGGTCAGGTGCCCCGTCGCCGGCCTTCGCCCGGGCGTACGAGTCGAGCTGGTGGGCGAGGTGGGGTGCGAGCCGGTGGGCCGTGCGCTCCGGGTCCTCGGCCACGATGAGCGGCACCAGGCCGCCCATGCGGGCCACCGCCGGATCGAGGCCGGCTTCGGCGAGGCCGGCCCGGTAGGGATCGAGCAGCGCCGGGTCCGTGCTCAACAGGCCGACGCCCAGCCGCCCGGCCCGGCGCGCCCCGACGGGTCCCTGGTGGCCGAGCCACACCGGCAGTCGGTCCTGGACCGGCGGAGGGCGGAGGGTCCCGCCCCAGAGGAGGTCTCGGACCGCGATGGTGGCGGACTCGGTGTCGGCCATCCGGCGGTCGACGTCGGCGCCGAACGCCTCGAACTCCGCCGGGTGGTACCCGGCCCCGAGCCCCAGCTCGAGCCGGCCACCGGAGACGAGGTCGACGACGGCAGCCTCCTCGGCGATGTGGCGCGGGTGGCGGAGCGGGGCCACGACGATCGCGGTGCCGAGCCGGATCTCCGTCGTGCGCGCCGCGGCGGCGGCGAGGAAGGTCAGCGGCTGGGGGACGTAGCCGTCCTCGAACAGGTGGTGCTCGGTCACCCACGCCCCGCCCCCGCCCAGGCGCTCGACCTCCTCGATCGCCTCGAGGGCGGCGGCGTAGTGGCGGTCCCACGGGCGGGCCCACCGGGCGGGGTTCCGCAGGTCGAGGAAGACCCCGAGCTTCACCGACATCAACCCGCTCCCTGTTCTCTGATCGTCTATAAAATAGAGAATAGGGGAAGCGTCAACCGCAGCAGCGCGGGACGCGAGATCGACGAGGAGCAGGACATGGCCGCAGGGGACGTGAGGACGGCGCTGGTGACCGGCGCGGCATCGGGCATCGGCCGGGCGACGGTCGAGCGCTTGGCCGCCGACGGCCTCCAGGTCGTGGGGCTCGACCGCGACCAGGCCGGGCTGGACGCGACCGCCGCGATCGTGACCGAGGCCGGCGGCCGGTTCACCGGTGTGGCGATCGACATCACCGACGCCGACGAGGTCGACCGGACGGTGCGGGCGCAGGGCGACCTCGACGTCGTCGTGAACGCGGCCGGCATCGTCGCCTACCAGGACCTGGCCGGGACCACGGTGGCCGACCTCGAACGGGTGCTGGCGGTCAACCTCGTCGGCACGTTCTCCGTGTGCCGGGCGGCTGCCCCCGGGCTCGTGCGCCGCAAGGGGGCGATCGTGAACCTGGCGAGCGCCGCGGCGCTGAACGGCCGGGCCTACCTGTCCGCCTACTCGGCCTCCAAGGGTGCGGTGCTCTCGTTCTCGAAGGCGCTCGCCGTCGAGCTCGCCCCCGATGTGCGGGTGAACGTCGTCTGCCCGAGCGCGGTCGACACCCCGATGGTCAGCGCCATCGAGCTCCCGGCCCACCTCGACGCCAGCCGCTTCGACCGCCACCCCATGCTGAGCGGCCGGCGGGCGACTGCGGCCGAGGTCGCCGCGGCCGTCGCCCACCTCGCCTCCGAGGAGTCGGGGTCCACGACCGGGCTCGCGTACCTGCTCGACGGCGGGGCGGCGGCCTGAGGTGACCGTCCGGCCCGACGTCGCCGCCGTCATCGAGGCCATGGCCGCCGCCGGCCCTCCGTTCGAGGAGCTCGGCGCAGTCGGGGCACGCGAGGCATCTGCTGCCCGCCGGCGTGCGAGCGCGGCCGTCGCGCCGGCGGTCGGGTCCGTCGAGGACACCTCCGTCCCAGTTCCGGACCGGTCCATCCCGGTGCGCATCTACCGACCGGAGGGGGGCGCGGACGCGCCCGTCGTGGTCTTCCTCCACGGCGGCGGCTGGACGATCTGCGACCTCGACTCGCACGACGCGCTCTGCCGCCGCCTCGTCCGGGCGTCGGGCTGCACCTTCGTGAGCGTCGACTACCGGTTGGCGCCCGAGCACCCGTTCCCCTCCGGCCTCGACGACGCCGCCGCGGTCACGGACTGGGCGTGCAGCAACCTCGCGAGCCTCGGATCCGGCGGCGCCATCGGGCTGATGGGCGACAGCGCCGGTGCCAACCTGGCCGCCGTCGTGGCCCTCGCCCGGCGGTCCGCCGGTGACGTCCCGATCGGCGCCCTCGCCCTGCTCTACCCGATCGCCGACTGCGACCTCGACAACGGCTCGTACCGCGAGTTCGCCACCGGGTTCCCGCTCACCCGCGCCGCGATGGCCTGGTACTGGGACCAGTACGCGCCCGACCCGGGCCTGCGGTCGGACCCGAGGCTCTCGCCACTGCGCACGCCCGACGTCGCCGGCGCCCCGGCGACCTACGTCGCGGTCGCCGGGCTCGATCCGCTGCGAGACGAGGCGGAGGCGTTCGCCCGGCGCCTGGAGGAGGCGTCGGTCGACGTCACCTTCGAGCGCTTCGACGAGGTCTTCCACGGCTTCGCGAGCGTTCCGGCGCTGCCGGAGTCCCAGGCGGCGATCGACGCCGCGGCCGCCCACCTCCGCCTCCACCTGGGCCGGCCATGATCCCGAACCGGTCCCTCGCGGACCTCCGACCCCTTCCCGTTCGTCCCTCCGAGCGTCCGACCCCGCCGCCTAACCTGGTGCGCGAGCGGACCGGGTGGGCCACGACGCCAGTACCGATGGCCGCGTCCAGCGATCCGCCCGAGGAGCCCAGGTGCCAGTAGAAGAGTTCAACCACTCGAGGATGAACCTCCGGTTCCACCGGCTCGCCGAGCAGGTGGCCGACCACCTCCGGCAGCGGATCCTGAGCGGCGAGCTCGAGGACGGGAGCCTCCTCCCCAAGGAGGAGCAGCTCCGCGCCGAGTACCCGGTCAGCAAGCCGTCGCTCCGCGAGGCCATGCGCATCCTCGAGTCCGAGGGCCTCATCACCGTGCGCCGCGGCAACCTCGGCGGCGCGGTCGTCCACCGGCCGTCGTCGGCCAACGTCGCCTACACCCTCGGCCTGGTGCTCGGATCGAAGCAGGTCACCATCGCCGACGTGGCCGCCGCGCTCCTCGAGGTCGAGCCCGCGTGCGCCGCGCTGTGCGCACAGCGGAGCGACCGGAAGCGGGCGGTGGTGCCCGTGCTGCGCAAGATCCACCGCGAGGCGGAGAAGGCCGTCGACGACCTCGTCGGCATCACCACGGTGAGCCGGCGCTACCACGAGGCCCTCGTGGAGTACTGCGGCAACGAGACGCTCATCATCATGGCGGGTGCCCTCGAGGCGCTCTGGTCCGCGCACGAGTCCAGCTGGGCGAGCCGCGTCACCGACCACGGCGGCATCCCGATCGAGGAGCGGCTCGCCGTCCTCGCCGAGCACGAGGCCGTCATCGACGCCATCGAGGCCGGCGACGCGCAGCTGGCCCGCGACCTCTGCGCCACCCACCTCGCCGAGGCCCAGCGCTACCCGGGCGAGTCCGGCACGGTCGATCCGGTGGCGGTGCGGGAGCGCTACATGCAGTGACCCGAGGCCCGGCCGGGCCATCGGGAGGTCCGCCCGACACGCGAGCATCATTTTCTGTAAGATAGAGAAAACGATGATCGCTGGAGTCAGGGGACCGAGTTGCCATCGACACGTCAAGCCTCGTTCTCGAGGATGGAAGATGCCACGCCCGCCGAGGTGGCGCTCGTCGTCGACGCGGCCCAGGGCCACCTGCGCGCCAACCAGGTGGACCACCTGATCGGCCTCTTGCTCGGCATGCGGGGGCCGACCCTCGGCTTCCAGGTCGACCGCTACGAGCACTCGCTGCAGACCGCGAGCCGAGCGCTCCGCGACGGCGCCCGGACCGACATGATCGTGGCGGCGCTGCTCCACGACGTCGCCGACAACCTCGCCCCCACGAACCACAGCGAGGTCGCGGCCGCCATCCTCGGGCCCTACCTGGACGAGGAGGCGACGTGGGTCGTGCGCCACCACGGGGTGTTCCAGGGGTACCACTACTGGCACAAGATGGGCGAGGACCGGGACGCCCGGGACCGCTACCGTGCGAGCCCCCACTTCGAGGCGGCGGCGCACTTCTGCGCCGAGTGGGACCAGACGTCCTTCGACCCGGACTACGACACGCTGGGCCTCGAGGTCTTCGAGCCGATGGTGCGGTTCGTGTTCTCCCGGCCGGCGGCGGCGTTCGGCGCGGGGCAGGGCTCGTGACCGCGCTCGCGCCCGTCGCCGGCGAGCTCGCGCCCGCCGACCGCCGCAAGCGCACGGGTCGGGCCCACCGGTTCCTGCGGGGCCTGCTGCGCACCGGCGTCCACCTCCTCGCCGTCATGTTCTTCGTGAGCATCGGCACCTTCATGCTCCTCGAGTTCGTGCCGGGCGACCCTGCCGTCGCCGTGCTCGGACCGGACGCGACGCCGCAGCAGTACGACGAGGTGCGGGCCGAGCTCGGCCTCGACCGCCCGCTGCCCCAGCGCTACGCCGACTGGCTCGGCGACGCCGTGCAGGGCGACTTCGGCAGCTCGCTCCGCCCACCGGTGCGGGACGTGTCGGGCATCATCATGTCGAGGCTCCCCGTCACCCTGGAGATCGCCGGGCTGGCCATCGCCATGGCGCTCGCCATGGCGATCCCGCTGGCGCTGTGGAGCGCGTCGCAGAGCGGGGGACCCGGCGACCAGGCGGTGAGCGCCACCGCGTACGGGCTCATCTCGATCCCGAACTTCCTGGCCGCGCTCATCCTCATCTTCTTCTTCGTGTTCCGGCCCGACCTGGTGCGCACCTTCGTGTTCGCGGCCGGCCTGCTGATCGCGGTGGGGATGCTGGCCCGCCGCGTGCCGCGGGTGCGGCGCGAGCACCCCGAGGACCGGCTCCGGAGCATGGGTGCGGGGGTGGCCGGCGCGGTCGCGGTGGCCGGCATCGCCGGGCTCCTCTTCCTGTCGTGGCCGGACTTCCCCCGCCAGGGCTTCGTCCGGTGGACCGACGCACCCAACAAGCTCGACAACCTGCGGAGCGTCTTCCTCCCGGCCTTCACCCTGGCCCTCATCGAGGCGGCGATCTTCTTCCGGGTGCTGCGCAACGACCTCGTCACCACCCTCCAGGAGGACTTCGTCCTCGCAGCCCGGGCCCGGGGCATGCCCCGCCGGCACATCCTCCTGCGGGAGGCGCTGCGGCCGTCGTCCTTCTCGCTGGTGACCGTCGCCGGCGTCAGCCTCGGCCGGCTCATCGGCGCCGCCGTCATCGTCGAGGCCGTGTTCCGGCTGCCCGGGCTCGGCTCGATGATGGTCGACGCCGTCGCCGCCAACGACTTCCGGGTGGTGCAGGGAGGCGTCCTCGCCATCTCCATCCTCTACGTCCTCCTCAACCTCACCGTCGACTCGCTCTACAAGCTCCTCGACCCCAGGATCCGCCGTGTCTGAGCTCCTCCTCGAACCCGTCGTCGCCCCGTCGGATGCGACGACCCGCCGCCGCTCGTTCCTGGGCGGCCGGGCCGGCGCCGCCGCCCTGACCGTCGCATCGCTGGTCGCGCTCGTCGTCGGCATCGCGGGGAGCCCGCTGCCGCTGGGCGTCCGCCTCGCGATCGCCGCGGCCGGGGCGATCGGTGCCGTGCGCGGTGCCCGCATCCTCGCGTCGGACATCGCCGGCCACCCCGTCGACGTCGGGTTCTGGCTCGCCGCCGGCTGGCTCCTCCTGCTGCTCCTGTCGGCGGTGTTCGCCGACCTGCTGCCGCTCGGCGAGGCGTCCGACGTGTCCAAGACCCTCCTCGAGCCGACGCTGGTGCGGCCCGACCTCCTGTCGTCGCACCCGCTCGGCACCGACCGGCAGGGCCTCGACATCCTCGCCGGTGTCATCTACGGGGCCCGGGTGTCGCTGCTCGTCGGCCTCGGTGCGGTGGCGATCGGCGCGTTCGTGGGCGGTGCCATCGGCCTGCTCGCCGGCTTCTACCGCCGGGGCCTCGATCGCGGCGTGGCGATCCTGAGCGACTCGATGATGGCCTTCCCGCCGCTCGTGTTCCTCATGGCGATGGTGGCGGTGCTGCAGCCGTCGGCCCGCAACGTCACGATCGCCCTCGGCATCATCAGCATCCCGTCGTACATCCGCCTGGTCCGGGCCAACACCATGACCCTGGCCAAGCGCGAGTTCGTCCTGGCCTCCCGCGCCCTCGCGGCGGACGACCGCCGGATCCTGCTGCGGGAGATCCTGCCCAACGTGGTGCTGCCGGTCGTCTCGTACAGCTTCGTGATCGTCGCCGTGCTCATCGTCTCGGAGGCCACGCTGAGCTTCCTCGGGCTGAGCATCCAACGGCCCAACCCCACCTGGGGGAACCTGATCGCGGCGGGCCAGAGCGACTTCGACCAGTACCCGCACCTCGTGTTCGGGCCGGGTGCCGTCTTGTTCATCACCGTGTTCGCCCTGAACCGCGTCGGGGACCGGATGCGCCTCTGGTGGGAGCCGAAGTCACGATGAGGGGAGCCTCCATGGAACCAACGCCCTTGCTCGACGTCGTCGACCAGACCGTCGACCTCGTCACCGGCGACCAGACCATCCAGCCCGTCCGGTCCGTGTCGTTCCAGCTGCGCCGCGGTGAGACGTTCGGGATCGTCGGCGAGTCGGGCTCGGGGAAGAGCATGCTCGCCAAGTCGCTCATGCACATCCTCCCGGACAACGCGCGGGTGGCTGCGGGCTCGTCGGTCCGCTACGACGGGCGGCGCGTCGACGAGCTGCCGTCCCGCGAGGCTCGCCACTTCTGGGGCACGAAGATGGCGATGGTCTTCCAGGACCCGATGACCACGTTGAACCCGGTCCGCACCATCGGCGCCCAGATGACCGATCCGCTGCGCTACCACCTCAAGCTGTCGCGGTCCGCGGCTCGCGAGCGGGCGGCGGACCTGCTGGCCCGGGTGGGCCTGTCCGAGCCGAAGCGGCGGCTCGGCCAGCACCCCCACGAGCTGTCGGGCGGCATGCGCCAGCGCGTCGTCATCGCGATGGCGCTCTCGTGCGACCCCGAGCTGGTGATCGCCGACGAGCCCACGACCGCGCTCGACGTGACGGTGCAGCGCCAGATCCTCGACCTGCTCGCCGACCTCCGGGCCGAGCGCGACCTGGCGATGGTCCTCATCAGCCACGACCTCGGCCTCGTCTCGCGCCACACGGACCGCGTCGCGGTCATGTACGCGGGCCGCTTCGTCGAGCACGCGGCGAGCGCGGCGGTGTTCGCCGGCGAGGGCCACCCGTACACCGCGGCCCTGCTCGACTCGATGCCGCGGTTCGACGCCCCCAGCCACACCCGTCTGCGGTCCATCGAGGGCCGGCCGCCGGACCTGCGGGCCCTGCCGGCCGGTTGCTCCTTCGCGCCGCGCTGCCGCTACGCCGACGACCGGTGCCGGCAGGAGCGGCCGCGCCTGCTGCCCGTCGGTCCGGGGCACGACGTCGCCTGCCACCGCACCGAGGAAGCCGCCGCCGGCGCGGGCACCGTGCTCGCGCTCGGCCGGGACGACCCCCACGAACTGAGCATCGAGCAGGAGGTCGGCTGATGGCCGGATCCGGAACCGCAGCCCTCCGCGACGGCGATGTCGTCCTGAGGATCGAGGACCTCGTCGTCGACTACCCGCTGGACGACGGCCAGGTGCTCCGGGCCGTGGACCACGTCAGCTTCGACGTCCGCCGCGGCGAGACGGTCAGCATCGTCGGCGAGTCCGGCTGCGGGAAGTCCACCACCGCCCGGGCGATCCTGCAGCTGCCGCCGCCGGACGGCGGGTCCGTGCAGCTCGACGGCGGCGAGATCACCGCGCTCAGCAAGTCCGGCACCCGGGCGATGCGCCAGCGGATGCAGATGGTCTTCCAGAACCCGATCGCCTCGCTGAACCCGCGGCGCCGGGTGCGCGACATCGTCGGCGAGGGGCTGGCGATCCGCTCGGGGAAGCGGCTCACGGATGCGGAGAAGGCCCGGGTCGACGAGACGCTCGACGCCGTCGGGCTCGACCCCGAGTCCGCGGGGGAGCGCCGGCCCCACGAGTTCTCCGGCGGCCAGTGCCAGCGGATCTCGATCGCCCGGGCGCTGGTCATGGACCCGGAGGTCCTGGTGTGCGACGAGCCGGTGTCGGCGCTCGACGTGTCCGTGCAGGCGCAGATCCTCAACCTCATCGAGGACATGAAGGACCGGTACGCGCTGACGATCCTCTTCATCTCCCACGACCTGTCGGTGGTGAAGAACGTGAGCGACCGCGTGGTCGTCATGTACCTCGGGAAGATCTGCGAGATCGGTCCGGTCGACGCGGTGTTCCACTCGCCGGCGCACCCGTACACCCGCATCCTCATCGACTCGATGCCCGAGGTCGACCCGGACAGCCGGGCCGAGCTGATCCCCGGCGACGTGCCGTCGCCGCTGAACCCGCCGTCGGGCTGCCGGTTCCGGACCCGCTGCCCGCGGGCCGACGAGCGGTGCCGGGAGGAGGCGCCGGTGATCCGCGCCTTCGAGCCGGACCACTTCGTGGCGTGCCACCACGTGGGCGTCCCGGTGTCGCTCGGGCCCGCCAGCGCCCAGGTCTAGACGTCATCCGAACTTTCGCTGGACATCATTTTCTTATCATGTAGATTTTAGAGAAGATCGCTTCCGGTCACCCGTGCACCACCCGTCCCGGGAGGTCGCCGAACCGGTCGTGTCTGTCAGCGACCGCCCATCGGGGGCGGTCCAGGGGGCTACAGGAGAACCATGAGCAAGAACCACTGGAGGCTGTCGATCGCCACGCTGGTCGTGGCATCTGCACTGGCGGGATGCGGGTCGAGCGGATCGGACAGCTCGGCCAAGAGCGATGGCGGAACGGCGACCACGGCGGCGACCAAGGCACCCGAGGCGGGGGAGTGCACCGAGGACAAGGCCGGTGGCAGCGTCACCATGGGCGTCTACAGCGAGACCACGGGCCTGGACCCGACGGTCTCGAGCGGCGCCGGCGTCACCGGCGGCAGCGAGATGGCGGCCATCTACGACTCGCTCATGCGGTACAACACCGAGACCGGCGAGTACGACCCCTGGGTCGCCGAGTCGCTCGAGGGGAACGAGGACTCCACGGTCTGGACCCTGAAGCTCCGCGAGGGCGTCGAGTTCGGCAACGGCGACCCGCTCACGGCTGAGGCCGTGAAGGCGAGCATCGCCCGCCACCAGGACCCCGAGGAGAAGTCGCGCTGGCTGGGCATGGCGTCGAACATCGAGGAGATGGAGGTCGTCGACGACCTCACCCTCGAGTTCACGCTGACCGAGCCCTTCGGCACCTTCCCGTACGTGCTGGCGGCCGAGCCCGGGCTCATCGTCAACACCAAGGTCGTCGACGAGATGGGCAAGGAGGCGTTCAACGCCAAGCCCACCGGCGCCGGCGTCGGCCCCTTCGAGATCGTCAGCTTCACGCCCGGTGAGGGCATCAAGATGAAGGCGAAGTCGGACTACTGGGGCGGCCCCGTCTGCCTCGAGAACCTCAACTTCGTGCAGATCAAGGGCGGCCAGGCCACCTACGACGCCCTGCAGAAGGACGAGGTCCAGGCCGCGTTCCTGCGGGAGCCCCGCGTGATCGACGAGGCCCGCAAGGACGGCGTCAGCGGCTTCGTCACCCTCCAGCACGGCGGCGAGCTCCTGCTCATGAACAACGGCGTCGACGACACGACCCCGCCCACCGCCGACGTCCGCATCCGCAAGGCGATCGCGGCCGCCATCGACACCGAGGTCCTCGACCAGCGGGTCAACGAGGGCACCGGCATCTCCGGCAGCGCCATCTTCCCGGAGCAGTCCCGGTACTACCAGGGCCAGGAAGGCCCGGCCTACGACCTCGAGGAGGCCAAGCGCCTCGTCGAAGAGGTCAAGGCCGAGGGCGACTGGGACGGCACGATCGAGTTCGACTGCGACAACACGCCGATGCGGACCGAGATGGGCATCACCATCCAGGCGATGCTCGAGGCTGCTGGCTTCGACGTGAAGCTCGACAGCGGCGTCACCATCGGCGACGTCATCCAGAAGGTCCGGGTCGACCGCGACTTCGAGCTCGCCTGCTGGGGCCTGAGCGCCACCGAGGCCCTGCCGTGGGTGAAGCTCGACGAGCTCTACTCGAGCACCAACAAGTCGAACCACACCGGCTACGCCGACCCCGACTACGACGCCGCCCTCGCCGAGCTGAAGGCGGCGACGGACCTCGACGGCCAGAAGGCCGCCCTCGCCAAGATCCAGGACATCTGGAACGACACCGTTCCCGCCGAGGTCCTGACCACGAGCGAAGAGGTCATCTTCGTCAACGACGAGCTCAAGGGCGTGGTCCCCGGGCACAACGCCTACACGTACTTCGGCGACGCCTACCTGGAGAGCTGAGCCGACCGATCCCACCGAGGGGGAGGGGCGATGCGCCCCTCCCCCTTCGGGACCTGCACCTGCGAACGAGAGGGAAGCCGTTGACCGCAGTTCGAGCCGTGGTGCTCGACGACCACCAGCAGGCCGGGCGCACGAGCCCGCACTGGACGAACCTGGGCCCCGAGGTCGAGGTCGAGTTCTGGTCCGAGCACGTCGAAGACGAGGACGTCCTCGTCGACCGGCTGCAGGGCGCGGCCATCGTCGTGGCGATGCGGGAGCGGACCCCGTTCCCCGCTCGGATCCTCGAACGGCTCCCCGACCTGCGTCTCCTGGTCACCACCGGCCCGTTCAACGCCGCCATCGACGTCGCCGCCGCCGACGGGCTCGGCATCGTCGTCAGCGGCACCGGCGGCTTCCGCGAACCGACCGCGGAGCTGGCGTGGGGCCTGATCCACGCCTGCACCCGGCACATCCCGGCCGAGGACGCAGCCCTGCGCTCCGGTCGCTGGCAGACCACCGTCGGCGGCGACCTGAAGGGACGCCGCCTCGGCCTCCTCGGCCTGGGCCACCTGGGCACCGCGGTCGCCCAGGTGGGCCGGGCGTTCGGCATGGACGTCGTCGCCTGGAGCCAGAACCTCACCGGGGAGGACGCCGCGGCCAAGGGCGTCGTCGCGGTGACCCGCGAGGAGCTGTTCGGCACGGCCGACATCCTGAGCATCCACCTCGTCCTCAGCGAGCGGACCCACCACCTCGTGGGGGCCGCCGAGCTGGAGGCGATGAAGCCGACCGCGATCCTCGTCAACACGTCCCGCGGCGGGATCGTCGACGAAGCCGCCCTCTGCGAGGCACTGGCCTCGGGCCAGATCGCCGGAGCCGGCCTCGACGTCTACGAGCACGAGCCGCTGCCGGCCAGCTCCCCGCTGCGGACCCTGCCCAACACCGTGCTCACCCCGCACCTCGGCTACGTCACCGAGGGGACCTACGACCTCTTCTACCGGGAGATCGTCGAGGACATCGCCGCCTACCTCGCCGGCGAGCCCATCCGGGTGCTGGCCCCGTGAGCGCAGCCCCGATCCCGGTCGCCGACCAGCTGGCGATCGCCCAGCAGGTCGCCCGCTCGCACCAGCTCCTCGACGACCGCCGGTGCGACGAGCTCGTCGACGACGTCTTCGCACCGGGCGGCGACGGGTTCGAGCCGAGCGCCGACTTCGGGTTCGACGCCTGGACCGGCACCGTCGGCCTGCGAGCCGGGTACGCCCGGTCGCTCGCCCGCTTCGAGGCCGCCGTCCACATCACCGGGAACCTGCACCTCGCCGCCGAGGCCGATGGGGCGGTCACCGCCAGCTACGACCTGCAGGGATGGCACTGGCTGGCGTCGTCGAGCGCCGCCGGTGCCCGGCCCGCCGACTTCCTGCTGCTCGGCCGCATGACCGACCGCTTCCGCCGCTTCGACGCCGGCTGGCGGATCGTCGAGCGCACCCTGCGCCGCCACGGGCCCTCGGTCGCCGTCGGGCAGCTGCCGGACTGGCTGACCGGCCTCGGCGCGCCCACGGCCGCCGCCGGGGGGCTCCGGTGAACGGCGGCGAGGACGAGCGCGCCGGCGGGGCCGCCGTCTGGTCCCCGTCCGTGATGCCGCCGCTGGGAGCGCAGCTGTCCCCCAGCCAGGAGCTGGCGTGCGCGTTCCGGCACCTGGCCGACGTCGGGTTCTCCGAGAACATGGCCGGGCACATCACCTGGCAGCTCCCGGGCGAGACCGACATGCTCGTCAACCCGTGGGGCCTCTGGTGGGGCGAGATCTCCGCCTCCGACGTCTGCGTGGTCGACGAGGACGCCGGCATCGTGGCGGGCCGCTGGGACGTCACCCCCGCCATCCACCTGCACACCGAGCTGCACCGCCGACGGCCCGACGCCCGCGTCGTGATCCACAACCACCCGTACCACGTGTCGGTGATGGCGGCGCTCGGGGTCCTCCCGGACCTCGTCCACCAGACCGGGTCGCTGTTCCTCGACGACCTGTGCCTGGTCGACGAGTACGACGGCGAGGTCGACTCGTCTGCCCTCGCCGCCGAGCTCGCCGGCCAGATCGGCCCGAGCAAGGTCGCGATCCTCAGCAGCCACGGCGTCGTCGTGACCGGCTCCGGCATCGTCGACGCCACCTACCGGGCCGCGTCCGTCGACCGGATGTGCCACCTCGCCTACGACGTCCTCCGCACCGGGATCGAACCCCTGCGGATGCAGCGGGCCGCGATGGCCGGCATGAAGCGGTCGCTGATCGAGCGGGCCGCCGACGCCTACTGGGGCGGCGCCGTCCGCTCGGTCCTCCGGGACCACCCCGACGTCCTCGACTGAGCCACCACCGCACTCGAACCTCCGGGAGTACCCATGACCTCCGAGCACGCCGCCCGCACCGACGCCGAGGTCGACGTCCTCGTCGTCGGCGCCGGGTTCGCCGGCATGTACATGATCCACAAGGCCCGCTCGATGGGCCTCACGGTCCACGCCATCGAGGCCGGGGGCGACGTGGGCGGGACGTGGTACTGGAACCGCTACCCCGGTGCCCGGTGCGACGTCGAGAGCCTCGACTACTCCTACGGCTTCTCGCCCGAGCTGCTCGAGGAGTGGACCTGGAGCGAGCGCTTCGCCGCCCAGCCCGAGATCCTCCGCTACATCGACCACGTCGCCGACCGCTTCGACCTCCGCTCCGACATCGAGTTCGACACCCGGGTCACCAGCGCTCACTTCGACGATGCGACGGACCGGTGGGCCGTCGGGACCGACACGGGGTCGACGTGGACCGCGAGGTTCTGCGTCATGGCCACCGGGTGCCTGTCGCTCTCCTACGTCCCGCCCTTCGCCGGGCTCGACCGGTTCGAGGGGCGCACGCTCCACACCGGCCGGTGGCCGCACGAGCCCGTCGACTTCACCGGTCAGCGCGTCGGCGTGATCGGCACCGGGTCGTCGGGCATCCAGGTCATCCCCGAGATCGCCCGCCAGGCGGGCGAGCTCTTCGTCTTCCAGCGGACCCCGAACTTCACGCTGCCCGCCCGCAACGGCCCGGTCTCCGAGGCGCTCCTCGCCGAGCGGATGGCCGACTACGCCGGCTACAAGCGCACCGCGCTCACGACCACGCCGTCGGCCATCGGCATCCAGCACCCGCCGCTCGGCGACGCGGCGTCGGCCGCCCAGCCCGACGAGCGCGAGGCCGAGTTCGAGCGCCGGTGGGACATCGGCGGGAACATCCTCCTCGGCGCCTACCGGGACGTGCTGCTCGATGCCGACTCCAACGAGCTCGTCGGCGAGTTCGTCCGCCGGAAGATCCGCAGCATCGTCCACGATCCCGACGTCGCCGCCCTGCTCAGCCCGACCGACCACCACATCGGGACCAAGCGGATCTGCGTCGACACCGACTACTACGAGACCTTCAACCGCCCGAACGTGCGGCTGGTCGACGTGCGGAGCGACCCGATCGAGGGGTTCTCCGAGACCGCGCTCGTGACCGCCGGGCACCGCTACGACCTCGATGTCGTGGTGTTCGCCACCGGCTACGACGCCATGACCGGGCCCCTGATGAACATCGACGTCCGCGGGCGGGGCGGCGTCGGGATCGCCGAGACCTGGGAGCACGGCCCCGCCACGTACCTCGGCCTCGGGGTCCACGGCTACCCGAACCTGTTCATCGTGGCCGGCCCCGGCAGCCCGTCGGTCCGGGTGAACGTGATCGCCGCCATCGAGCAGCACGTGGACTGGATCGGGGACTGCATCGCCCACCTCGAAGCGCAGGGGATCGCCACCATCGAGCCCACCGCGGAGGCGCAGGACGGGTGGGTGCGCCACGTCGCCGACCTCGCCGACGCCACCCTCTTCGGTGGGTCGTCGTCCTGGTACTCCGGGTCCAACATCGACGGGAAGCCGCGCGTGTTCGCCCCGTACGTCGGGGGCATGCCCGCCTACATCGCCGAGTGCGACGCCGTCGTCGCCGCCGGGTACGCCGGCTTCACGGCGGCCGGCGACACCGCCAAGGTGCCGGCCGGAACGCCGCGATGACCCTGGTCGCCGACGGTCCCCGTCGCGCCTTCACCGACGATGAGCTCGCCGACCTCGCCCTGGGTCCGCGAGCGCAGGTCGAGGCCGCGCTCGCGTCCGGGCGGCCCGAGGACGTCCGGCTCGCGGTGGAGGCGATCGAACGGGACCTGGGCGGCCAGATCGACCGCTACACCCACTGGATCAGCACGCTGTTCGCCTTCGTGGGGGAACGGCACGGGGCGCCCGGGTCGGCGGCGGCGATCCACGCCACGCGGTCGCTGTTCGCCGCCCACCCCGACGTCGGCGAGCCCGGCCCGACCCTGCCGGAGCCGGTCGCCGACGAGGTGGCTGCCGCCGCGGCCGAGGGGGACGTGGCAGCAGCGCTGGGTGTCGTCGACCGGAGCCTCGCCCGGTGGCGGACGCTGGTCGACCTCTACCGGGACTGGATCTCGGCCCTGCTCACCGACGTCTACCGGCGCCACGGCGCCGACGAGCTGGAGGCGGCGCACCGCCGGGTCGGCGAAGCGACGATGCGGAACCTGACGGCCGCGGTCGACGGACCGTTCAAGGACCAGGCGAGTGGCCTCGTCCGGCTGCTGACCGCCCACTTCTCCGAGGTCGAGCTCCACGAGGACGATGACAAGCTCACCATCGTCCAGGACCCGTGCGGGACGTGCGGGCGCCAGGTGGCTCAGGGGCGCCACCAGCCGCCGCTCGACCTCGCCGTCGTCACGGACGAGCACCTCACCACCTGGGGCCGCGGGGCGACCACCGTCTACCGGACCCACGTCCCCGTGTGGCACGTCGCCCTCGCCGGCGAGGCCCTCGGCGGGCCCTGGCCCGTCAACCAGTGCCCCCACGGGGAGGCCGCCGGACCGTGCACGATCCTCCTCTACAAGGACCCGCGGAACCCCGACGCGCTCGCCGACGTGCCCGGCCCCACGCGCCTCGCATGAGCCGCAGCCTGCTGATCTCGCCGTCCCGTCATTCCCCCTTGGACGAGTCGGCGACGGGGCGCCCGGTCGGTCCGCCTGATCCAGTCGTGCCGACCGGGGCCGCCCCCTCCGACCGCGGGCGGGCCACGCCGGCCCGCTCGCATCCCACCCCTCGCAACGAAACGGAAGCTCCATGACCTCGAGGACCCGGGTGCCCGCGCTGGGCGCCGAAGGGTGGTTCACCACCGATCCGGAGCCGACCCTGCTCGGCCGCCGCTGCACCACCTGCGGCACCTACGTCTTCCCGACGGCGGACTTCGGGTGCCCCAGCCCGGTCTGCGACGGCACGGACCTGGTCGAGGTGCCGCTGTCGCGGCGCGGCACCGTGTGGAGCTACACCGACGCCCGCTACCAGCCGCCGCCGCCCTACGTCGTGCCCACCGCGGAGCACCGGCCGTTCTGCATCGCCGCCGTCCACCTCGAAGCCGAAGGCCTCGTCGTGATGGGCGCCGTCGTCGCGGACGTCGGCGTCGACCAGCTCTCGATCGGCACCGAGGTCGAGCTGGTGGTGGACGTGCTCTTCAGCGACGACGAGACCGACCACCTCATCTGGAAGTGGAAGCCCGTGACCGCAGCAGGTGAGGCGTCGTGACCGCCCGGTCCGGCGACGACGTCGTCGTCCTCGGCGTGGGCATGCACCCCTGGGGCAAGTGGGGGCGCAACTTCGTGGAGTACGGCGTCGCCGCCGCCCGGGACGCGCTGCGCGACGCCGGCCTGCCGTGGTCCGCGGTGCAGTTCGTCTCCGGCGCCGACACCATGCGCAACGGGTACCCCGGCTACGTCTCGGGCGCCACGTTCGCCCAGGCCCTCGGGTGGAACGGCGCCGACGTGGCCTCGTCGTACGCCGCCTGCGCCTCCGGGGTCACCGCCATCGAAGCGGCGCGGACCCGCATCCTCGCCGGTCTCTGCGACGTCGCGCTCGTGGTGGGTGCCGACACGACCCCGAAGGGCTTCCTCGCTCCCAACGCCGGCGACCGGCCCACCGACCCCGACTGGCTCCGCTTCCGCCTGATCGGCGCCACCAACCCCACCTACTTCGCCCTCGCCGCCCGCCGCCGCATGGACCTCTACGGCGCGACGAGCACCGACTTCGCCAAGGTCAAGGTCAAGAACGCCGCCAACGGCCTGGCCAACCCGTACGCCCGCTACCAGAAGGCGTACACGGTGGACGAGGTCCTGGGCAGCCCGATGGTCGCCGACCCCCTCCACCTGTTCGAGATCTGCGCCACGTCCGACGGCGGCGCCGCGCTCGTCCTGTGCTCCGCGGCGTTCGCGGCGCGGCACGCCGGCGCCGCGGGTGCTGCCGTGCGGATCGCCGCCGTCTCGACGGTCACGCCCACCTACCCGAACACGATCATCGACCTCCCGGACATCGCCACCGACTCCACCGCGGTGGTGGCGGCGCCCGAGCGGCCCTTCAAGGCGTCGATCGCCTTCGCCGCCTACGAGGAGGCCGGCATCGGCCCCGCCGACCTGTCGGTCGCAGAGGTGTACGACCTCTCCACCGCCCTCGAGCTCGACTGGTACGAGGACATCGGCCTCTGCGCGCGGGGCGAGGCGGAGCGGCTCCTCAACGACGGCGCCACGCAGATCGGCGGCCGGATCCCGGTCAACACGTCCGGGGGACTGGCGTGCTTCGGCGAGGCGGTGCCGGCCCAGGCGATCGCGCAGGTCTGCGAGGTCACCTGGCAGCTCCGCGGCCAGGCCGCCGGCCGCCAGGTCGACGGCGCGACCGCCGGCATCACCGCCAACCAGGGCCTGTTCGGCCACGGCTCGTCGGTCCTCCTCCGCCGGTAGCCGCCGCCGGCGCGCTCGGGGAGGGTGGCGTGCGCATGAACGGAAGGTGACAACTTCCTGATCGGTCAGTTAGTTTCTGCCGATGGCTGCCACCCGATCGACGACCGCCTCGCCACGGACCCAGGCGGAGCGGACGGCCACGAGCCGACAGGCCCTGCTCGACGCGGCGGCGGCGCAGCTGCTCGAGGGCGGCCTGGCGAGCGTCACCGCGGGCGCGGTCGCCGGGCGGGCGGGCCTGTCGCCGGGCTCGGTGTTCAACCACTTCGGCGACAAGGCCGGGATGATGGGTGCCCTCGTCGAGCACCTGTCGGCGACCATGGAGCGAGGGTTCGTTGCCGCGGTCGAGGACATCGGACCGGCCGAGGATCGGGTCGGCGCGGCGGTGCAGGCCGTCTACGAGCTCACGATGGACCCGCTGTCCGTGGCGAGCCTCGAGCTCTACACCGCGGCTCGGACCGATGCCTCGCTGGCCGGGTACCTGAAGGGCGTCAACCGGGCCGAGTCCGCGCACCACCGCGAGCTCGCCGCCCTCCTGTTCGAGGACGTCGACGTCGACGTCGATCTGCTCGGGGCGCTGGCCAACCTGCTGATCTTCGCCACCCTGGGCATGGCGGTCGCCCACGCCCCAGAGCCGAACCCCGAAGCCGAGCGGCAGGTGCTGGACCTGATCGCGCTCATCGCCTCCGAGGCGATCGGCGGCGAGGCGTGAAGGCCCGGCGCGGCCTCGTGCTGGTGCTCGCCGCCCTCGTGCTGGCGGCCGGGTGCTCGGACTCCGACGGCGCACCCGAGCCCCGCCGAGGGGAGGGGGCGGAGACGGCGTCGTCGACGACGATGCCGGCCCTGGAGCTCCCGCGCTACCGGACCAGCGGCCTGCGGCTGGAGGTCACCCCGTCCGAGCCGCTGGCGATCTACAACGTCTATCCCTCGGGGGCCCAGCCGGAGCTGATCGAGGACGTGGTCCGGCTGTGGCCCGAGGACCTCCTGCCCTACCTGGCGATCCAGATCATCCCGACCGCGGTCGACGAGCTGCCCCACGACGAGCAGGTCGCGGCGCTCGACGCGATGCTCGATGCCGCGGATGCGGCGCAGGTCCCGGTGATCCTCCAGACCATGACGTTCTCGGGCCCGAAGGGACCGGGCGACGACGCCGTCGATGCCGCGTTTGCCGAGCACCCGTCCCTCGTGGGCATCGGCGTGGCGGAGCTGAGCGCCGACTACCAGGCGTCCACCGGCGGCCTGAAGGACGACCAGCGCCAGGAGCTGGCGAAGCGGATCACCCAGGCCAGCCGCAACGACGCCGTGCTCCTGTGGGCGGACATGGGCTACCTCGGGCCCCAGGTGTTCGTCGACGCCGGCGCCGACGAGACGCTGTACCCGCTGATGCAGGAGCACGGCGACCACATCATCGTGCAGGTCAAGCAGAACGGCCTGGGCCGGCGCTTCGGCACCCAGTCGGCCGCGCTCGGGCTCTACCTGTCGCGGTCGGCCGGCGGGTGGGGGATCAACAGCGAGGACTGGCTGTGGTGGGAGGCGAGCCTGGAGCAGCTCGGTGAGCCCCAGGTCCCGGGTGGCCTCACCGCCGCGGGCATGGTGCGCAGCGACCACCCCACCCGTGCCCGGCTGACCTATCCCGAAGCGCTCTTCGGGACCGAGATGCTCGTGACCGCGGCCTCCGGCGGCGCGGTGTTCTCCATCGAGGCGCCGTGGCGGGGCACCATCGACCCCGACGGGACCGGCGAGCTCTCGCCGGCAGGGGAGCACGTGGTGTTCCCGGTCCTCCGGCACCTGATCTCGCAGCAGTCGATCCCGGATCGGGACGAGGTCATCGGCCGCGTCGGCCTCGCCCTCCAGCCCGCGGACCGAGCCGATCCGGCGCTCGCCACCGACGAGGTGTTCTCGGCGCTCTACGGCCCGGAGGGCTGCACCGACGAGGACCGGCTGCCCTGTGCCCAGCGGCAGTGGCTGCCCTCCACGGGCCGGTTCGGGATGGTGCCCACGCTCCCGGCCCTGGCGGGTCCGGACGTGACGGGCGAGTTCCCCACCATGCTCACCCCGAGCGAAGCCCTGGCGATGGACCCCGACGAGCTCCGCGAACTGGCCGCGGTGCCGGACGCCGCGACCGGCGACGCCTGGGCGGCCCCCGCTGCCGACGGCGACCTCTGGTTCGTGGCCAACCCCAACGAGAACGACGACGTCCGGGTCGGCTTCGCGCTGCCGGAGCTGGGGGGCGCGGCCGGCGTCGAGGTGTCCGGGGAGCTGGGCCGGCACGGGTTCGCCATCGTCGACGGTCGAGACGGCGTGTCGCTCCTCCTCGACAACTACCGCACGGACTCGGACCGCCTGTGGGACGAGGACATCACCGAGGACGAGCTCGCCGAGCTGCCGCAGGACGAGGTCGGCGACGCACAGCCCGACACCACCGAGCTCTCGTTCGCCTACGGGGCCGGCGCCCGCCGCCCGACCGTGCGCATCGACGGCGCCGAAGCCGACCAGCGCTGGGATCCCGACACCGGGACCCTCCACGTGACCATCACGCACCGCGGGCTCGTCGAGCTCGCCATCCGCTGACCCCACCACCCACGCAGGAAGTGCCACCCGTGTCCAACCGCCGCCGTCCGTTCGCCCTCGCCCTCGCCGCCGGGCTGCTCGTCGCCACCGCGTCGTGCAGCTCCGACGACGCGACGGCGGAGCGGTCGACCACCACCACGGCCGATGCCGCCGCCTCCTCCACGACCGTGCCCGCGCTCGAAGCAGCCTGCGAGGGCAAGCGCCGGCACGTGCTGGTCGTCGGCATCGACGGGCTCCGCGCCGACTCGATCGAGCCCGCCGAGGCGCCCACCCTCGACGAGCTCGCCGCATCGGGCACCTCGACCATGCACGCCTACGCAGGCGGCGAGCTCGGCACCCCGACCGAGCAGGGGACGGTGAGCGGGCCCAGGTGGGCGACCATCCTCACCGGCACCTGGTCGAACCGCCACCACGTGACCGACAACGAGTTCGCCACCTGGAAGCTCGTCGAGCCGAACTTCCTCCAGCGCATCAAGGACGCCGACCCCGAGGCGCGGATCGCGGCGATGGAGCAGTGGATCCCGGTCCGGGTCCTGCTCGACGGCGCCGCGGACCGCGACGACATCGGCGCTGGTGACCTGGTCGCGTCGAACGCGGTCGACGAGCTCGGCACCCAGGATCCGACGGTGCTGTTCCTCCACTTCGACGATGTCGACCACGCCGGTCACGACACCGGCTACGGGCCCGACAACCCGGCCTACCTGGAGGCGGTCGCGTCGGTCGACGGCCACATCGCCGAGGTGCTCGACGCGGTCGAGTCCCGCCCGGACCGGGGCGACGAGTGCTGGGCCACCATCGTCATCACCGACCACGGCGGCCTCGGTACCGGCCACGGCGGTCAGAGCCCCGAGGAGCGGACCATCCCCTTCATCGTCACGGGCGACGGCATCGAGGTCGCGGAGGTCGCCGACGGTCCAGGGCACGACGCCGTCGCTCCGACGGTCCTCACCTACCTCGGCGTGCCCATCGATGACGAGTGGGACTGGGCCGAGCCCTTCGGAGTCCCGGCGTCCTGAGCCACCACCGGCACGCGGTGGTCAGGCGCCGGCGGCGAGCGGTGGGTGGTCGAGGACGGTGGGGCGGTACTCGACCAGCTGGATGGAGCCGTCGAAGGTGCGGTGGTCGGTCATCTCGAGGGCGACGTCGGGGTAGCCGTCGTAGATGCGCTCCGCACCGGTCTTTCCGGTGATGACCGGGAACACCACCACCCGGAACCGGTCGACCAGGCCGGCGGCGAGCAGCGCCCGGCTGAGGCTCAAGCTGCCGAGGGTGCTCAGCAGGCCGTCGCCCTCGGCCTTCATCGTCCGGACGGCCTCGACGGCATCGCCCCGCACCAGCGTGGTGTTCGTCCAGGCGACGCCGTCGAGCGTGGAGGAGAACACCACCTTCGGCGCCTGGGCCAGCTCGTCGAGCGAGTCCTGCTCCTCGTCACGGAGCTCCTCGCCGCCGCCGGGCCCGTCGCCGGAGGCGAACCCCGACATCAGGCGGTAGGTGGTGGCGCCCATCAGGTAGGTCACGGGCGGTTGCTCCGCGAGCCAGGCCAGGTACTCGGGTCCCTCCACGCCCCAGAAGCCCGGCCACCCGTCGCCGGAGGCGTAGCCGTCGAGGGAGGTGATGAAGTCGACGAGGAGCTCGGACATGGTGCGTTCCCTTCCGCGGGTGCCGTGCCGACGTGGCATCGACGGTACCGGTGGAGACGGGCCGAGGTCGGGGAAGTCATCGCTCGGTGCTCCGGCTCCGTCGGACGGGACGGTCACCGAGCCGTGGTAGACGACTGCCCGTGCCCGACGCCGCTGCTGACCCCATCGCCCCGCTCGCTGCCGCCGACCTGGAGGGCGGGTGGTCCGACGAGGTCGACGTCGTCGTGGTCGGTCTGGGTGCCGCCGGCCTGGCGGCATCCATCGAGGCAGCGGAGCGCGGCGCCACCGTCGTCGCCCTCGACCGCAGCGGCGGAGGGGGCACGTCGGCCAACGCCGGCGGGATCCTCTACCTCGGCGGGGGCACGGCGACCCAGCGGGGTGCCGGCCTGACCGACACGCCCGACGAGATGCAGGCGTTCCTCGCCGATGCGCTGGGTCGGCCGGTCGCCGATCCCCGGTTGGCTGCGTACTGCGCCGGCAGCGTCGAGCACCACGACTGGCTGGTGGAGCACGGGGTCCCGTTCGAGCCGGCGTTCTGGGACGAGCCCGGGATGGAGCCGCCCGGCACCGAGGGCCTGATCTACAGCGGCGGCGAGGACGCCAGCCCGTACCGCCAGGTGCACCGGCCGGTGGCGCGCGGCCACGTGCCGGCGACGCCGAACGCGGCCGGCTGGTTCCTCGTCGAGCGCCTGCGCGAGGCCCTCGACCGCTCGCCGGCCCGGGTGCTGACCGACCACCGGGCCGAGCGACTGGTCGTCGAGGGCGACCGGGTGGTGGGGGTCACGGTGCGCGCCGACGGCGAGGTCCGTGCGCTGCGCGCCCGGCGGGGTGTGGCGCTCGCCTCCGGCGGCTGGGCCTACAACGAGGCGCTGCTCGCCGAGCACGCACCCCTGCTGCTCGAGATCGGCTGGCGCCTCGGGACCGACGCGGACGACGGGTGGGCGCTGCGCGTGACCCAGGGCCTCGGGGCCGCGATCGAGGGCATGGACGCCATGGAGGTCGCCGTGCCCGTCACCCCGCCCCGTGACGTCGTGCGCGGCGTCATCGTCAACGGGCGGGGCGAGCGGTTCATCAACGAGGACACCTACTTCGGCCACCTCGGCCAGGCCATCCTCGGCGGTCAGGACGGCGTGGCCTGGCTGCTCTTCGACGAGCCCCGCTACGTCGTGAACCGGATGGGCATGCGGGCCGAGAACGTGTGCGCCACCTGGGAGGAGCTGGCCGGGGAGCTCGGCCTGCCGCCCGACCGCCTGGCCGAGACCATGGCCGCGTACAACGACGCCGCGGCCAGAGGCGAGGACCCGCAGTTCGCCAAGGCGCCGGCGTGGGTCGTGCCGCTCGACGAGGCTCCCTTCGGCGCCATCGACCTGCGTGTCGCCACCATCCTCTACGCCGGGTTCCCGCTCGGCGGCACGGTCACCGACGAGCACGCCCGCGTCGTCCGGCAGGACGGCACCACGGTCGCCGGCCTCTACGCCGCCGGGCGGGCCGCGGCCAGCCTCGCCCTGGACCGCTACTGCTCCGGCATCTCGCTGGGGGAGGGGACGTTCTTCGGCCGCCGAGCGGCGAGCGACCTCCTCGATCGGCCCTGATCGGCGGCCGGCAGGTCGGGTACGGTGCGGGCGACCGTTTGGCGCACGGGAGGGCGGGAGCAGTGTGCGAGGTCACCGGGCCATCCGAGGCGACCGAGCTGGTTGCCGCGTCCCCGTGCCGCCGTCGCACGCTCGCCTGAGGGGAAGAACCATGGACCGCCCGACCCGACACCGCACCGCCGCTGCCGCGGCACTGGCCATCGCCTTCGCCGGGGCCGCCTTCGCCGCAGCGGCCCCGGTGGCCGAGGGCGCGCCGGCCCAGGAGACGCCGACGACGATCGACCTCCCTCCGGAGACGCGGCCGGAGGAGCCGCCGGTCACCACGACGATCGCCCTCCCGCCCGAGACGCGGACCGAGGAGCCGCCGGTGAGCACCACCTTCGTCCTCCCGCCGGACCCCGCGCCGGCCGCGGCCGTGGCGGTCCCGGGCACCCCGTCGCTCACCGGCTGATCGGCGAGCATCGGGGGTCCGAGCGTGCCGTGATCGTGGTGGCCCCGCACCCGGCATCACGAGGTTCGCTGGCGTGGGGTCAGGCCTCGGTGGGCCGGGTGTCGAGGCGGTGGACGATGGCGTCGTTGAGCTGGGCGAGGACGCGGGCGAGCTCGGCCCGTTCGGCGTCGTCCCAGGCTGCGAGCGTCGCGTGGATGCGGCGGATGCGGTCCTGGCGGGCGCGGTCCAGCTCGCGGCGGCCCTTCGGCGTCAACGCCAGGAGCTGACCCCGGCCCCGGCCCGACGCGGGCGATCGCACGAGGAGGGCCTTGGCCTCGGCGGCGGCCACCTGGCGGGCGATCGTCGACTGGTCGAGGTGGAGCGCGGTGGCGAGCGCCGAGGCGGAGGTGTCGCCCGCCTCGATCCGGTCGAGGATCGCGTAGGCGGCCCGGTCCAGCAGGTCGTCGCGGCGGCGCACGGCGTCGAGCCCGCGCTGGAGGCGGGCGAGCTCGACCTCGATCGCCGTCTCGACCTCGTCCGCACCCCGACCGTCTCCTGCCATGGGGCGATGGTAGCCGTCCTCGTCATATGTATGTACCATGCAAGTAATGACCCCGAGTGCCCCCGCCACCACCGCCATCGATCCGACCGCCGCCGCTCCGGCGTGGCGGCCCTGGCACTCGACGATCACCGGGCAGGGCCGGTTCGGCTGGCTGCTCGGGTTGCAGGTCTCGCTCGCCTTCGCCGGCCCGGCGGTGGCCGCCCACCTCGGCGGGCTCGAGGTGCCGGACGCCGCGATGCTGTCGCTCGCCGGGCTCCTGTTCGTCCTCGTGGCGTCCGGCCTCGGGCCGGACCTCCGCTCCCGGGTCCCGTCGAGCGGCGCGGTGGTGGCCGGCCTCGGCGCCGCCGGCCTCCTCGCCCAGGTCGTGCACCTCCGATCGGCGTTCGGGGTGGTGGTCCTGGCCGCGGCGGCGGGAGCGACGGCCCTGGCCCCGGCGGTGTCGCCCCGCTTCGCCGCCGCCTTCCGGGCGTTCGCGCTCACGCTCGTCCTCCTGGTGGCCGTCGCGCCGTCGGCCCGGGCCACCGAGCTGCTGGTCCTCGGGTCGCTCCTCGCGTTCGCCTCGGTGGAGGCGACCCGGCCCCTCGGCCGTACGCGGCTCCTCGCCCCGAGGATGCCCCGGCCGGTGGCCCCGGCCCCGCTCGATCGTTCGGCCACGACCGCCCACGCCCTCCGCCTGGCCGTCGCGATCGGCCTGTGCGCGTGGCTGGCGCTCGCCGTCGGTGCGACGTCGCCGTTCACGGCCCACGCGACCTGGGCGATGGTCGGCGTGTGGGTCGCGCTGCGCCCCCACCACCACCTCACCCGCGACCTCGCCGTCCAGCGCCTCGCCGGCACGGTCGTCGGTGCCGCCGCCACGCTGGCGGTCGTGGCGGCCTACCCGTCGGGCCACTGGCTCGGCTGGGGCCTGGTGCCGCTCGTCTTCGTCGCCTTCGGCCTCCGCAGCGTGAACTACGCCTGGTACTGCGTGGCCGTCACGCCGGTCATCGTCGTCGGGTTCACCGGCACCGAGCTGGAGCCCGACGTGCTCGCCGCCCGGGTCATCTGGACGGCGCTGGGCGTCGCCATCGCGTACCTCGTCGCCCGTCTCATCCGGCCCGTCGCCCGGCCCTGATCGACGGCGCTCGAGCCACCGAGCGTGGCGAAACCCCGCGCTCGACGGCACCGCGTGGCAGCCCGAGCACGCTCCGTCCGTGCTTCCGATGCTCGGCCCGAGGTTCCAGCGACGGAGGGGCAGCATGGCTGACCAGCACGGAGACCAGCGGACGGGCCCGGCGACGATGCGCAGCGAGGTGCTCGGTCGACACCTGCCCGGCCGGCCGGCCGGCGCTCCCCCCGCCGCGGCCTCCCCCTGACCGAGGGGCCGAATCGCACCGAACCCCACCAACGAGGCGGCACCGGTTCGAGCGCCGCCGGAGAGGACCTCCGATGACCACTCCACCCAAGGACGCGACCGCGGCGACGGTCGCCGCCAACCGAGCTGCCGTCGAGAAGTACGCGATGGACGACCACGCCGACTTCGAGCTGGCGGCACGCGGGCGGATCGCCGACTTCGAGGAGCCGGTCCGTGGCGACGACGGGCACGTCATCTTCGACAAGGCGGACTTCGACTGGATCTCCGACGACCCGGACGCCACGGCGCCGGACACCGTGGAGCCGAGCCTCTACCGCCAGTCGCAGGTGATGAAGATCGGCGGGCTGTTCAAGGTGACCGACGGCGTGTTCCAGGTGCGCAACAACGACATCGCCAACCTGACCGTCGTCGAGGCGCCCGAGGGGCTGATCGTCATCGACGCCATGGCCGCGGTCGAGTCGGCGAAGGCCGGCATGGACCTGATCCGCGAGCACGTCAGCGACAAGCCGGTCGCCGCGGTGGTCTACACGCACACCCACATCGACCACTACGGCGGCGTGAAGGGCGTGGTCGACGAGGCCGACGTCCGCTCGGGGAAGGTGCCGATCATCGCCCCCGGGACGATCGCCAGCTTCGACAAGCACGCCATCGGCGAGAACGTCATCGCCGGCAACGCCATGTCCCGCCGCGCGTCGTATGCGTTCGGCACCCTGCTGCCCCACGGTGCGCACGGCCACGTGACCTGCGGCATCGGCATCCAGACCAGTCCCGGCCCGAGCGTCTCGTACATCTCGCCGACCGACGGGATCACCGAGACCGGCACCAAGCGCACGATCGCCGGGCTCGACCTCGAGTTCCTCTACGCCCCCGACACCGAGGCCCCCGAGGAGTTCCACGTCTGGATCCCGCAGCTCGGCGCGCTCACCTGCGCCGAGAACGCCAACCACGCCCTCCACAACATCCAGACCCTGCGCGGCGCCCGCACCCGCGACGCCCGCAACTTCGCCCGGTACCTCGACGAGACGCTCGAGCGCTGGGGCGACGAGGCCGAGGTCCACTTCGGCCCGCACACCTGGCCGATGTGGGGCAACCGGGAGATCGTCGGGTTCATCGAGTCCCAGCGCGACACCTACAAGTACATCCACGACCAGGCGCTGCGCCTGGCGAACAAGGGGTACACGCCGCTCGAGGCCGCCGAGCTGATCGAGCTGCCGGGTGAGCTGGGCCGGGCCTGGTGGAACCGCGGGTACCACGGCACCTGCCACCACGACGTGCGTGCGGTGTTCCACAAGGAGCTCGGCATGTGGGACGGCGACCCGGTGTCGCTGCACCCGCACCCGCCGGTCGAGTCGGCGAAGCGGTACGTCAACTTCATCGGCGCCGAGAAGATCCTCGCCGAGGGCAAGCGCGCCATCGACGAGGCCGACTACCGCTGGGCGGTGGAGATCCTCCACAAGCTCGTGTTCGCCGAGCCCGAGAACGACGAGGCCCGCCACCTCCAGGCCGACGCCTACGAGCAGATGGGCTACCAGGCCGAGGGGCCGCAGTGGCGGGGCATCTTCCTGACCGCCGCGATGGAGCTGCGCGACGGGGTCCAGCCGGCCGCCTTCGCCACGGCGAGCGAGGACACGATCCTGGCCATGCCGCTCGACATCCTCTTCGACTTCGCCGCCGTCCACGTGATCGGCGACGCCGCCGCAGCGGTCGACCTGGCCATCGACTTCGTCTTCACCGACAGCGACGAGACCTGGAACGTGTGGGTGCGGCGCGGCGTGCTCAACGCCCGCACCGGGGCCGGTGCCGGCGCGGCGGCGCAGGTGACGGTGTCGGGCCCCAAGCCGCTGCTGGTCGCGGCCCTGCTCCAGCCTGCGGCCGCCGGCAAGCTCGCCGAGGCGGGCAAGCTCGCGCTCGACGGCGACGCTGGCGTCCTCGACGCCCTGGCGACGGTGATCGACACGTTCGACCCGAACTTCAACATGGTCACCCCCTGACGGCGGGGCCGCCTCGATGAGCCCGGCCGAGCAGCCGCCGGCACCAGCGGACGGATCCCCGGCGGGGGCGGTTCGCCGCGCCGCCGGGGAGCTCGGCAAGCCCACGCCGAAGGACGCGGTGTCCGGGCTGGTCACCGGGCTGTTCTCGATCCCCGAGGGGATGGCGTACGCCAGCATCGGCGGGTTCAACCCCGTCGCCGGCCTCTACTCGGGGATGCTGTCGACGATCGTCGGGTCGGCGTTCGCCCGCACGGTCCTGATGGTCACGACGCTGACCAGCGCGATCGCCCTGTCGTCTCGCAGCGTCCTCACCCAGGCCGGGCTCGACCCGACGGCCCCGGCGAACATCGCCGCCCTCACCCTGTGCGTGGGTGCGGTGATGGCCCTGCTCGGCGTGCTCAAGACCGGGTCGATCATGGACTTCGTCTCGAACGCGGTCATGACCGGGTTCACCACCGGGATCGCGCTCCAGATCGTGGTCGGCGTGCTCGGCGACGCCACCGGCTACAAGCCCGACGCGTCGAACACGCTGGTGAAGCTGGGCGAGGGGATCGTCCACGTCGGGTCCTGGGACGGGACCACCGTCGCGGTCGCGGCGGCGACGGTCGCGGTGTGGGCCGGGTTCCGGTTCGTGCGGCCCCTCGCGTCGTACGCCACGCTGATCGCGCTCGTGGCGGTCACCGCGGTCGTGCGCATCGCCGACATCGACGTCGAGACCGTCGGCGGCATCGCGTCGATCCCCAACGCGCTCCCGCCGCTCACCGGACCGGCCTGGTCCGAGATCCCGAACCTGCTGCTCGGCGCGGTCGCCGTCGCCCTCGTCGCCCTCGCCCAGGCGGCGGGGATCGCTGCGGCGGTCCCGAACCCCGACGGCCGCCGGTCCGACGCCTCCAGCGACTTCACCGCCCAGGGCCTCGCCAACCTCGCCGGCGGGGTGACGGGCGCCCTGCCGACGGGCGGCTCGCTGTCGCGCACCGGCGTCGCCGTGTCCGCCGGGGCCCAGACCCGCTGGTCGGGCATCTTCGCCGGGCTGTGGCTCATCGGCCTCGTGCTCGTCGCCGGCTCAGCCGCGGAGATCATCCCGATGGCGGTGATCGGCGGGCTCGTGCTCGTCATCGGCGGCGAGCTCATCGTGGGGAGGCTGCCTGACATCCGCCTCGTGCTGCGCACGTCGGTGCTGTCGACGGTGGCCATGGTCGTGACGTTCCTCGCCACCACGGAGTACCCGCTCCAGGACGCCATCTTCGTCGGCGCCATCCTCTCGCTCGTCCTGTACTGCGTGCAGGCGTCTCGGGCCGCGGCGCTCGTGTCGGCGGTGCCGGTCGAGGGCGGCTGGCAGCTGGTCGACGTCCCCGACCGGTTCCCGAGCGACGCGGTCACGGTGCTCCACTACGGCGGGGTCGGGCTGTTCGCCGAGGTCCCCCGCATCGACGAGGAGTGGCCCGAGGCCGCCGGCACGAGCGGTGCGGTCGTCATCGTCAGCATCCGCACGCTGCCCGACGTCCCCTCGACCGCGGTCATCAAGTCGTTCGAGCGCCGGGTCCGCCAGCTCCAGGGCGCGGGCAACACCGTGCTCGTGAGCGGGGTGACGCCCGAGCTGCGGAAGATCCTCGACCGCAGCGGGCTTACCGCCCTCCTGGGCGAGGAGCACGTGTTCGACGCCACGACGATCCTGCTGAAGTCGCTCGACCACGCGTACGAGGCGGCCACCCGCATCCTCGAGGAGACCGGCGGCGAGGCCCGTGGCTGACCACGACGACGGCGGGGACGGCGGCGAGGCCGGGTCCCCGGCGCCCGGTCCCGACCTCCCGGTGCACTCGGCCTGACCGGAGTCAGGGAGTACCTGAGCAACACGGCCACGGTGGGCGTGGAGGACCGGCGCCGCCGGCCGCTGAAGGCGAGCGCGGGGCGCGCTCAGGTGGTGAGGCAGACCTCGGCGCCGTGGAACTCGCCGAGGACCTCGCACCCCGCCGCCGCGCCGTCGGGCGAGGTGATCACGACCGTCACGTCGGGTGTCCGGTTCCGCTGCTGGTCGGAGAAGCGCTGCCGCAGGTCGGGGCCGACTGCGACCGGGCGGCCGTTGAGCTCCAACCCGATCGCGAGGCGCTGGGCCTGGTCGAGCAGGAAGGGCGACGTGGTCTCGATGCCGACGACCTCCCCGTCGGTCCGTCCGAGCAGCTCGGTGACGACGGGATCGCTGGTGTCGTCCTGGTGGTCGAAGCGCCCCTCGGGCGAGTCCAGCTGCCGGAGGGCGGACCCGCCGATGGCGAGCGCGGCGACCACCGCCGCCACCGCGGTGCCGACGGCGATGGTCCGGCGGGGGAGCGGGAGGCGGACGCCGGCGAGGAGCCGCACGGCGGTCAGGGCCGCCGCGACCCACATCGCCGCACCCACGCCGGCGGAGCTGGCGACGAGGTAGTAGCGGAACTCCGAGCGGGCCCGGACCGCCGCGAACACCTCGATGGCGAGGCACACGAGCACGAGCCGGGACATCCAGGTGGTGAACGCGTCCGGGCGGCGGGGTCGCAGGTGCCGGAGCTCGGCCCCGATCGCGCACAGGACGACGAGGCCGGCGACGACCGCCAGCGAGAGCGGGTGCACGTCGTGCTCGAGGCCGACCAGGAACTCGGCCCCACCCCACGACGCGGTGTCGGCCGAGCGCAGGGCGGTGAGCTCGGCGAGGTGCGCCGCCGCGGACGGGACGCTGAGGTCGAAGGTCTTCGACGGTGCCTCGGCCGGGAAGCGGTTGGCCACGTCGCCCGTCAGCGCGTACTCGGCGACGGCACCGGCGTTGCCGGTGCCGCTCACCTGATCCTTCAGGACCGGCGCCCAGCACAGCAGCAGGGCGACCGCCATGGCGGCCGCGGTGATCGACCGGGAGCGTCGGTCGCCGTGGACCCAGGCGCCGACGGCGGCCGCGCCCAGGAGCGCGGCGCCGAGGGCGAGGGCGCCGAGGTGCGCCTGCATGGCGAACGACGCCAGGAACGCCATCAGCACCGGCGCGGCGATGGAGCGCCGGGTGAGGCACCAGGCGGCGCATGCGATCCCGGCGGTGGTGGGAAGGATGACGACGGTGGGGTTCCACGGGTACACCAGGCCGCGGAGGCCGAGCTGGCTGCACGCCGCGGCGAGGACCAGCAGGCCCACGAGCGCTCGGGCGAACCCCAGGCAGCGGGCCAGGGCGATGCCGGTGAGCACCAGTGAGGTGCTGACGACCAGTGCGGCCCCGAGGACGAGGCCCGACGGGTGGTCGTCGGCGATCCAGAGCGGCAGCGCGGCGGCGTAGAACCACATCGGGCCCGGGTGGTACAGCCCGAGCCGCGACCAGGGCCCCGTCCACTGGTCGAAGCTCTGCGCCGCCCGGGCAGACAGGAGCGTCTCCTTGAGGTCGGGCATCAGCACCGTGCCGTCGTGCACGATGAAGCTGCGCCCCCGCAGGAGCGGCACGACGGCGAGCACCACGAGGGCGAGGACGTAGGCGCCGGCCACGACGCGGTCCCGGCGCTGCTCGGCGGGGCTCGCCGGCGCCGGCGCCGGCGTCGGTGGCGCGGCCGGCGGGCTCGGTCGCGCCGCGGACAGCTCATCGGTGAGCTCCGTCGAAGGTTGGTGGGACACGACCGCCGCCTGTGCACTGGGAGTGGGGAGCAGCGAACGCTGCAACCCATCCCGACCCACGAGGGGGTGGGCAACGATCGCCTCGCTCAGCTCCGCCGCCGTCCCGTTGTGAGCCGTGATCCGCCACGACCGCCGCCGGCGACGGTACCAGCCCCGACCGCCGCCGCCGGGTCAGGCTCCGAGCGGTGCGGGGGTCACATCCAGGGCTCGTCGGCGAGGCCGAGCTCGGGCCACGGGCCGGCCGCGATGGGCTGGCAGTTGCCCCATCCGGTGCCGCCGCCCACGGGGTCGTGGACCCGGACGGCGGTGTCGCGGATCTGGTGGAGGCGGCGGGCGTTCTCCGGGGTGCGGCAGTCGTCGATGCGCTCGCCGTCGACGTGGAGCTCGCCCCGCCATTCCCCGTGGTGGTGGCCGTCGAATCCGAAGTACAGGCCGGCGCCGAGCTGGATGCCGGTGTCGCCCAGCACCTCGATCTCGATCGGCCGTTCGGTCCCGTCGGCCATGACCGCGGTGATCGTTCCGCCGAGCAGTCGCCGGTTGTCCGGGTCGAACCGGAGGTCGGGACGCAGGTCCCGCACCTCCTCGACCCGGCCGTCGGGGTGCTCGATGCTCGCCACCACCGACCGCTGCTCGAACCCCGGCATCTGCACGAGCGTGAAGTGGAGGTGCAGGGCGTAGCGGCTGCCGTCGGCCCGCTCGAGCAGCGCGGGGCACCAGATCATCATGAAGCCGACCCCCGCCGGGAAGGCGTTGAGGTCACCGCGGTCGGTCGCCGGCGGACCGACGTCGTAGCGGACGCCCCAGGAGTGGTCCCGCGTGCTCACCCACGTCGCCGGGTCCACCTCGGTGCGCACCCCGTCGACCTCCACCCAGCCCGACGGCACGCCGATCTGGTGGTAGCGGACGAGGTCGGCCGACACCCGGAACTGGTCGCGCAGGTGCGTGCGCTCCTCCATCCTCGGCGGGACCGCAGCGGTGAACTCGACGTCGAAGGCGATGGGCTGGACGTCGTTGGGCTCGAGCACGAACCGCACCCGCTCCATCGGTTCGAGCACCTCGTAGCGGATCGGGCCCACGGCGGTGGACTCGGGCGCTGACACCAGGCTGCGGCTCGCCCGGACCGTGGTCTGCTCCGGGCCCCGGCTGGTGGCGGCGTACGCGTCCACCACGTTGCGGTTCGGGTAGCGGCCGAGGCCGAAGCCGATCTGGAGGCTCCCGTCGCGGGCCATGGCCATGGCGCAGACCTTCTCGGTCCACGCCGGGTCGCTCGTGCCGACGATCGCGAACGTGTCGGCGATCTGGTGGTTGAAGCCCTCGTCCGCCGCGGTGAGCGGACCGATCGGGTTGTTGGCCATCGTGCGTCCCCTGGGTGGATCGGGCGCGCGCGGCTCGTCGACCGCGGCGCGGGTGCGGTGCGGCGACGCCGCATCAACCGGGTCCCCGCCGCCGACGGTCTAGCGGGGAAATCCGGGCCGGGCCGGACCGATCGGCGCCGGGTCCCCGGCGCGGCGCCGGGCGGGTGCACCCGGTGCGGTGGCGACGGGTTCGTCGTACGATGCAGGTGCGGCGCTCGGCTCGGAGGCCGCCCTCCCGGGCCGCAGCCACGGACCGCCGACTCCCGGCGTCGAGCGACTGCAGCGTCGGCGACGCGCTGGCGCTCAGCACGAACGGAGGAGTTCGATGGAAGCTCGCACACTGATCGTCGGAGCCGACGGCTCGCCTGCCGCCCAGAACGCCATCGCGTGGGCTGCCCGAGAGGCGTCGCAGACGGGGGCTCGGGTCGTGGTCGTGACGGCGGTCGACGTCAACACCCAGTTCGCCCGGGATCTCCCGCCGACGGGGTTGTTCAACTGGCGCCGCACGCTCCAGGACGACCTCCGCAAGAACTGGGTGCGGCCGTTGGTGGAGGCGGGCGTGACGTACTCGACGCGGGTCGTCGAGGATGCGGCGCCCGACGCGATCATGGGCGCCGCCGATGCCGAGGGTGCCGATCTGATCGTGATCGGCACCCACGGCCACGGCGGCTTCCGCGACCGCTTGCTCGGGTCGGTGTCCTACCGGGTGATCCACCTGGCGCGGCAGCCGGTGACGGTGATCCCGCCCGACTGGCACGCGGCCGAGCTGCTCGCCGCTACCGGCGCCAGAACAGGTGGTGCGTGACGCCGCTCGTGCTCGGCACCGCCTCGTGGTGGTAGCGGTCGTCCAGGTCGGCGGGCGACGCCCACAGCCGCTCGCCGCGCCCGATCGTCACCGGTGCGACCGCGACGTGGAGGGCATCGACCAGGTCCGCGTCGAGGAACTCCCGGACGGTGGCGACACCGCCGCCGAGGCGCACGTCCTTCCCGTCGGCCGCCGCCTTGGCCTGCGCCAGCGCGTCGGCCGGACTGGCGTCGATGAAGTGGAACGTGGTGTCGGCCAGCGTGAAGCTCGGGCGGAGGTGGTGGGTGAGCACGAACACGGGGGTGTGGAACGGCGGCGTGTCGCCCCACCAGCCCTGCCACTCGAGGTCCTCCCACGGGCCGCGCACCGGGCCGAACTTGTTCCGTCCCATGATCTCGGCGCCGATGTTCTGGGCGAAGTCCCGGGTGAAGTAGTCGTCCAGCCCGCGCGACCCGCCCGGGTCGGTGCGGTTCGGCCAGCTGGCGGTGGCACCGGCCCAGGACATGAGCTTCGACGGGTCGGCGTGCCCGAAGGGGCGTTCGAGGCTCTGGCCCTCGCCGGCGCCGAAGCCGTCCTCGGAGACCGTGAAGTTCTGGACCCGCAGCAGCTGGCTCACGACGCCTCCACCTCCGGGGCGAACCCGAGCTCGGCGTAGGCGGCCTGCGACACGGCGAAGCCCTCCCAGTCCCAGGCCGCCGGCTCGCCGGCAAGGCTCGGTTCCAGCCGGGCGAGCGAGGTGTGGAGCCCGACGATGTAGCAGCGGTCGATGGCCGCATCCGGGTCGGTGACGAAGTGGCTGAGCCGGAGCGTGCAGCCGGTGTCGGTGGGTTCGAGCTCCCAGCGCATGCGCGACTCGGCGTCGACGTGGGTGTGCTCGAGGAGCATCGGGGCCTCGACGCGCAGGATGGTGCAGGTCATGTCGACCTCCTCGTCGCGGCCGACGAAGCGCATCTCGCCGCCCTCGCGGAGGTCGACGGTGATGTCGGCGTCGAACGGGAGCCACCAGTCGGCGAGCCGGGCGGGATCGGTGACCGCCGCCCACACGTCGCGGATCGGGTAGGGGAGGCGGCGCTCGAAGCGGATCACGCCCCCGTCGGGGGTGCGCTCGACGATGCCGTCGTAGGCCAGGTCGGTGGGGTCGTTCACGTGGGTTCCTTGGTGGTGGGATCGATCGGGGTGGAGGTGCGTTCGAGGTGGCGTTCGAGGCGGTCGAGCCGCGCCGACCACTCGGCCCGGTAGGGCTCGAGCCACGCATCGAGCTCCATGAGGGGCTCCGGGCGCAGGCGGTAGAGGCGGCGTTGGGCGTCCTGGCGGACCTCCACCAGGCCGGCGTCGCGCAGGACCTTGAGGTGGCGGGAGACGCCGGGCTGGTGCATGCCCACCTGCTCGACGAGGTCGCCGACGGAGCGCTCGCCCGTCCGCACCGCATCGAGGATCCGCCGGCGGGTGGGCTCGGCGATGACGTCGAGGACGGCGAGGTCGGTGGCCATGGCCCAGAAGATACGCCATCGCGTATATACGTGCAACCAAATGTTCGACCTGCCCGCCCGGCCTCGGAGGAGAAAATCCGAGAACCATCCGGTCGGGGTGTCGATCTGGGAGGGTCAGCACGACGTCTTCACGTACGGCGATGACACGGTCGCTGCACACGACGCCTGAGGAGGCACCCGAATGAAGTACATGCTGCTGCTCCGCTCCACCGACGCCGGCCCCGCCGAGGGGACCCCCGAGCTCGACGCCGAGATGGCGTCGTGGGGCCAGGTGATGGGCGAGCTCCACGGATCGGGCGTGCTGATCGCCGCCCACGGCCTCGACACCGAGGCCACCGCGACCACCGTGCGCGTCCGGGACGGCGAGGACCTCGTGACCGACGGCCCGTTCGCCGAGACCAAGGAGTCCTTCTTCAGCTACATCATCATCGACGTCGCCGACCTCGATGCCGCCCTGGGCTGGCGAAGCGGATGCCCAACGCTACCTATGGATCGGTCGAGGTCCGTCCCCTCTCCAGCCACGAGCAGGACGCCTGAAGGTTGGCACCCGACCCGGCGGCCGCCACCGCCGCCCACCAGGCCATCGAGCGGGCGTACCGCGAGGAGTGGACCCGGCTCCTCGCGACGCTCGCGGGCCAGGTGGGGGGCGACGTCGGCCTCGCCGAGGAGGTCGTCGCTGAGGCGTTCGCCACCGCGGCGTCGGAGTGGCCGACCCAGGGCGTCCCGTCGCGGCCCGGCGGGTGGCTGACCACCGTCGCCCGACGGCGGGCGATCGACGCCCTCCGCCGCGACCGCACCCGCGCCGCGAGCCAGGCGGCGCTCGAGCACCTCGAGCGGTTGGTGCGGGAGGAGGCCGACGCGCCGACGGACCGCGGCGACCGGAGCGCGGTCGCCGACGACCGCCTCCGGCTGCTGTTCACCTGCTGCCACCCCTCCCTCGCACCCGAGGCGCGCGTCGCGCTCACGCTCCGAGCGGTCGGCGGCCTGCAGGTCCCGGAGGTGGCCCGCGCCTTCCTGACCAGCGAGACGACGATGGCGCAGCGGCTGGTGCGGGCCAAGCGGAAGATCAAGGCGGCCGGGATCCCGTACCGGGTCCCCGCCGACGACGAGCTGCCCGAGCGCCTCGGCGGCGTGCTGCACGTGATCCACCTCGTCTACACCGAGGGCCACGTGGCCACGGCCGGCGACGACCTCGTCCGGGCGCCGCTGTGCGACGAGGCCGTCCGGCTCGCCCGGCTCGTCACGGACCTGCTGCCACGCGAGGCGGAGGCGCACGGGCTGCTCGCCCTGCTGCTGCTCACCGACGCGAGGCGGTCGGCACGCACGACGCCGGGGGGCGAGGCGGTCAGCCTCGAGGATCAAGACCGTTCCCACTGGGACCGCGAGGCGATCGGTGAGGGCGAGGTCGTCCTCGAGCACGCGCTCGCCATGCGCCGCCCCGGCCCCTTCCAGGTGCAGGCCGCCGTCGCCGCGCTGCACGCCCAGGCCCCGACCTGGGACGCCACCGACTGGGTGCAGATCGCGGCGCTCTACGGAGAGCTCGACCGGCTCGCGCCGTCGCCGGTGGTCACCGTCAACCGGGCCGTCGCGGCCGGGCTGGCGGACGGGCCGCAGGTCGGCCTCGCGCTCCTCGCCGCCCTCGACGGCGACGACCGGCTCGAGCGCTACCAGCCGCTCCACGCCGCCCGCGCCGAGCTGCTCGCCCGGTCGGGCGCGACGACGGCCGCGCTCGACTCGTACCGCACCGCCATCGCCCTCACCGAGAACGAGGCCCAGCGCCGGGCGCTCGAGGCCCGGGCCTCTCGCCTCCGGCCCGAGCCCACCGCCGACGCCTGAACGGGGCCGACCCACCGCGGTCGCTCCACCGCAGCGAGCGGCTTCCGGTGCAGTGGGGTGGACGCGGCGGCAGACTCGGGGCATGGACGACCTCGCGACCCGTGCCCGGAAGCTGCTCGACCTGCACCACCGGGGGACCACGGTCGTGCTCCCCACCGTGTGGGACGCGTGGTCGGCCCGCGCGGTGGTGGCGGCCGGCTTCCCGGCGCTCACCATCGGGAGCCACCCGCTCGCGGACTCCCGCGGCCAGGCCGACAACGAGGGCATGACGCTCGACGACGCGCTCGACGGCATCCGCCACATCACCGCGGCGGTCGACGTGCCGGTGAGCGCCGACATCGAGTCCGGCTACGGCACCGATCCGGCCGAACTGGTCGATCGGGTGCTCGCCGCCGGCGCGGTCGGCATCAACGTCGAGGACACCGTGCACGGCGAGGGCCGGATGCGGTCGCGGGAGGAGCACGCCGACTACATCGGCGGCCTCCGCTCGGCCGCCGACGCGGCGGGCGTCGAGCTCGTCATCAACGCTCGGACCGACGCGTTCCTGGGCAAGGCCCAGACCTTCGACGACCCGCTCGCCGAAGCGGTCGCCCGGATGCAGGCGTGCGAGGCGGCCGGCTCACGGTGCTCCTACCCCGTGGCTGCGCCCGATGCCGCCGCGGTGCGCACGCTGCTGGCCGAGCTCGACGGGCCGATCAACGTCATCGCCCACCCGATCAACGGGTCGGCGGCGGGCTCGCTCGACGACCTCCGGGCGCTGGGCGTCCACCGGGTCTCGTTCGGCCCCCTGCTCCAGATGACCCTCACCGCGTCGGTCACCGAGCTGGTGGCGCCCTGGGCCTAGGTCAGCTCCGGTCGGCGGCGCTGGCGGTGTCGGCGGTGCTGCCCAGGCCGATGTCGAGCCCGGCCTCGAGCATGGCGAGGGCCCGGTCGATCTGATCGGCGAGGCGGCCCGACGAGCCCTGGGCCGACCACACGTCGGTGGCGACGCGCGACACGGCGACCGTGCAGGACGCGATCAGCCGCGGCGTCAGGTCTCGGTCCGCGTCGAGGCCGAGGCGGTCGGCCACGAACGGGACGAGGACCGACTCCATGATTGGCTGGCGCTCGGCGCTGCGCTGCTGCAGTTCGGGGGTGGCGGCGATGATCTCGGTGCGCACGCGGTTGGCGTCGGCGTCGCTGGCGTACTCGTTGGCGAGCTCGATCGTGACGGCGCGGATCGACGCCATCACCGGTTCGGTCCGGGGCCGCTCCGCGAGCGCCTCGCCGATGGCCTCGATCAGGTCGGGGACGCTGCCGAGGACCAGGTCCTCCTTGGAGGAGTAGTAGCGGTAGAAGGTGCGCGGCGAGACGTCGGCCGCCGCCGCGATCTCCTCGATCGTGACGTCGTGGAACCCGCGCTGGGCGAAGAGGCGGAGGGCGACCTCTTGGAGGTCGTCGTGCGTCCGCTGCTTCTTCCGCTCCCGCAGGCTCGGTCGCTCGTCGGTCGAGACCATGGCGGCCACCATACCGTCAGGCCTGCCGATCGGCAGTGATGTGCCGTATGTCATCTATGCAAGATGGCAGGCCTGCCAATAGGCTCTCCGTGCCGGTTGCCATCCTCGCACCGTGCTGACCTGGAGAGACGTCGAATGTCGAAGTACCTGTATCGCCTGGGCCACTGGTGCGTGCGCCGCCGCCGCACCGTGCTGGCGCTCTGGTTCGCCCTGCTGATCGGTGTCGGCGTGCTCGCCGGCGCGGTCGGCGGCACGCTGAACGACCAGTTCTCCATCCCGGGCACCGAGTCCCAGCAGGCGATGGACCTGCTCGAGCAGCGCTTCCCGCAGGCCACCGGCTCGTCGGCCCGCGTCGTGTTCGCGGTCGAGGAGGGGAGCCGCCTCGACGAGGCCGCGACCCGCGCCGGGATCGAGGGGACCCTCGCCGAGCTGGCCGAGGCGCCGGGCGTCCAGGCGGTCACCAACCCGTTCGACGCCGGCACGGTGTCGCCTGAGGGCAACGTGGCGTTCGCCGAGGTCCAGTACGCCACGGACGCCAACGAGGTGACCGAGGCCCAGCTCGATGCCCTCTACGACGCCTCCGGGCCCGCAGAGGCGGCCGGGGTGCAGGTCGAGCACGGCGGCGAGGTGCGGCACCAGAGCGAGGAGGCCCACACCTCGGAGCTGATCGGGCTCGGCGTGGCCGTGCTCGTCCTCCTGTTCTCGTTCGGGTCGCTCGTGGCCATGGGCATCCCGATCCTGACGGCGCTCATCGGCGTCGGCATCGGCCTCACCGGCATCACGATCGTCGCCGGCTTCGCCGACGTCTCGTCCTCGGCCCCGACGCTGGCCACGATGATCGGCCTCGCGGTCGGCATCGACTACGCCCTCTTCATCGTCACCCGGCACCGCCAGAACCTGGCGGAGGGCCACGACGTCGCCGAGTCCGCCGCCCGGGCCACCGCCACGGCGGGCGGCGCCGTCGTGTTCGCCGGCATGACCGTCGTCATCGCCCTGCTGGGCGTCCTCGTGATCGGCATCCCGTTCCTGACGGCCATGGGCCTCGGCGCGGCGCTCACCGTGTTCATCGCCGTGGTCATCGCGGTGACGCTGCTGCCCGCGATGCTCGCGTTCGCCGGCACCAACATCGACCGCTGGCGCGTCGGCAAGCCCCGCACGGGCTCGGCCGAAGAGGCGGCCTCGAGCCTGAGCGGCCGCTTCGCCAAGAAGGTCATCGCCCGGCCCGGCGTGTCGCTGGCGGCCGGCCTGCTGATCATCGCGGTGATCGCCATCCCGTTCCTCTCGATGCGCCTCGGCATGACCGACGACGGCGCGGCGCCGGCGCACACCACCGAGCGCAAGGCCTACGACCTGCTGGCCGACGGGTTCGGACCCGGGTTCAACGGTCCGCTCACCCTGGTGGTCGACACCCGCGACGCCGCCGACCCGGCTGCCGCGCTCGAGCAGGTGACCGCGGCCGTCGGCGACGACCCCGGGGTCGTCGCGGTCGGCGCGCCCGTCAGCAACGAGGGCGGCGACACCTCGATCGTGCCGGTCATCCCGACGACCTCCCCGTCGTCGGCGGAGACCGAGGCGCTCGTGCACCACCTGCGCAGCGACGTCGTCGCACCGATCGCCGAGAAGACCGGCACCCAGGTTGCCATCGCCGGCCAGACCGCCATCCTCATCGACGTCGCGGACAAGATGGCCGACGCCCTGCCGCTGTTCATGGCGCTCGTCATCGGGCTCACGATGATCCTGCTGCTCGTCGTGTTCCGGTCGATCCTCGTCCCGATCAAGGCGGCGATCGCCATCCTCCTCAGCATCGGCGCCAGCTTCGGCGTGCTCGTCGCGGTGTTCCAGTGGGGCTGGATGAAGGACCTGATCGGGCTGCACGAGACGGTGCCGGTCATCAGCTTCCTGCCGCTGCTGATGTTCGCCATCCTCTTCGGCCTGTCCATGGACTACGAGGTGTTCATCCTCTCCCGCATCCGGGAGGACTACGTCCGCACCGGCGACGCCCGGGGCAGCGTGCTCAGCGGGCTCACCAGTTCGGCCCGGGTGATCACCGCCGCCGCGCTCATCATGATCAGCGTGTTCGCCAGCTTCGTGCTCGGCGAGGACCCGATCATCAAGATGTTCGGCGTCGGGTTCGCCACCGCCGTGCTCATCGACGCCACCATCGTCCGCATGCTCATCGTCCCGGCCACGATGGCGCTGTTCGGCGACAAGGCGTGGTGGCTGCCCGGCTGGCTCGACCGCATCATCCCGGACCTCGATGTCGAGGGCGAGCACCTCATCGAGGCCCTCGACCACGAGGCCGAGGGCGAGGGCGAGGGCGCCGAGGTCGAGCCCGAGGCCGTCCCGCTCCCCGTCTGACCGGTGCGGCCCGGCGCACGTGCGCCGGGCCGCTCCGGCTCAGCCGGTGGCGCGGTCGGACGCGGTCTCCGGCCGGTTCGGCGGCTGACCTCGCTACGGTGGCCGGCCGTGCCCGACCTGACGTTCCGACCTGCCGTGCTGGACGACGTCGAAGCGGTCGTGCGGCTCGTCACCGACGCCTACCGCGGCGAGGCCAGCACCGCCGGGTGGACCACCGAGGACGAGCTGCTGAAGGGCCAGCGCACCGACCCCGAGATGGTCACCGGTGCGGTGCTCGACGAGGCCGGGACGGTGGTCCTGGCCGAGGCCGACGGCGCCCTCGTCGGGTGCATCCACGTGCAGCACGCCGGTGCGGCCGCCCACTTCGGCATGTTCGCGGTCGACCCCACGCTCCAGGCCACGGGGACCGGCTCCGCGCTCCTCGCCCAGGCGGAGGAACGCGCCCGGGGCTGGGGGTGCTCGACGATGGACCTCGAGGTCGTGGCCCAGCGGTCCGAGCTGATCGCCTGGTACGAGCGACGGGGCTACAAAAGGACGGGCGAGACCAAGCCGTTCCCCTACGGCGACGAGCGCTTCGGGATCCCCCAGCGCGACGACCTCCACTTCGTCGTCCTCCGCCGCGACCTCTGACGGGCCGGCCCGGCGCCGGCCGCCGGCCGCGCGCCCGCGGTCCCGCGAACGGCCCAGCACGGCGCGGGGGATCGTCCTAGGGTGCGCTCACCAGGAGGTTTGCGGGTGTGAACGCTGGGAGCCGGTTGGATCGTCGGGGCGTGACGTGGGGGCTGCTCGCGGTGGCCGTCGTGGTGGCGCTGACGTTCATCGGCAGCGACCGGCTGGTCTGGTTCGATGCCGCGCTGGTCGGCTACCTGTTCGGGCTCGTCTTCGCGGTGTTCGGCGTCGTCTACCGCTACGCCGTCTGGCTGCGCCGGCCGCCCACCGCGATGTTGAACCAGCGGGGCTGGGACGCGTTCCGGGCGCGCAAGGCCCGCAACGCCGCCGCGCTGCCGGCGCTGGTCGGCACCCACGTCCTCGGCCAGACGTTCATCTACAAGCGGTCGCGGAGCCGCTGGCTCGCGCACCAGCTCGTGTTCTGGGGCTGCATCCTCGCTGCGCTCATCACGTTCCCGCTGACGCTGGGGCTGCTCCACTTCCAGAGCGTCGGGCAGCAGGCCGACCGCTACCAGGTGTACGTGTCGCGAGTGGGCACGGCCGAGTTCGACGCCGGCACGGTGATCGGGTGGGTCATCTTCCACGGGCTCGACATCGCGGCGGTGCTGGTGCTCGCCGGCGTGTTCATCTTCCTGCGCCGCCGCCTGAACGACCCGGGGGCGCTGGCCGTCGAGCGCGGCGGTGACTTCCTGGTGCTCGCCGGGCTCTTCGCCGTGTCGGTGACGGGCCTGTTCCTCACCGTGTCGAGCATGTGGCTCGACGGTCAGTTCTACTCCGCCCTCAACACGCTCCACGCGCTGACCGTGATCCTCGGGCTCATGTACCTGCCGTTCGGGAAGCTGTTCCACATCTTCCAGCGGCCGGGGAACCTGGGGGTCGCCTACTACAAGACCGCGAACGCCGAAGGCCCCCAAGCGGTCTGCCGGCGGTGCGGCGAGGGCTTCGCGAGCGCCCAGCAGATCGCGGACCTCCAGGAGGTCCTGCCCCAGATGGGCTTCGACTACGGAACGGACGACGGTGGCAGCTACCAGGACACGTGCCCGCGCTGCCGCCGGGCCGGCGTCACGCTGGCCCAATCGGCACGGGTAGGAGGGTTCGGCTGATGGCACGGATCCCGGTGACCGAGGAAGCGCTGGTCGAGCGGTTCGGCCCGCACCTGAACGAGGCCCCGCCCGGCGGGTGGGATGCCGACCTCGAGATCGACGACGTCGTGGCGACCCACTGCTGCTTCTGCGGGCAGCAGTGCGGCATCAAGCTCAAGGTCCACGACAACGAGGTCGTCGGCTTCGAGCCCTGGTACGAGTTCCCGTTCAACGAGGGGAAGCTCTGTCCGAAGGGCGTGAAGCGCTACCTCCAGGGCAGCCACCCCGACCGGCTCCTGCACCCGATGGTGCGCGACGAGTCGGCCCCCGGCGGCTTCCGCCAGGTCAGCTGGGACGACGCGCTGGGGAAGGTGGTCAGCGAGATCCAGCGCATCCAGGCCGCCTACGGCGACGACGCCTTCGCCATGCTGTCGGGGGTCTCGCTCACCAACGAGAAGAGCTACCTCGTCGGCAAGTTCGCCCGGCTCGCCCTGCACACCGCGAACCTCGACTACAACGGCCGCTTCTGCATGGTCTCGGCGGGCGCCGGCAACAAGAAGGCGCTGGGGATGGACCGGGCGCCCAACCCGTGGAGCGACATCCCGCTCGCCGACGTGGTCTGGACGGCCGGGACGAACGTGGCCGAGACGTTCCCGATCACCACCAGCTACATCTGGCGGGCCCGTGACCGCGGGGCGAAGCTGATCGTGCAGGACCCGCGGGTGGTGCCGCTGGCCCGCACCGCCGACCTGTTCCTCCCGGTGCGGCCGGGCACCGACTCCGCCCTGTTCGGTGCCGTGCTCCACGAGCTGATCCGCAACGACTGGCTCGACCACGAGTTCATCGAGGCCCACACGGTCGACTTCGACCAGGCGGCGGCCGCGGCCGCCGACATGACGCCGGCCTGGGCCGCCGGCATCACCGGCGTGCCCGCGGCTCGGATCGAGGAGGCCGCCGAGCTCTGGGGCACGTCGGCCACCGGCATGATGCTGCACGCCCGCGGCATCGAACAGCAGGTCAAGGGCACCGAGAACGTGCTCTCGGCCATCAACCTCGGCCTGGCCACCGGCAAGTTCGGCAAGCCCGGCTGCGGCGTGTCCACCATCACCGGGCAGGGCAACGGCCAAGGCGGCCGCGAGCACGGCCACAAGTGCGACCAGCTGCCCGGCAACCGCGACATCACCGTGCCCGAGCACCGCGAGGCGGTGGCGAAGGTGTGGGGCGTCGACGAGTCCGAGATCCCCGGCAAGGGCAAGCCGGCGGTGGCGATCATCGAGGCCATCCACGCCGGCGAGATCAAGGGCCTGCTGTCGATCTGCTTCAACCCGGCCGTCTCGGCGCCCGACGTGAACTTCACGAGGGAGGCGATGGACAAGCTGGAGTTCTACGCCACCATCGACTTCTTCCTCTCGGACACGGGACGCCACGCCGACGTCGTGCTCCCCGGCTCGCTCCACGAGGAGGACGAGGGCACCTCCACCAGCGGCGAGGGCCGGATCATCAAGATCAACGCGGCGGTGCGCCCGCCGGGGGAGGCCCGCCGCGACGGCGAGATCCTCTGCGACATCGCCGAGCGCCTCGGCAAAGGCGAGCACTTCCGGTACGCGGGCAACGAGGAGATCTTCGACGAGCTGTGCCGGGCGTCGTCGGGTGGCAAGGCCGACTACACCGGCGCCACCTGGGCTCGCATCGAGGCCGAGATGGGCATGTTCTGGCCGGTGCCCGAGGTCGGCCACCCGGGCACGCCCCGGCTCTACGAGGGCGGGACCTTCGCCTTCCCCGACGGCCGGGCCCGCTTCCACGCCGTCCCGTACCGCCCGCCCGCCGAGGTCGTCGACGACGAGTACCCGATCTGGATGACGTCGGGCCGCGTCGTGAGCCAGTACCTCTCGGGCACCCAGACCCGCCGCATCGCCGGGCTGGTCGACCAGTACCCCGAGCCCCTGTGCGAGATGCACCCGCGCCTCGCCGAGTCGCTCGGCGTCGAGGACGGCGAGCCGGTGACGGTGCGATCCCGGCGCGGCGAGATCACCCTGCCGGCCGCCGTGGTCACCACGATCCGGCCCGACACCGTGTTCATCCCGTACCACTGGCCGGGGAAGCAGGCGGCCAACCAGCTCACGATCCGGGCGGTCGACCCCGTGTCGGCGATGCCCGAGTTCAAGGTCGCGGCCGTGCAGGTCGCCAAGGCGGAGGCACCGGCATGAAGACCGCTCGCTACGGCATCGACGAACGCCCGATCTTCGTGATCGACCAGAGCCGCTGCATCGGGTGCGAGGCGTGCGTCCAGGCGTGCTCGGAGTGCGGCACGCACCGCGGCCAGTCGCTCATCCACCTCGAGCGCATCGACCGGGTCGCCAGCACCCAGACCGCCCCGATGGTCTGCATGCACTGCGAGGACCCGACCTGTGCCCAGGTCTGCCCGGCCGATGCCATCAAGCAGAACGAGGAGGGCATCGTGCAGTCGGCGCTCAAGCCCCGCTGCATCGGCTGCTCGAACTGCGTGCTCGCCTGTCCCTTCGGCGTCCCCAAGTACGTCGCCGACTTCGACCAGATGATGAAGTGCGACATGTGCACCGACCGCACGTCCGAGGGGTACGCCCCGATGTGCGCCTCGGTGTGCCCGAGCGAGGCGCTCTGGTACGGGACCCCCGAGGAGTTCCACGCCCGCCGCAGCGGGTCGCTCGTCGACGGGTGGCTGTTCGGACGCCAGGCGGTCACCACCAAGGTGTTCGCCGTGGTCGACGACGTGGCGTCCGGCCCGATCGACGTGCCGTCGGGCGAGGAGCGCAGCTGGCTCGACGACCCGTTCGGACTCGAGGAGGACCGCCCGTGAGCGACGAGTCGATCCCCGCCGAGCCGCCGCCGATCTGGAAGCGGGACTTCCCGTACGAGGCCGCGGCGGAAGACGACGTCACCCGGCGCGAGTTCGCCCGCTACCTCGTGGCCGGCGCCGGCGTGATGGCGGCCGGGAACGTCGGCATCGCGGCGTGGACCCAGCTCCGGAAGATCAACACGGGCGAGCCGCGAGAGATCGTCGCCCTCGACCAGGTGGCGGTCGGCGACACGTACCTGTTCTCGTACCCCGCCGACGACGATCCGGCGATCCTGCTCCGCCTGGGCGACGAGGAGGTGGTGGCCTTCAGCCAGAAGTGCACGCACCTCGGGTGCGTCGTGTACTTCGAGGCCGAGGAGGACCGCTGGCACTGCCCCTGCCACGAAGGCAACTTCGACACGCGGAGCGGCGCGGTGATCTCCGGGCCGCCGCCCCGGGCCCTCGGGCGGATCGATGTGGAGATCCGCGGCGGCGCCATCTGGGCGCTGGGGTACCAGCCGTGAGGACCTCCCGGCAGGCACCCCGGACCTCGTCGGCGATCGTCGTCTACGTGATCATCCTGGTGGCGTTCCAGGTCTTCCTGCTCACCGTGGCGGTCGAGGCGTTCGCCGCCGACGACGAGTCCCTGGCGTGGACCACGGCCACCGTGTCGGTGGTGCTCGCCGGCGGCTCGGCCGTCCTGTACCGGTACCTGCGGCCGTGACCCCGCCGACCGCTCCGGGCGCGCCGACCGCGTCGGCGGTCGCGGCCGCGTCGGAGGCGGACGGCCCCATCGTCGCCAACGTCCGCACCCTGTTCCCCGGCTACTTCGCGATGGTCATGGCGACCGGGATCATCGCCGTCGGAGCCTCGCAGCAGGACCTGACCTGGCTCGCCGACGGGCTCTACGTGATCGCGGCGGTGACCTACGTGGTGCTGGCGGTCCTGCTCGTCGGGCGGGTGGCCATGGTGCCGAAGCTGGTGGCGGCCGACGTCACCAGCCACGCCAAGGGGTTCGCGTTCCTCACGACGGTCGCCGCCACCAACGTGCTCGGCAGCGCGTCGGCGGTCATCCACGGCTGGTGGGGCCTGGCGTGGGGGCTGTGGTGGGCCAGCCTCGCCCTCTGGGTCCTGTTCGTGTACGCCACGCTGTTCGCCGTCGTGCTGAAGGGGCCCAAGCCGGACCTCGGCCACGGCATCAACGGCACGTGGTTCCTGCTCACGGTCGCCACCGAGTCGGTCGTCGTCCTCGGGGCGCTGCTGCTGCCCCGGCACCCCGGCGACCTGCTGGCGTTCGTGCTCCTCGCCGCGTTCGCCCTCGGGCTGGTGCTCTACCTGATCGTCATGACGATGCTGTTCCTGCGCTGGACGTTCCTCGAGCTCGACCCGACCGAGGCCGACCCGCCCGCCTGGATCGCCGCCGGGGCCGTCGCCATCACCGTCCTCGCCGGCTCGAACCTGCTCGCCGCCCAGGACGCGTCCGTGCGCATCGAGCGGCTGGCCCCGTTCGTCGAGGGCATCGTCGTGCTGGCCTGGGCCACCGCCACCTTCTGGTTCCCGCTCATGGTGGCCATCGGGATCTGGCGGCACGTCCTCAACCGGGTCCCGCTGCGGTACCACCCGTCGTACTGGGCGCTCGTGTTCCCCCTCGGCATGTACGGCGCCGCCACGTACCGCATGCGCGGCGCGATCGGCCTCGAAGCGCTCGAGTGGCTGCCGAAGGCCACGCTCGCCGTCGCGCTCGTGGCGTGGGCCGCGGCGTTCGCCGGCCTGGTGCTCGAGGCCGTCGCCGCCGTGCGCCGCACCACCGGCGGCTCACCCGGGTCGGAGGGGCCGGGGTAGCGTCCGGCTCGTGTGGAGTCCGAAGTGGTGGAACGAGCTCGTCCAGGAGGGGGCGGCGCCCGATCCCCGGATGACGTTCGCCAACGAGCGGACCTTCCTGGCCTGGATCCGCACGTCGCTCGCGCTCATCGCCGGCGGCCTCGGCGTCGACGCGTTCGCCCACGACCTGCCGGACTGGAGCCGGACGCTGCTGGCGTCGGTGCTCGTGATCATCGGCGGCATCCTCGGCGCCTCCGCCTTCCGCCGTTGGCTCCAGGCCGAGCTGGCGATGCGGCGCGACGAGCCGCTCCCGCCCAGCCGCAGCCCGCAGATCGTGTCGCTCGCCCTCGCCGCGGTCGCCCTCGGCGTCGCCGTCCTCATCGTCTTCGAGTCGTAGCCGTCGCCGTGGCCGACCCCGTCCCCGCACCCGTCAACGGCCGCCAGGTCGAGCGGACCACCCTCGCCTGGCGCCGCACCAACCTGGCGGCGCTCACCGTCTCTGCCCTCGCCGCCAAGGCATCGGGCCGGCCCGCGTTCGCGCTGCTGGTGTTCGCCACCGCGTTCGGCACCTGTGCGGCCGTCGGCATCGAGGCAGACCGCCGCGGGCACGCCCGGGCCACGGCCATCGACGACTGGGACGCCGGGCGCAGCGGCCCCGGGTCGTCGGCGGCGGCGCCGGTGGCGATCGCGGTGGCGACCGGCCTCACGGTCGCCCTGGCCGTGCTGGGCATCGTGATCGCACTGGTGTCGTGACCGTCGCCGGCGCCGATGACGGTGAGGTGCGGATCCCGACCAGGACGCCGGAGTCGCGGGCGTTCGCCGCCGACGTCGAGCGGACGATGGTGCTGACGGCCCAGCTCAACCGGTTGACCTACGCCGACCTCGACGAGGTCCGGGCGCGCTTCGCCGAGATCACCGGCGAGGCGCCGGGGGAGGGGTTCCGGCTGATCCCGCCGTTCTTCGCCGACTGCGGCCGCAACATCCGCATCGGCACCCACGTGTTCGTGAACCAGGGCTGCACCTTCTACTCGCTGGCCCCGATCACGATCGGCGACGAGGTGATGATCGGCCCCAACGTCAGCCTCGTCACCTCAGGTCATCCGGTGGCGCCCTCGCAGCGCCACGCCGCGCTCGTCGGCAAGCCCATCACCATCGAGCGCGACGTGTGGATCGGCGCCGGAGCCACGGTCATCGGCGGGGTCACCGTCGGCGCCCGGTCGGTGGTGGCCGCCGGATCGGTGGTCACCGAGGACGTCCCCGCGGACTCCCTGGTGGGCGGCAACCCGGCCACGCTGATCCGCTCGATCGCCGGCGAGTGAGCCGGCGGCCGCTCAGGCGCCGACGAGCTCGACCGGCGACGCCGGATCGGGCGGCGGCACCGCCGACGTCGTGGTGCTGGTGGTCGGAGCCACCGAGGTCGTGGTCACCGGCGGCGCCGTCGTGGTGGTGGCCGGCGCCGTCGTCGTGGTGGAGGTGGTGGTCGTCGAGCCGGTGAGCGCCTGGCCGCCGATCACCGAGTACTCGAGCACCTGGTCGGCCGTGAGGTGCCCGACGTAGAAGCCGGGCCGGCCCGAGTACACCCACGACGCCGGCAGCTCGACCGTGGTGCCGAACGCGGGGTCGCCCCACGCCGGCTCGGCGATGGTCGACGGCCAGGCCTTGGCCGTGAGGGTGCGGCCCTGGACCCGCCCGCAGATCGTCCACGGCAGCGGGGTGGCCGACCAGTCGATCGTGAACGACCCCACCTTGGTGAGCTGCGGGGACCCGCCCGAGTCGCCGAGGTGGACGTTGAAGCCCCACCGGGCGCCGTAGAGGATGTTGTTGGTGATGATGATCGAGCGGACGCGGTCCGCCCGGGCGTCGATGCGCAGGGCGACGCCGGGCTGGGCGTTGCCGTCGTTGCCGCTGGCCCACGTGATGCAGGACTGCTGGTCGGTCGCCGCCGGCCACGCCTTCTTGAAGCCCACCATCCGCAGGTTCGACCCGGTGTTGGTGGAGGCGCCGCGCACCCGCATGCCCTGGGTCGTGGACGTGAACGCGAAGGCGTCGCTGCCGTCGGGCGTGAGCTTGCCGACGATCGTCGTCTTGTACTCGGTCAGCAGGGACGGGCTCGCCGGCTGGCACGCGGTGAGCCACAAGGCCACCGCCACGACCGCCGCCGGTCCCATCACCCGTGACCGTCGCGGCCGGGAGAACATGACCGCACGATGATGCCAGGCGCACGGTCGTGACCCGAAGTGCTGCGAGGCACGACCCCTCCGACCTGCGGCGACGCGGGATCAGGCTGGCGGAGCGGCTCCGTACGAGGTGGAGCTGTCGACGAGCGGGGCCGTTCGACCGGCGCGGCCGACGCCGGGGCCCGCGCCGCGCCACCCCGATCCCGCTCACGGGTCGTCGGGCGGCGCCAAGATGGGGCGGTGCCGCCGGACCGATCACGTCGCATCGATCGCTCGCAGCTGCCCCACGAGTTCACGCCCGAGACGGTGCGGGGCCTCGGCATGCGCACGGCCCGGATCCTGGCGCACCCCCGCAACGGCATCCTGACGCCCGAGGAGCAGGCCGACTTCGACCGCGCGTTCCGCGAGGTGATGCAGGATTCGGTCGACCGCCTGGGCCGTTCGGTCGGGCGGTCGCGGCGGATGCCGCCCGAGGCCGACCCCGAGCTGCGCCGTTCCTACTTGCGCACCCAGCAGCGCCTCGACGCCCAGGCCCAGCGCGCCCGCCAGGCCTTCCCCGAGCTCACCGAGGGGTGGGCGGTCGGGCCGGTCGGGTCGGTCGAGCCGCCGACCGTCGAGCCGGCGCCGCCGGTCGACGAGCCCGAGCCGGCTGCGCCACGGGTGGCGGCGCCGAGCGACGCGGACGGGACCGAGGCGGCCGACGAGGCCGACGTCTCCGTCGGTGCGTTCGAGCACGAGATCGAGCAGACGTCGGACATGCTCGACATCCTCGAGCAGATCGCCGGCATCCAGCAGCAACAGCTCGAGCACCAGCGCTCGCAGCTGCTCAGCGAGACCCGCGGCCTGTTCTTCGCGGCCCTCGTGTCGGTGGCCGTGATCGTGGCGGGCGTGGCGCCGCTGGTGGAGGCACCGGCCCGAGACCGGTGGCTGATCCTGGCGTGGACGGCCGTGATCTGCGCCGTCGGCGGGATCGGCTACGCCGCCGTGCGGGCGGTGCAGTCGCGGTCGAGGTGAGGTCGCCGAGGGGCGCGTCGAACCCGTCGTGAACCACCGCTCCGCCCCGCCAGTACCCACGGTACCGGAGGGGTGGGGGCTTGCCGCAAGTGGCCGAACGTGCTTCCACTGCACCCTCGATCCGGTCACCCGACCGGCGGAGACCGGCCTGCGGGCCGGAGGGGATGCGAGCCGATGACGAGCGACGTGCGGGGCCTGACCGAGATCGACCGGACCGACGTGGCGGACGCGGGCGGGAAGGGGGCCAACCTCGGTGAGCTGCTGCGGATCGACGGGGTCCGGGTGCCGGCCGGGTTCTGCGTGACGACCGGCGCGTTCGACCGTGCGCTCGCCGCGTCGTCGGTCGACGGGCTGCTCGACCGGCTCGCCGGCCTCGATGCCGGGGACCGCGACGCCACCGCCGCGCTCGGGGTCGAGCTCCGCAGCGCGATCGAGGCGGCCCCGGTCCCCGGTGCGCTGGTCAGCGAGATCGCCGCCGCGCTCGACGAGCTGGGCGTCACGGCGGTCGCGGTGCGGTCCAGCGCGACAGCCGAGGACCTGCCCGGGGCCTCGTTCGCGGGCCAGCAGGACAGCTACCTCAACGTCGTCGGCGCGGCCTCGGTGGTGGAGCACGTGCGCCGCTGCTGGGCGTCGCTGTTCACCGACCGGGCCATCGCCTACCGGCTGCACCACGGGTTCGACCACCGGCAGGTGCGCATGGCGGTGGTCGTGCAGGCCATGGTCGAGCCGACCGCGTCGGGGATCCTCTTCACCGCCGATCCGGTGACCGGCGACCGCCGCGTCGTCTCGATCGATGCCGGCCTCGGGTTGGGCGAGGCGCTCGTCTCCGGCCTGGTCGCACCCGACACGATCGTCGTGCGGGACGGCGCGGTCGTGTCGAGGGTCGTCGGCGCCCAGGCGTTCCAGATCCGGGCGGTGCCCGGCGGTGGCACGGAGCAGGTGGCGGTGGACCCGGCCGCGCCGCCGGCGCTGACCGACGCCGAAGCCGTCGAGCTGGCCGCGCTCGGCCGGCGGATCGAGGCCCACCTCGGATCGCCGCAAGACGTCGAGTGGTGCCGGGACGGCGACGGCTTCGTGATCGTCCAGAGCCGGCCGATCACCACCCTGTTCCCGGTCCCCGCCAACGCCGCCGACGGAGCCAACCACGTCTACGTGTCCGTCGGGCACCAGCAGATGATGACCGACCCGTTCACGCCGTTCGGCCTCTCGTTCCACCAGATGATCGCGGGTCCGCCCATGTTCGAAGCCGCTGGCCGGCTGTTCGTCGACGTGACGATGATGCTCGCCTCGCCGGAGACCCGTCCTGCGGTGATCGACGCCCTCGGCACGAGCGATCCGCTGATCGGCGCCGCCCTGCAGGCCGTCGCCGACCGAGACGGGTACATCCCCCCGCCCCCGGCGACGGCGCCGGCCGCACCGCCGAAGATCCGCGAGATCCCCCTGATCCCCGCGGACCCCGAGATCGTGGCCACCCTCATCGAGCGCAGCCGGGCCTCGGTCGCCCAGCTCGAGCGCGACATCGCGGGTCGGACCGGGAGCGACCTGATCGACTTCATCGAGGCCGACGTCCCCGAGCTCAAGCGGGTCCTCACCGACCCCGACAGCCGACCGGTCATCTGGGCCGGCCTCGGCGCCGCGATCTGGCTCAACGACCACCTCCTGGAGTGGCTCGGCGAGCGCAACGTCGCCGACGTCCTGACGTTGTCGGCGCCCGGCAACGTCACCGCGGAGATGGGGCTGGCGCTCCTCGACGTGGCCGACGCGATCCGGCCGCACCCGGAGGTCGTCGCCTTCCTCCGCACGGTCGAGCCGGGCGACTTCCGCGACCAGCTGGTCGGCCTGCCCGGCGGCGCCGAGGCCCGGGCGGCGATCGATGCGTTCCTCGCCGTGCACGGGATGCGGTGCGTCGGCGAGATCGACATCACCCGCCCGCGCTGGAGCGAGCAGCCGAGCGCGCTCGTGCCGGCGATCCTCGCCGACGTCGACGGGTTCGAGCCGGGGGAGGCCGCTCGGCGCTTCGAGCGGGGTGGCGCGACGGCGGCGGCCAAGGCCGCCGAGGTCCTCGAGCGGGTCCGAGCGCTCCCGGGCGGCGAGGCGAAGGCCGTCGAGGCCGAGGCCATGATCGACCGCGTCCGCACCTTCGCCGGGTACCGCGAGTACCCGAAGTACGGCTACATCCGCCGCTTCGGCGCCTACAAGGAGGCCCTGCTCGGCGAGGCCGAGCGCCTCGTCTCGGCCGGCATCCTCCGCACGGTCGACGACGCCTGGTTCCTCCGCTTCGAGGAGCTCCAGGCGGTGGTGCGCCGCGGCGAAGCCGACCTTGCCCTGATCGACGAGCGGCGCGAGGCCTACGCCTCCTCCTGGTCCCTGACCCCGCCGCGGGTGCTCACCTCCGACGGCGAGGCGGTGGCGGCGGCCTACGACCACGACGACCTCCCGGAGGGTGCCCTGGCCGGCCTCGGCGTCTCGTCGGGCACGATCGAGGGCCGCGCCCGGGTCATCCGGGACCTGGCCGACGCCCACGTCGAACCGGGCGACGTCCTCGTCACGGTCGGCACCGACCCCAGCTGGTCGCCGCTGTTCGTGTCGATCGCCGGCCTGGTCACCGAGGTCGGCGGCCTCATGACCCACGGGGCGGTCATCGCCCGCGAGTACGGGCTGCCCGGCGTGGTCGGCGTGGAGCGGGCGACCCAGCTGATCCGAGACGGCCAGCGCATCCGCGTCGACGGCACCGCCGGCTGGGTCCAGCTCCTCGACTGATCAGTCGGAGGCGGCCCGCTCGACGATGGCGGCGATGCGCTCGGCGTCCGCCGCGGTGAGCTCGGTGACGGCGTAGGCGGTGGGCCACACGTTGCCGTCGTCGAGGTTGGCGTTACCGCTGAAGCCGAGGGAGAGGTAGCGCTCGCCGTCGACGGCTGCACCGCGGAAGAAGACGACGACCTTCCCCTTCGGCCCGCCCTTGGCGTAGGCGGGCTGGCCGTACCAGAGCTTCGGCGTCAGCTCGGGGGCCGCCTCGATGATCGTGGCGTGCAGCTTCTCGGCGGTCGATCGGTCGGGTTCGGGCATCTCGGCGATCACCGCCAGCACGCCCTCCTCGCCGTCGGGCTTCTTCGCCGGTCGCTTCGTCGCTGCCATCGGATCACGCCTCCTGGGCGGGGTGCGGAGTCCTCGGCACCGTAGGCGGATGGCTGGCACCGTGGGCGAGGACCGTCAGGTCCGTGGCAGGGAGGTGACCGGTGCGGTTCAGGCGGCGAGGGGGTCTCGGACGACCGCCTAGGGTCGGCCGACTGGCTCACGGAGAGGATGCGCGATGGCAGGCGGTCTGGTCGGGTTGCTCGACGATGTGGCGGCGCTGGCGAAGCTCGCGGCCGCGTCCGTCGACGACGTCGGGGTCGCCGCGGGGCGCGCCAGCGTGAAGGCCGCGGGTGTCGTCGTCGACGATGCCGCCGTCACCCCCGCGTACGTCCGGGGCCTGGCCGCCGACCGCGAGCTGCCCATCATCAAGAAGATCGCCCTCGGGTCGCTGCGCAACAAGCTGCTCTTCATCCTCCCGGTGGCGCTGCTGCTGAGCGCCATCGCGCCGAAGCTCGTCGAGGTCATCTTGATGTTCGGCGGCTGCTTCCTCGCCTACGAGGGCGCGCACAAGGTCATCCACGCCCTGAAGAAGGACGACCACGACCACGACGAGCCCGCCGTCGAGGCCGGGCCCGAGGCCGAGGCCAAGACCATCTCCGGCGCCATCCGCACCGACTTCATCCTCTCGGCCGAGATCATGGTGATCTCGCTGAAGGAGGTGCTCGACGAGCCGATCGTCTCCCGGGCGGTCATCCTCGCCCTCGTCGGGATCCTCATCACGGTCGTGGTCTACGGCGTGGTGGCGCTCATCGTGAAGATGGACGACATCGGCCTCAAGCTCGCCGAGCGCGAGTCCGCCAGCTCCCAGCGGACCGGTCGGGCGCTCGTCGCCGGGATGCCGAAGCTGCTCACCTGGCTGTCGGTCATCGGCACCGCCGCCATGCTCTGGGTCGGCGGCCACATCATCCTCGTGGGGTTCCACGAGCTGGGCTGGGACTGGCCCTACGACGTGGTCCACGACCTCGAGCACCTCGTCGAGGACTGGCCGCTGCACGGCGTCCTCGCCTGGATCATCAACACCCTCTACTCGGCCATCGTCGGCTTCGCGGTCGGCTTCGTCATCGCCAACGTCGTCGACCGGCTCCCCAAGCGCGGTGCCAAGGCCGAGGCCTCCGCCGCCCACTGACGGGCCCGAGCCGTTTGGCACCGCGAGCGCAGGGGTAGCGGGATCGCACCCCCAACGACGCACGAGGAGCCCGAACGCCATGGCCAACTTCACGCTTCCCGGGATCGACGACGCCGACGCCGAATCGGTGCGCAGCCTCCTCCAGGAGCGCCTCGTCGCCCTCATCGACACCGCGCTCACCCTCAAGCACGTGCACTGGAACGTGGTCGGGCCGACCTTCATCGGCGTGCACGAGATGATCGATCCCCAGGTCGTCGCGGTGCAGGGCATGGCCGACGCGGTCGCCGAGCGGATCGCCGCGATGGGCGGTTCGCCCAACGGCCTGCCCGGCAACCTGGTGAAGAGCCGGTCGTGGGACGACTTCCCGGTGGACCGGGCGCCCGTGCCGGAGCACCTCGCCGCCCTCGACGTCGCGTACTCCGGGCTCATCGGCGACCACCGCGGCGCCATCGAGGCCGCAGGCAAGGTCGACCCGGTGACCGAGGACCTCCTCATCGGCCAGACCGGCGAGCTCGAGCAGTTCCAGTGGTTCGTGCGAGCCCACCTCGAGAACGCCGACGGCGCGATCGAGACGGCCGAGGCCGACCGCAAGGCCGCGGCCAGCTAGGAGTCCCCGACCCACGATCCCACCCCGGGCTTCGTGCGGATCCGGTGCGACCACGGCCCGGATCCACACGAAGTCCGTCCGCGTCGGGGCCGTAGGCTCGGGGCGTGGCGTCCACCCCTCCGGAGCAGCGGCTGCAGGACCTGGCCTGGCTGCGGCGCGTGCGGGACCGCATCGACCGGGACTTCGCCCAGCCGCTCGACGTCGAGGCCCTCGCCGCCGGCGTCCACATGTCGGCCGGGCACCTGAGCCGGGAGTTCAAGAAGGCCTACGGCGAGCCGCCCTACGCCTACCTCATGACCCGGCGCGTCGAGCGGGCGATGACCATGCTGCGGCGTGGCGACCTCAGCGTCACCGACGTCTGCTTCGCCGTCGGGTTCTCGTCGCTCGGCACCTTCAGCACCCGCTTCACCGAGCTGGTCGGGATGTCGCCCAGCACCTACAAGCGCGAGGCCGCCCGGGCCACCGAGGGCATCCCGGCGTGCGTCGCCAAGCAGTTCACGCGACCGATCAGGAATCGAGAAGCGGTGATCCAGACCCCGTCTTAGGTTGACGGCATGGACATCACCATCCACTCCACCTTCCTCCCGCACAACGATGCCGAGGCCGCGATCGCCTTCTACCGGGACGTGCTCGGCTTCGAGGTCCGCAACGACGTCGGCTACCAGGACATGCGCTGGATCACCGTCGGTCCCGTCGGCCAGCCCGAGATCAACATCGTCCTCAGCCCGCCCGCGGTGGACCCCGGCATCACCGAGGAGGAGCGCCAGACCATCGTCGAGATGATGGCCAAGGGCACCTACGGGATGGTCGTGCTCGCCAGCGACGACCTCGACGCGGACTTCGCCAAGATCGCCCAGCACGACGCCGTCGAGATCGTCGAGGAGCCCACCGAGCAGCCCTACGGCGCCCGCGACTGCTCCCTCCGCGACCCCGCCGGCAACATGATCAAGATCCAGCAGACCCGCTGACCCCACCCCCCCCAATCGAACTTCGTATGGCAGAGCCCCCGAACGGGCGCTCCCGCATACGAAGTTCGCAACCGGCTCCCACCACCCCCTCGAACTTCGTATGGCAGAGCCCCCGAACGGGCGCTCCCGCATACGAAGTTCGGATCAGGAACCCACCCAACCCACCCGGCCGCCCGGTCGGGTCCGACCTCACGCGAGGAGAAACCACCATGAAGACCATGACCTGCAAGCAGCTCGGCGGGCCCTGCGACCTCGAGCACCACGGCGAGAGCGCCGACGACGTCATCAAGGCCCAGGACCAGCACCTGAAGGACGCGGTCGCGGGCGGCGACACCGCCCACGCCCAGGCCGCCAAGGAGATGAAGGGCCGCTGGCGCAACCCGATCAAGGGGATGGGCTGGTACAAGCAGGCGAAGAAGGACTTCGCCGCCCTGCCCGACGACGCCACCGTCTGACGCCCCCAGCGGAGGGCGTGCCCATCGGGTAGACACGCCCTCCGCCCCGATCCACCCCGCACGCAAGGAGCTCCCCCCGACATGGCCACGAAGAAGGGTGCGACCAGCGCCTCCGCCGCCGCCGACAGCCACGACGTCATCCGGGTCGTCGGATCCCGGGTCAACAACCTGAAGGACGTCAGCGTCGACATCCCGAAGCGCCGGCTCACGGTCTTCACGGGCGTGTCAGGGTCGGGGAAGAGCTCGCTCGTGTTCGGCACCGTGGCCGCGGAGTCGCAGCGCCTCATCAACGAGACCTACAGCGCCTTCGTGCAGGGGTTCATGCCGACGCTCGCCCGGCCCGACGTCGACGTCCTCGACGGGCTGACGACCGCGATCCTCGTCGACCAGGAGCGGCTGGGCGCCAACCCCCGGTCCACCGTCGGCACCGTGACCGACGTGAACGCCATGCTGCGGATCCTCTTCAGCCGGCTCGGCGACCCGCAGATCGGTCCGCCCAACGCCTACTCCTTCAACGTCCCGTCGGTCACCGCCAAGGGCGCCATCACCGTCCAGAAGGGTGGCAAGACGGTGCGGGAGAAGGCCTCGTTCAACCGCCTCGGCGGCATGTGCCCGACCTGCGAGGGCCGGGGTGCGGTGAGCGACTTCGACCTCACCGCCCTGTTCGACGCCGACAAGTCGCTGCGCGAGGGCGCCCTGCTCGTGCCCGGCTACTCGATGGACGGCTGGTACGGCCGCATCTTCGAGAACTCCGGCTTCTTCGACATGGACAAGAAGCTCGGGAAGTACACCAAGAAGGAGCTCCAGCACCTCCTGTACGAGGAGCCCACCAAGGTCAAGGCCGAGGGCATCAACGTCACCTTCGAGGGGATCATCCCCAAGATCCAGAAGTCGATGCTCTCGAAGGACCCCGAGGCGATGCAGCCCCACATCCGGGCGTTCGTCGAGCGGGCCATCACCTTCACCACGTGCACCGACTGCGACGGCACCCGCCTGGCCGAGCCGGCCCGCCAGTCGAAGATCGGCGGGGTCAACATCGCCGACGTCTGCGCCATGCAGATCACCGACCTGGCCGAGTGGGTCAAGGGCCTCGACGAGCCATCGGTGCGCCCGTTGCTCGACGCCCTCGCCGACACGCTCGACTCGTTCGTCGAGATCGGTCTCGGGTACCTCAGCCTCGACCGTCCATCGGGCACCCTCTCGGGCGGCGAGGCCCAGCGCACCAAGATGATCCGCCACCTCGGGTCGTCGCTCACCGACGTCACCTACGTCTTCGACGAGCCCACGATCGGCCTGCACCCGCACGACATCCAGCGCATGAACGAGCTGCTGCTCCAGCTCCGGGACAAGGGCAACACGGTGCTGGTGGTGGAGCACAAGCCCGAGGCCATCGCCATCGCCGACCACGTGGTGGACCTCGGTCCCCGCGCCGGATCCGAAGGCGGCGAGGTCGTGTTCGAGGGCTCGTACGACGAGCTGCGCGGCGCCGACTCGCTCACCGGACGCCACCTCGACGACCGGGCGTCGCTGCGTGACGAGGTCCGCACCTCCGCCGAGGCCATCGAGGTGCGCGGGGCGAGCACGCACAACCTGCAGTCGGTCGACGTCGACATCCCGCTCGGCGTGCTCGTGGTCGTCACCGGCGTCGCCGGTTCGGGCAAGAGCTCGCTGATCCACGGGTCGGTGGCCGGCCGGGAGGGCGTCGTCGCCATCGACCAGGCCGCCATCAAGGGCTCGCGCCGCAGCAACCCGGCCACCTACACCGGGCTGCTCGAGCCGATCCGCAAGGCGTTCGCCAAGGCCAACGGCGTGAAGCCCGCCCTGTTCAGCGCCAACTCCGAGGGCGCCTGCCCCACCTGCAACGGCAACGGCGTCGTCTACACCGAGCTCGGGATCATGGACACCGTCGCCACCGAGTGCGAGACGTGCGAGGGCAAGCGCTTCATGGCCGAGGTCCTCGAGTACGAGCTGGGCGGCCGCAACATCAGCGAGGTCCTGGGCATGTCGGTCGCCGAGGCCGAAGCGTTCTTCGCCCCCGGCACCGACGCCTCGGTCCCGGCCGCGCACAAGGTGCTCGACCGGCTGGCCGACGTCGGGCTCGGCTACGTGAAGCTGGGCCAGCCCCTCACCACCCTGTCCGGCGGCGAGCGCCAGCGGCTCAAGCTGGCCGTGAACATGGGCCAGAAGGGCGACATCTACGTCCTCGACGAGCCGACCACCGGCCTCCACCTGGCCGATGTCGAGCAGCTGCTCGGCCTGCTCGACCGGCTGGTCGACGCCGGCAAGTCGGTCATCGTGATCGAGCACCACCAGGCCGTGATGGCCCACGCCGACTGGATCATCGACCTCGGTCCCGGCGCCGGCCACGACGGCGGCCAGGTCGTCTTCGAGGGCACCCCCGCCGACCTCGTCAGCACCGGGAGGAAGACCCTCACCGGCCAGCACCTCGCCGACTACGTCGGCTGACTGCCCGCTGGGCGACCGACCCCGCATCGGCCCCTCGACGAACTTCGTATGCGAGCGCGCCCGTTTCGGACCGCTCACCTACGAAGTTCGGAGAGCGGACGGGACCCGGGACGAACTTCGTATGCAAGCGCGCCCGTTTCGGACCGCTGGCATACGAAGTTCGGAGAGGGGTGGGGTCGGAGAGGGATGGGGTCGGTGGGTCAGGCGGCGGGGCGCTCGGGGAGGTCGCCGAAGCGGTAGCTGCTGGAGCTGATCGACTCCATGAACGCGTCCTCGTGGTAGTGCAGGACGCCGGGCTCGTCCTCGGCGGCGCCGATGGCGACGAAGAGCGGGACGAGGTGGTCCTCGGCGGGATGGGCGAGCCGGGCGGCGGGGGCCTGGTCCCAGTGCAGCAGGCGCTCGGTGCGCTGGGCGACGGGGCCGTCGACGACGGCGTCGGTGAGCCAGCCGTCGAACTGCTTGGAGGGCTCGGTGCCGGCGGCGCCGAACAGGCGCAGGTTGTGGAACGTGAAGCCGCTGCCGACGATCAGCACGCCCTCGTCGCGCAGCGGGGCCAGCGCCCGGCCGGCGGCCAGGTGTTCGGCGGGGTCGTAGCTGTGCTTGATGGAGAGCTGGAGGATCGGCACGTCGGCGGCGGGGTGCGACACGGCGAACGGGGCGAACACGCCGTGGTCGAACCCGCGCTCGGCGTCCTCGCGGACCGGGAAGCCGGCGCCCTCGAGCAGCTCCTGCACGCGGGCGGCGACCTCGGGCGAGCCGGGTGCCGGGTACTGGATCCGGTAGGTGAAGTCGGGGAAGCCGCCGTAGTCGTAGAGCATCGGCGGCGCCGGGTTGGTCTGCACCGTGAACTCGGGGGTCTCCCAGTGGCCGGACACGGCGAGGATCGCCTTCGGCGTGACGCCGACGTCGCGGGGGATGCGCTGGAGGGAGGTGCGCAGCGGCGTGAAGTCGCCGGGCATCAGGTCCTCGATCCACGGCCAGGGCCCGCCGCCGTGGGAGATGAAGTAGGTCGGCAGGCGGGTGCCGACGGCGGTCGGGGCGGGGGTGCTCATGTCGGTTCCTCGAGAGATGATCAAATGTTCAACTACATGGTAGCGGTTCGTCGGCGAACGCGTCGGCCCTGGTCACCGTCGGGGGGTGTTCCCGGCGGCTCACCGGCCGGGGTGGTAGATCGGGGGTGGTGAGCGAGTCGCGGGGGACGAGGTCGGGCGCGCGGTCGGGGCTGGCCTGGGTCTGGTCCGACGCGCTGCTGGGCCTGGTGTACGCCCTGCCGGCAGCCGGGGTCGCGCTGCACGACGTCACGAAGGGGGCCGCGTTCGCCGTGGGCATCGTCCCGCCGGCGGTGATGGGTCTGCGCCCGCTGCGCAAGGGGCGTCGCGCCACCGCGGTGCTCGGCCTCCTCGTGGGCCTGCCGATGGTGCTCGGCTCGCTGCTCGCCCATGCGCCGGTGCTGGCCGTCGCCGGCCTGTTCGCGGCCGGCATCGGCGCCGTCGTGCTGGCCCAGCGGTCGCGGGCCGGGACCATCGCCCTCTCGCTCGCCCTGCCGATGATCGGCGTCGGCCTCAGCTACACGGAGCTCGGCACCGCGGTGGGGCTGGCGGCGATCATGGTCGGCGGTGCGCTCTACGCCACCGCGGCCTCGATGGCGTGGCCCGAGCGCCCGCCGCCACCCACCCCCGTTGCGCCGCCGCCGGTCCCGACGACGTCCTACGGCGTGCTCGTCGGCGCGGCGGGCGCATCGGCCGCGGCGATCGGGTTCCTGCTCGACCTCGACCACGTCGGCTGGGCCTGCGCCGCCGCGCTGCTCGTGATCCGCCCGGCTGCGGAGATGCAGGAGATCCGCAGCGTGGGCCGCATCGCCTCGGTCGTGCTCGGTGCGCTGGCGGCGATCGGCGTGGTCCGGCTCGACCCGGCGGCGGTGTGGTTCGCTCTCGCCTTCCTGCTGGTGGGGGCCACGGTCTCGGCCACCCACACCAGCCGGTGGTACATCACGAGCGCGTTCACCACGTTCCTCGTGTTCGTGCTGCTGCTCTACGGGAACGTGGCCGATGCCGGGTCGCGCTTCGGCGAGCGCGTCGTCGAGACCGTCCTCGGCGTGGCGCTGGCGTGCCTGTTCGGCTTGGTCGTCCCCGAGGTCGCCCACGTGGCGACGTTGGAACCGGCTCGGTCGGACCCCTGAGCCAGGGGCCCGACCCGGCGCTGGATCAGACCGCCGTGATGTCGCGGCCGTGGGCGGTGAGCGCCCAGATGACCGCCACGCACACGGCGATGAGCACCGTGGACCACACCGGTTGGTAGGGGAGCCACAGGAAGTTGGCCAGCAGGCTCACGCTGGCGGCGAGGACGCCCACGGTGCGCCCCAGGACGTGGCCCTTCAGGACGCCCATGCCGCAGCAGAACACCACGATGCCGATGACGACGTGGATCCAGCCCCACCCGGTGACGTCGAGCTTGAAGGCGTAGTCGTCGCCGACGACGAAGTACTCGTCGTTCAACAGGGCGGACAGGCCGGCGAGGAACTGCATGGCGCCGGCCAACATGAGCATGAACGCCGCGAACGCCGCCCAGCCGATGGCCCACCCGCTCGGGTTCTCTTCGGACATCTTCGATCCTCCTTCGGAGAACGGCGCCCGCTGCGCCGGGTCGGAGGACGGGCCTCCGCCCACCCGTGATCGTAGAACCAGATCGAGGCCAACGGCGGGACCGATGGGCGAGCCCACGCTCACCCGGGGGCTCAGCGCTCGTCTTCGCCGATCACCGTCGCCCGGCCGGCGGCCGCCCGGACCAGCGCGCCCACGGTCCAGCCCGGAGCGGCGTGGAGCGCGGCGGGCGAGTAGCCGGGCGCGTCGTGCGGCAGGCGGACGCGGATCGCGCCGGGCAGGGCGTTGAACTCCAGCGGCGGGTCGAGGACCATCGCCTCGCCGTCGACGCCGGCCTCGATCGGCTGGGTCGACGTGACCGTGAAGCACGCGGCCGTCCACTCGCTCCACCCGGCGAAGCTGCCGAGGCGCCCGGCGGCGTCGGCGGCGACGAACGCGGCCACGTCGGCGGCCCGCCCGACCTCCGCGGCAGCCAGTCCCAGCTCGCCGGTGTCGAGCCGGGCGCGACTACCGAAGCCGGCCAGCGACGAGAGCACGTAGGGGTTGTTCGACACCTGGATCACCTGGGCGGTGTCGTGCGGCTGGCCGTCGGGGCCCTCGAAGTGCAGGTCGAACGGGTCCGCGTCGGGGCCGAGCAGCTCGGGGAGCATGGTCGCGGTGGTCTGGCCCTTGGCGTCGCGGTACTCGGGCGACTGGATGATCTTGGCGTAGACGCCGAGGGAGACGTTGTTGACGAACACCCGGCCGTTGACCTCGGCCAGGTCGATCCGGCGCTCGACCGCGTCGCCGAACGCGTCGAGGGCGCCGATCACGTCGTCGCGGTCGAGGCCGATGTCGAGCGCGAAGTGGTTGCGGGTCCCGGCCGGGATGCACACCAGGGGGATGCCGGCCTTGCTGGCGACCGAGGCCACGAGGGCCTGCGAGCCGTCGCCGCCTGCCATGCCGATGACGTCGGCGCCCCGTTCGACGGCGTCTTGGGCGAGGACGAGCAGGTCGTCGCCGGGGCGGAGGACGACCGGTTCGATGCCCCGCTTGCGGCACTCGCCCTCGAGGTCGAACTGCTCGGCCTTCCCGCCACCGGACTTCAGGTTCATGATCAGCACGCCCCGCTGCGCCGGCGCGACCGGCGTGCCCGGGGTGGGCAGGGTCTTGAGGGTGGCGGGGTCGCGGCGCAGGGCCCGGCGGCTCAGGACCGTCGAGCCGGCGACGAGGGCGATCACCGCGGCCAGCCCCAGGCCGCGGGACTCGGCCGTGAAGATGCCGAGCGCCACGACGGCGAGCGAGACGATGGCGACCGCCGCGGCGAGGAGCCGGAGCGCCCCCGTGCGGGTGGCCGCGACCCAGGCCGCGCACACCACGACGAGCAGCGAGACCGGTGCGAGGAGCGCCCGGCCGAGGTCGCCGGCGAGGCTCACCGCGCCCACGACCAGCGCTGCCGCCGCGAGGACGAGCGCGCCGATGGCCGCGGCGCGGTCGGGCTTGGCGACGTGGCCGACCTCGTCGGGGCCAGAGGGCTGGGTCACGCGGGGTCCTCCTGGGTGGCGCGGCCGTGCCGGGCACGGAAGGCAGCCACTGCGTCGTCGAGCGTCTCGAAGAAGTGGGCGGGGTCGATCGTACGGGTCAGCTCGTAGCGCTCGATCTTCTCCTCGACCGGTGCCTTCATCTCGGCGAACACGAGCGAGATCCCGGCCTCGTTGAGCTCCTCGTCGAGGTCCTCGAGCATGTCGGCGGCCGTGGTGTCGACGTCGGTGATCGGCTCGGCGGCGACGAGGATCCAGATCGGCTTCGGCTCGACGGCGGCGAGGGCCCGCACCTCGTCGCGGAAGGTCCGGGCGTTGGCGAACACCAGCGGGGCGTCGAACCGGAACATCGACAGCCCGGGGATGCGCACCCCGCCGGGGTGCTCCTCGAGGTCGTGGTAGCCGTCGAGGCCGTCGACCACGGCGAGCTCGGTCCGGTACGGCCGCCACATGCGGCGGAACACGTTCAGGATCGAGATGGCGACGGCGATGCCGATGCCGGGCAGCACGCCGAGGAGCGTCACGCCGAGGAACGCGCACATCGACACGCCGAACTCCATGCGGCGCTGGTGCCAGAGCCGGCGGGTCCCCTTGAGGTCCGCCAACGAGAGCGAGGCGGCGATCACGACCGAGGCGAGGATCGGCTGGGGCAGGTTCTTCATCAGGCCCGGGACGAACAGCAGCATCCCGGCGATGGCCAGGGCGCCGACGACGCCCGTGAGCTGCGAGCGGCCCCCGGCCTGCTCGGCCACGGCCGTGCGCGAGCCGCTGGTGGAGACCGGGAAGCCCTGGAACAGGCCGGCGGCCAGGTTGGCGGTGCCGATGCCGATCATCTCCTGGTTGGCGTCGACCTCCTGGCCGGTGCGGGCGGCGAACGCCGATGACGTGGAGATGGTGTCGGTGAGCGAGACCAGCGTGATGCCGAGGGCACCGGCCACGAGCAGCGCCAGGTCGCTCCAGCTGACGCTCGGGATGGTCAGCGGCGGGAAGCCCTGCGGCAGCTCGCCCACGAGCGACACCCCTTCGGCCCCCAGGTCGAGCGCCACCGCCACCGCGATCGCGCCGACGACCGCGACGAGGACGCCCGGGATCTTCGGCGCCACCTTGTTCAGGACGAGGATCACGACGAGGCCACCGACGCCCACGGCCAGCGCGGCGGCGAGCGTCTCGCCGTCGGCGACGCCCCGGACGAAGCCGCGCAGCTCCTCGATGAACCCGTCGCCGTCGACCGAGAACCCGAACAGCTTCGGCAGCTGCCCGACCAGGATCGTGAGGGCCAGGCCGTTCATGTACCCGATCTGGGTGGGCTTGGAGAACAGGTCGGCGACGAAGCCGAGCTTGGCGACGCCCGCCGCGATCATGAACACGGCGACGAGGATCGCCAGCATCGAGGCCAGCGCGATCGCCTTCGCCGGGTCGCCGTCGGCGCCCACCAGCGGGATGATGGTGGCGGCGATCATCGGGCCGAGCGACGAGTCCGGGCCCAGCACGAGGATGCGCGACGGGCCGAACACCGCGTAGGCGAGCAGGCACATGATCGACGTGTAGAGGCCGGTGATGGCGGGGAGCCCCGCCAGCTCGGCGTAGGCCATGCCCTGCGGGACCAGCAGCGCGGTGAGGACGAGGCCGGCCACGAGGTCGTGCGAGAGCCACGACCGCTCGTAGGTGCGCACCGCCCGGATCCCGGGGACGAAGCGCACGATCGACGACAGGCCCTCCATCTCGATCTGCACCCCACGCGGTCCGAGCCGCTCCCGTTGCGGCGCCCGTCGGTTATCTACCTGCGATGCGGGACCTGTGCAACCGTCCAGACACCGGGCCGACGCTCCTGGGGCAGTGGCTCAGCGGTAGTACCCGACGACGTCGAGGACCAGGTCCGTGGCCGCGCCGGCCGCCACCTGGATCCGGGTCTGGACGTCGACGGCCGAGGCGGTGGAGCTGGTGAAGCGACCGGACCCCGCACCCTGGCCGCGGCCGCTGGCCGGGCGCCGGCGACGACGGCGACACCCGCCGCGGTCAGGCCCGCAGCTCCGGTGAGGAGCTTGCGCCGCGACAGCGACCGCCGGGGCGCCTCGGCATCGTCGGGCTGGTCGGTCACGACCCATGGGGCGGTGGGGCGGCTGGCCTCGAGCGCGCCGAGCCGGCGTCCGTGGGGGACTGGTCCATGGTGGAACCTCCGGTTGCTCTCGTCGCTCCCGCAGCGACGAGGTGCGCCGAAGTCTGCCAGAGCCGCAGGTCAGGGCGCTGCAGGAGGGGGACCCCGCCGCGCCTGCCGGCTCCTTGGAAGCGCCCTCAAGCGGGTCCACGCCGGTCTCAAGGTTCCTCCACCCCGCCGGGCGCATCGTGTCTCCATCGAGGCCCGCACGAGGCGGACCGACACCCCGGAGGAATGCCATGACCACCACCCTGAACCCCACCGAGGCCGTGCCTGGGTCCCGCGAGCACCGCGGCCCGGCGCCTCAGAGCGACCCCAGCGGGTCGCCGGGACCCACGGAGCGGGGCCACGCCCGATGGCCGCTGTTCGGCGCCGTGGGCGCGGTCGCCGCCTTCGCCTCGGTGATCGTCTCGATGCCGACGCTCACCGAGGAGGAGTACGCCACGGGCGTGCGCGTCATCGACGAGCTCGAGCGGGGCGGCTACCACCTCGGGTTCCTCCTCGGCCTCGTGTCCGTGGGCTGCCTCTGGGTGGCGTCGTCGGGCTGGAAGCGCTGGGCGGAGCAGCGGGTGCCGGACAGCCTGGCCGGGCGCACGCTCGCCCAGGGCCTGGCCGCCACGGCGACGATCAACGTGATCTTCACCTGCCTCATGGGCTCGATGGCGCTCTACCTGCCGGGCGGCACCGACGAGGGCTGGTTGTCCGACCAGGCCATCTTCACCAACTTCACGCTGCTCGACTTCGGCACGCTCCTGGGCTGGTGGGGCGCCGCCGTCTCGGCCATCTGCGTGGCGGTCCTGGCCTTCGGCAAGACCAAGGCGCTGCCCCGCTGGATGGGCGTCGTCAGCGTCGTCCTGCTGCTCCCGCCCTTCCTGATGGCGATCCCCACCGGCCTCCCCGGCTTCGTCGGGTTCACGATGCCGATCTGGCTCCTCACCATCAGCATCGGCATGGTCTTCAGCCGCAAGGCCCAGGCCTGACGCCCCCCCGTCGCCCGAAGCGGGCGAACGCGATCCCCCAGGAGGCCCGGGCCGCACGGTCCGGGCCTCCGCCGCGCCCGGCCCGCGCCCCGAGCCCGGATCGGGATCAGGCGAGGAGCGAGCGGGCGGCGAGGTCGACGAGGGGCTCGCGCAGGGCGCGGATGGCGGCGAGGTCGTCGGCGACGAGGAGGGGCGTCACGAGGGCGCCGACCGCGGCGACGAGGGCTTGGCAGGCGAAGCGGCCGCGGTCGTTGCCGGCGCCGAGCAGCGCCGCGACCCCGTCGGTGACGCTGGCCTGGACCCGGGCCCGCCGGGCGAGCGCCTCGGGCCCGGCCGCGTACACCTCGACCAGGAACACCCGGGCGAGCTCGGGCCGCGAGGTGATGCCGTCGAGGTAGGCGCCGAGCAGCTCGTCGAACGCGTCGAGCCGGTGGCCGGGGGTGGGCTCGTCGGTCCCGTCGGTCACCAGGGCGACCCGGGCCTCGATGGGGGCGAACAGCTCGGTGCTGGCGGCGGCGAACGCGGCGAGGAAGCAGTCGAGCTTCGAGCGGAACTGCTGGTAGTAGGTCTCGCGGGAGACCCCGGCGCGGCCGATGACGTCGGCCACGGTGGTGGCGGCGTAGCCCTGCTCGGACATCACCTCGGCCATGGCGGCCATGATCCGCCGCCGCTGGTCGCCGGCGACCTCCTCGCGGGTGAGGCCGTGGCGGCCGCGCGGGAGGCGGGCGGGTGCGGTGTCGTTCACGGGCACGAGTCCGGTGCGGGCTCGCCGGCGAGGCGGGCGTTCATCCACTCGGCGGCGGCGGGTGCGGCGGCTCCGACGATCCCGTCGTGGTCCTGGCCGTCGACGATGTCGAGCTCGGTGACCTGGCCGAGCTTGCAGACCCGGGCGAAGAAGTCCTTCGTCCGCTGCACGTGCACCCGCTGGTCCTCGGTGCCCTGGGCCAGGAAGAGGGGAGCGTCGGTGGCCACCAGGCCGGGCTGGTTGAGCTGGAGCAGGCTCTTGGCCGGCTCGGTCTCGAGCGGGTCGTGGGCGTAGAAGGTGTCGCCCGGGATGCCGGCGGTGGTGCTGATGATCTCGCCGAGGCAGCCGTCGGTGAACACGTCCTCGACGGCGAGCAGCTCGGGCCCGGCGTAGTCCTCGAAGTGGATCTCGGGGTGCTCGCTGGTGGCGCCGTAGAGCATCATCACGCCGACGATGCGGGTCACGACCTCGTCGACCGGGCCGTAGGTCTTGGTGAGCTCGGTGGCCGGGGCGAGCGACACCGTGCCGAGCAGGTCGAGCTCGGGGGCGTAGTCGGCGGACCGCTCGGCGGCGAACAGCGCGCCGTGGCCGCCCTGCGAGTGGCCGATCGAGAACCACCGGTCGCTGGCATGGGCGTCGGGCAGGTTGCGGGCGGCGCGCACGGCGTCGATGACGCTGTTCCCCTCGCTCGGGCCCGACAGGTAGGGGTGGAGCTCGCCGACGGGTCCCATGCCGATGTAGTCGGTGGCGGCGTGGACGCCCTCGACGCCCCAATCGCCGGCCGGGTTGCCGCTGCGGCTCAGCGCGCAGTGCCCGTCGACGCCGACCGTGCCGTTGGCCTGCGAGGTGACCGGCCAGCCGCCGTCGGGCGCCTCGCCGGTGGGGTAGGTGATGATGCCGGTGACGGCCCGGTCCCGGTCCTCGGCGTCGCGGGAGTGGTACATCACGCGCACCGTCTGCTGGCCGTCGGCCTCGCCCAGGTCCTGCACCCGGATCAGCTCGCCCGGCTCGCCGTTCGGCAGCGGGTCGGGCACGACGTAGAAGTCCTCGTCGGTGCCGTCGTACTGCTCGGGTTCGGGGGCCTCCTTCGCGGTGGTCGTGGTCGCCCCGCCCCCGCCGCCGTCCTTGGCGCCGCCGGCGTCGGACGAGCTGGCGCAGCCCGCCAGCAGGACGGCGGCGGCGAGCGCGGCGGCTGCCAGGTGCCGTCGGCGGGAGGAGGGGGAACCGGTCGAGGCCATCGCCGGACGGTAGCGGATCGGCGAACATCGGTGTTCGTGGATCCCCGCACCGGGCGACCGACGGTGGTTGACTGGCCGCCATGGGGATCGAGCGAAGGCACCGGTGGATCGCGGTCGTGGCGATGGGCGGGTTGCTCGTCGGGTGCAGCAGCGGGGCGAGCGAGGGGTCGGGGAGCGACGGCGCGAAGGCCACGACGACCGCGCCGGCGGCGTCGACCACCGCCGCCGCCGGGTCCGGATCCGGCGACCAGGTGCCCGGCGACGAGTGGGTGGTGGAGGAGCCCGAGGCCGAGGGGATGGACGCGGCGACCCTCGAAGGAGCAAAGGACTACGCCTTCGTCGACGGCCGCAACACCCAGGGCGTGGTGGTCGTGCGCGACGGCGCCATCGTCGGGGAGTGGTACGCCGACGGCGCCGACGCCGACTCGTGGACCGCGAGCTGGTCGGTGGCCAAGAGCTTCTCGAGCGCGGTCGCCGGCTTGGCGGTGGAAGACGGCTCGATCGCCAGCGTCGACGACCCGGCCGCCGACTACCTCCCGGAGTGGGAGGGCACCGACAAGGCCGACATCACCGTCGAGGACATCCTCCACATGCAGTCCGGCCTCGAGTGGGACGAGGACTACCGGCCGTCGTCGCTCGACACGTCCGACGTCGTGCAGATGGGCTTGAGCCCGAACGAGCTGGCGTACGCCGCCGGCCGCCCGGTGGCCCACCCGCCCGCCACCGTCTTCAACTACTCCAGCGGCGACGCCATGATCCTGGCCGGCATCATCGAGGGCGCCACGGGTGAGCCGATGCGCGACTACGCCACCGAGCACCTCTTCGAGCCCATCGGGATGGAGCGGGCCGACTGGTGGCAGGACGCCGAGGGCAACACGCTCGGCTACTGCTGCCTGGACTCCACCGCGCGCGGCTTCGCCCGCTTCGGGCTGCTGTACCTGCGCGACGGGCGCTGGGGCGACGAGCAGGTGATCCCGGCCACGTGGGTCGAGGCATCGGTCGAGAACGCCTCGCCCGCCGACGACGACCCCGGCTACGGCTTCATGTGGTGGCTCCTCGACGACGTCGACGGCGTACCCGACGACGCCTACGCCGCGCAGGGCCACGACGGGCAGTTCATCTACGTGATCCCGAGCCTCGACCTGGTGGTGGTCCGCACCGGCACCTACGTGAAGGACCCCGGCCCTGCGGTCGCCGACCCGAACCTGTTCGGGGTCTACCCGCCCGACGACCTGGTCCCGGGCAAGGGGACCAAGCCGCCGGACGAGTGGGACGAGGGTGCCTTCCTCCGGCCGATCGTCGAGTCCGTCCAGGACTGACCCAAAACCGCTCGCCCGGCCGCGGCGCGGGTCAGTCGGCCGGGAGCGGGTGGCGGTCGGCGATGAGGCTGTGGACCACGCCGGCGGCTGCGTTGGAGCCGGCGGCGATGGCGTTGGCGACCGATGGCATCGACGCGCCGAGGTCCCCGGCGGCGAACAACCCCGGCACCGAGGTCATCGACTGGGCGTCGAGCACGAGCGCGTCGGCGGCGATGGGGGAGGGCGGCGCGGCCTCGGCGCCGAGCTGCGCGGCGAGGGGCGAGCGCTGGTGGAGGGTGACCGGCAGGAGGAGGCCGCCGAGCGGGCGGCTGGTGCCGTCGGCGAGGTCGATGGCCTCGAGGTCGTCACCGGGGCCGCGCAGGCCCGTGACCGCGTGCTCGACCACCGGGATGCCGGCGGCGTGGAGGCGGTGGGCGTCGGCCGGCTCCAGCGCCGCGGGGCCGTCGGTGTAGAGCGTCACGTCGTCGCTCCACATCGTGAGCATCAGGGCGCGCATCGCCCCCATCGGCCCGGGGTCGAGCACGCCGAGGGCCCGCTCCCGCACCTCCCAGCCGTGGCAGAAGGGGCAGTGGAAGACCGACCGGCCCCACCGCTCCTCGGCGCCGGCGACGTCGGGGCGGCGGTAGTCCATGCCGCCCGCGAGCAGCACCCGCTTCGCCGTCTCGGTGCGCCCGTCGGCCAGCTGGAGGGTGAAGCGGCCGTCATCGGCCTCGCCGGCCACGACCTCGCCGTCGCGCACCTCGACCGTCGGGTACGCCGCCAGCTCGCCGCGCCCCAGTTCGTACAGCTCGGCCGGCGGCCGCCCGTCGTGGCCGAGCAGCCCGCCGATGCCGTGGGCGACGGCGTTGCTCTGCCGCCCGGCGTCGATCACGAGCGTGCGGCGGCGCGCCCGCCCCAGCACCAGCGCGGCGCTGAGTCCGGCGGCGCCTCCTCCGACCACGATGCAATCCCAGTTCTCGTCCATGGAGACGAGGGTGCACCGCAGCGGCAAAGGTGGCAACCTTGTTTGCCATGCAGGCAAACCGTGACGAGGAGCCGGTCGACGCCCGGGTGCGGCGCCGCCTCCGGGAGCTCCGGTCCGAGCAGGGTCTCACCCTCCAGCAGGTCGCCGAGCGCGCCCACCTCGACGTGTCGACCCTGAGCCGGCTCGAAGCGGGGAAGCGCCGGCTCGCGCTCGACCACCTGCCCGGGCTCGCCGCCGCCCTCGGCGTCACAGCCGACGAGCTGATCAGCGACCGCCCGCCCTTCGACCCGCGCGTCCACAGCGAGCCGCGCACGCAGGACGGCCTCACGATGTGGCCGCTCACCAACCGCGCCTCGCACGGCGGCCAGCACGCGTTCAAGGTGCTGATCGACCCGCGGCGCGACACGCCGCCCGACCCGCTGCCGACGCACGACGGCTACGACTGGATGTACGTGATGCACGGGCACATGCGGCTGTGCCTGGGCGAGGACGACCTCGTGATCGAGCCCGGCGAGGCGGTCGAGTTCTCGACCCTGACCCCCCACTGGTTCGGCACCGTCGAGGGGCCGGTCGAGCTGCTCGCCCTGTTCGGGCCGCACGGCCAGCGCCAGCACCTGCACACCTAGCGCGTACCCTCTCGGCCCATGGTCATGGGGAGACGGGCGGACGTGGAGACCGCGAGCGGGCCGGTCGCCGCCTTCGCGGTGGCGGGCCTGCTGGAGCAGCTGTCGCTCGCGGTGCTGAGCGTGCCGTTCCGCTCGCCGTGGCAGGGCTCGCACGGCATCGGCGACAACATCGGGTCGAGCGTGACCCGCCAGGTGATGCGCAGCTTCATGGGGTACTCCACCTCGATCCCGACCGAGGAGTTCCGCTCGATCGAGAAGCTGATCGACGACCTGTGCCGGGTCGTGATGCCGCCGGTGGCGCGCTCGCTCGACGTGACGATGGAGCGCACCGAGGTCGCCGGCGTCCCGGGCCTCTGGTACCACCCGGACCGGGGGACCGAGCCGTCGCCGAAGGGCACGGTCCTCTACCTCCACGGCGGCGGCTACGTCGGGACCTGTCCGACGATGTACGCCGCGTTCAACGCCTACATCGCCCGGTCGTCGGGCTGCTCGGTGTTCACCCCGGACTACCGGCTGGCGCCCGAGTTCCCGTTCCCGGCGGGGCTCGTCGACGTCGCCGCCGTGCTCGAGCAGCTGTTCGACGACGGCCTCGACCCCGAGCGGTTCGTCCTCGCCGGCGACTCGGGCGGGGGCGGCCTGGCCTGCTCGCTGCTCAACGACGTGCGCACCGCGCACCTGCCCGACCCGGCCGGGCTCGTCCTGTTCTCGCCCGAGGTGGAGCTGAGCTTCGCCGACGGCTCGGTCACCGAGAACGCCGGCAAGGACATCCTCCCGTGGAACATCCCGGTGGCCCCGTACCTCCACGGCGTCGACCCGCTCGATCCCCGGGTCGACGCGCTCTACGACGACGTGTCGGACTACCCGCCGACGTTCGTGGCGTTCGGCGACGACGAGATGTTCCGCGACCCCATCCGCCACTTCACCGCCCGGCTCGACGACGCCGGCATCGACACCACCGTGATCGAGGAGCCGGGCATGTTCCACGTCTACCCGTTCCTCATGCCCTGGGCCGACGCCAGCCGCCGCGTCTTCAGCCAGGTCGGCCGCTTCATCGTCGACCGCCTCCCACCCGGCTGACCCACCTCGACCGGCCGGCGCCCCGCCCGCGCCACCCCGTACTCGGGGTGGCCGATGTCACGTCGGTCGCATGAAGTGAGTGAGTACGCACTCAGTTAGGGTGCCGTCCGTGACCAGCGGCGATGTGGCGACGGGCGTGGAGCCGAAGCGGGCGAGGGCGGCGGCGCTGCCCCCGTCGGAGCGGCGCGCCGAGATCATCGCGGCCACCCTGCCCCTGGTGCGCGAGCACGGCACCGCGGTGACCACCCGCCAGATCGCCGAGGCGGCCGGCATCGCCGAGGGCACGATCTTCCGGGTCTTCGAGGACAAGGGCGCGCTCATCGACGCGGTCGTGGAGGCGGCGGTCGATCCCGCGCCCACCGAGGCCGCGCTGCGTGGCGTCGACCGGTCCCTGCCGCTCGAAGCCCGACTGGTCGAGGCCGTGGAGATCCTGCGCCGCCGGACCACGCAGGTGTTCCAGATCATGGCGGCGATCGGCCCGGCCGGCGCCTCCCGCATCGCCAAGCCCCGTGGGCCCGACCTCCCCGTCCTCGCCGCCCTCTTCGAGCCCGACCTCGACCGCCTGCGCCGTGGGCCCGAGCAGTGCGCCCAGGTGCTGCGGGGCCTCACGCTCGCCGGCACCCACCCGCTGCTCATGCTCGACGAGCCGCTGTCGTCCGAGGAGATCGTCTCGCTCGTCCTCGACGGCATCCGCGCCCGACCCGACGATCCTGCCGCCTGACCGCGGCCCTGCCACCACCCACCCCCCCACCCCGACCGAAACGGACCACCGGGAACGCCCATGTTGCTGATCCGCCTCCTCCTCTCGTACCTCGAGCGCTACCGCAAGATCCTGTGGGCCGTCGTCGGCCTCCAGGTCGTCGCCACCGCGGCCGCGCTGACCCTGCCGACGCTCAACGCCGACATCATCGACAAGGGCGTGCTCGAGGGCGACACCGACTACATCTGGAAGATCGGCGGGCTGATGCTCCTGGTCACGCTCGTCCAGGTCGTGTTCAACATCGGTGCCGTGTTCTACGGGTCGAAGGCGGCCATGGGCTTCGGCCGCGACGTGCGCGGCGACCTGTTCCACAAGGTCACCGGGTTCTCGACGCAGGAGGTGGCCGCCCTCGGCGCCCCGTCGCTCATCACCCGGATCACCAACGACGTGACCCAGGTGCAGATGCTCGTGCTGATGTCGTGCACGCTGCTCGTGACGGCGCCGATCACCATCGTGGGCGGCGTGATCATGGCCGTCCGCGAGGACGGGCCGCTCTCGCTGCTGCTGCTCGTGAGCGTGCCGGCGCTGATCATCAGCGTCGGCTCGGTGATCTGGCGGCTGGTCCCGACCTTCGGCGTGATGCAGGTCCGCATCGACCGGGTCAACCAGGTGCTGCGCGAGCAGATCACCGGCATGCGCGTCGTGCGGGCGTTCGTGCGGGAGCCGCACGAGAAGGCCCGGTTCGGCGCGGCCAACGACGACCTCACCGAGACGTCGCTCCGAGCCGGCCGCCTCATGGCCTTCATGTTCCCGACGGTGATGTTCATCCTGAACGCGTCGAGCGTGGCGGCCATCTGGTTCGGCGCCGACCGCATCGAGTCGGGGAGCATGAAGATCGGCGCGCTGATCGCCTTCCTCACCTACCTCGTGCAGATCCTGATGTCGGTGATGATGGCGACGTTCGTGGCGGTCATGGCGCCCCGTGCTGCGGTGTGCGCCGAGCGCATCGACGAGGTGCTCGCCACGCCGTTCAGCATCGAGCGGGCCGACGCACCGGTCACCGAGCTGCCGGCTGCGGTCAGCCTCGAGCTCCGCAACGTCACCTTCGCCTACCCCGGTGCCGAGAGCCCGGTGCTGTGCGACATCTCGTTCACGGCTCCGGCGGGCACCACCACGGCCATCATCGGCAGCACCGGTTCGGGCAAGACCACGCTGCTCAACCTGGTGCCCCGCCTGTTCGACGCCACCTCGGGCCAGGTGCTCGTGAACGGCGTCGACGTGCGCGACATCGAGCCCGAGGTGCTCTGGGCCCAGACCGGCCTGGTGCCGCAGAAGCCCTACCTGTTCTCCGGGACGGTGGCGAGCAACCTCCGCTACGCCGATCCGGGGGCCACCGAGGACGAGATGTGGGCGGCGCTCGAGATCGCCCAGGCGGCCTCGTTCGTCCGGGACATGCCCGACGGCCTGAGCTCGACCATCGCCCAGGGCGGGACCAACGTGTCGGGCGGCCAGCGCCAGCGCCTGGCCATCACCCGGGCCCTCGTCCGCAAGCCGGGGATCTTCCTGTTCGACGACTCGTTCTCGGCGCTCGACCTGGCCACCGACGCCCGGCTCCGTGCCGCGCTCGGGCCGGTCACCCGCAGCTCGGTGATGATCGTCGTCGCCCAGCGGGTGTCCACCATCGAGCGGGCCGACCAGATCATCGTCCTCGAGGACGGCGAGATGGTCGGCATCGGCACCCACCAGGAGCTCCTCGGGTCCTGTCCGACCTACCAGGAGATCGTGGCGTCCCAGCGCACCGAGGAGGAGGCGGCGTGAGCGAGCCCACCGACTCGAACGAACCGAACGTGAACGGAAGCGACGTGGACGGCAACCAGAACGGCAACGGCAACGGCAGCGGCAGCGGCCTGTCGTACGGCTACGGCCCGGGTCCCGATGGCGAGGCCGAGGCGGGCGGCAAGGCCCTCCAGCGCCAGGCCATGGCCCTCGAGGAGGAGGCGGCCGCGGCGGACACCTCGCCGGAGCCGTTCCGCCCGCCGTCGGGCGAGGCCCGGCAGGCCGGTCCGCGCTTCGGTGCCGCCGCCGGCATGCCGGCGGAGAAGTCGAAGGACTTCCGGGGGTCCACCGGGCGCCTGCTCGCCCGGCTCCAGCCCCAGCGCAGCGGGCTCCTCGCCGTGCTGTTCCTCGCCATCTTCAGCGTGACGCTGTCGGTGCTCGGGCCGCGCCTGCTCGGCAACGCCACGAACATCATCGTCGACGGGGTCGTCGGCGGGCAGGGGATCGACTTCGGCAAGCTCCACCGGACCCTGCTGGGGGTCCTGGCCCTCTACGTGGTCTCCGCCACGGCGGCCTACTGCCAGGCGTGGCTGCTGGCGGGCGTCGTCCAGAAGACGATGTTCACGCTGCGGTCCGACGTCGAGGACAAGCTCCACGAGCTGCCCCTCGGCCACGTCGACCGCCAGCCCCGAGGCGACCTGCTGAGCCGGGTCACCAACGACATCGACAACCTGGCGCAGAGCCTCCAGCAGACGATGAGCCAGATGCTCACGTCGGTGCTCACGATCATCGGCGTCGTCGTCATGATGTTCACGATCTCGCCGCTGCTGGCGTCGATCGCGGTGCTCACCATCCCGGCGTCGCTGTTCACGCTGAAGACGATCGCCAGCCGGTCGAAGAAGCGGTTCATCGCCCAGTGGGCCCACACGGGTGCACTGAACGCGCAGGTGGAGGAGGCGTTCACCGGCCACTCGCTCGTGAAGGTGTACGGCCGGTCGGCCGAGGTGGAGGCCCGCTTCAACGCCAAGAACGAGGAGCTCTACGAGGCCAGCTTCGGCGCCCAGTTCATCTCGGGCGTCATCCAGCCGGCGATGATGTTCCTCGGCAACCTGAACTACGTCGCCATCGCGGTGGTGGGCGGCCTCAAGATCTCGTCGGGGCAGCTGACCATCGGCGACATGCAGGCCTTCATCCAGTACTCCCGCCAGTTCACCCAGCCGCTCACGCAGCTGGCCTCGATGGCCAACGTGTTCCAGTCGGGCATCGCCTCGGCGGAGCGGGTGTTCGAGTTCCTCGACGGCCCGGACCAGAAGGCCGACGACGAGCACCCGCTGGTCGACGAGCGGCCCCAGGGCCGGGTCGAGTTCGACCACGTGTCGTTCAGCTACCTGCCCGACACCGAGCTCATCAAGGACCTGTCGCTCGTCGCCGAGCCGGGCGAGACCGTCGCCATCGTCGGTCCGACCGGCGCCGGCAAGACCACGCTGGTGAACCTGATCATGCGGTTCTACGAGCTCGACGAGGGGGCCATCCGCCTCGACGGGCTCGACATCTCGCACATGCGCCGCCACGAGCTGCGCTCCAACATCGGCATGGTGCTCCAGGACACGTGGATGTTCGGCGGGACCATCCGCGACAACATCGCCTACGGCAACCTGGACGCCACCGAGGAGCAGATCCTCGAGGCGGCGAAGGCGACCTACGTCGACCGCTTCGTGCACTCGCTGCCCGACGGGTACGACACCGTCGTCGACGACGAGGGCGGGAGCGTGAGCGCCGGCGAGAAGCAGCTGCTCACCATCGCCCGGGCGTTCCTGGCCGACCCGACGATCCTGATCCTCGATGAGGCCACCAGCTCGGTGGACACCCGCACCGAGGTGCTGATCCAGCAGGCGATGGCGGCGCTGCGGTCGAACCGCACCAGCTTCGTGATCGCCCACCGGTTGTCGACGATCCGCGATGCCGACACCATCTTGGTGATGGACGCCGGTCGGATCGTCGAGCAGGGCAACCACGAGGAGCTCCTCGCCGCTGGCGGGGCGTACCACGCGCTCTACAACGCCCAGTTCGCCGGCGCGGCCGCCGAGGTCGCCTGACCCGTGCGGACGCGCTCGCTCGATGAGGCCGTGGCGGCCGCGCTGGGCGAGCCGGTCGAGCGGTCGGTGCGGCTGTCGGGCGGCGACACCGCATCGGCGTTCCGCATCGAGCTGGCTTCGGGACGGCGGGTGTTCGCCAAGACGCACGCCTCGCCGCCTCCCGGGTTCTTCACCCGGGAGGCGGCGGACCTGGCGTGGCTCGCAGGGCCGGGGGTCGTGTCGGTGCCCGAGGTGCTGGCCGCGTCCGACGGCGGCGACGGGGAGCCGCCGCACCTCGTCCTCTCGTGGGTCGACGAGGGGCGGGCCGTCGCCGGGACCGAGGAGGCGTTCGGCCGGTCGCTGGCGCAGCTGCACGCGGCCGAGCCCGACGGGTTCGGGCGGGCCGACCGGCGCACCACGGGCAGCCGGGGCCTGCCGAACGAGCCGTGCCCGACGTGGGCCGAGTTCTACGCCACCCAGCGGCTGGCGCCCCTGGCCCGGATCGCCCGTGACGAGCAGGCCCTCGCCCCGGCGGTGGTGGATGCGCTGGAGCGGCTCGATGCGGATCGGCTCGTCGCCGTGGGCGGCCCGCTCGAGCCGCCGGCCCGCCTCCACGGCGACCTGTGGGCCGGCAACCGCCTGGTCGACCGGGCGGGGGAGAGCTGGCTGATCGACCCGGCCGCCCATGGCGGGCACCGCGAGTTCGACCTGGCCATGATGCGGCTCTTCGGCGGGTTCGGTGCCGGCTGCTTCGCCGCGTACCACGAGGTGTGGCCGCTGGCGGAGGGTTGGCGGGACCGGATCGCCCTCCACCAGGTCGCGCCCCTCGTCGTGCACGCCATCAAGTTCGGCGGCAGCTACCGGTCGGCTGCCGCCGACGCGATCTCGGCCTACGCCTGACCGTCGGGCGGGCGACACCCGCCGGTCGCTCGACCGCCACCTCCCGTTCGCCGGCCGCCGGTAGGTTCGGCCGCCGTGCCGGGCTGCTACGTGACGAGGCGAGACGTGCTGCGGTGGACCGCTGTTGCGGCGGCGGCCGCTCCCGCGGGGCTGCTGTTCGATGCCCGGCGGGCCGGTGCCCAGTCGGCCGCCGGTGTCACCGCGACGGGGTTGGAGCTGGTGACGCTCACCGAGGACTCGGCGATCCTCACGTGGATCACCGGCGCCACCGGTTCGAAGGACGAGCTTGGCCGGCTCGAGCCGGTGCCGGCCGAGGCCGAGGTCCGGTGGGGGACCGATCCGTCGCGCCTCGACCAGCGGGCCACCTCCGGGCGGACCGACACGCCGTACCACCGGGTGGAGCTGACCGGCCTCGAACCGGGGCGCACCTACTACTACGAGGCCGCCTCCGGTGGTGCCGTGGCCGCGCCGACGCCGTTCTCGATGATCGAGGGCAACGCCGTGAGCACCGCGGCCGGGCCGCCTCCGGCGCAGGGCCCCTTCTCGTTCACCGTGCCGCAGCCGCCGCCGGGCCGGTTCCTGTTCTCGGTGGTGCTCTGCAACGACTTCCACTTCGGCGAGACGGTGGCGGGCCGGTCGGGCGACATCCCGGCGCTCGCCGGCGTGTCCCAGGTGCCGGGGCACCCGCCGTACCCGGAGGTCATGTTCGAGTCGCTGGTGGAGGACGCGGCGGCGCTCGGCGCCGGGTTCCTCCTCGCCGCGGGCGACATCACCGCTGAGGCCGAGCCGGTCGATCTGGCGACCGCCCGGCGGCTGCTCGACCGGTTCGGCGACCGCCACGAGGACTGGTTCCTCACGCGGGGCAACCACGACCGCGCCCACGACGGCGACGCATGGGCGTCGTGCAGCATCGGCCGGTGGGGCGGGCACGACTGCTTCGTCGACGAGTTCTTCCCCGGCGACGAGCCCACCTACTTCGCCGATGAGATCCTGGGCCTCCGCATCCTCGGCATCGACACCTACGACCGGGCGGGCAAGGGGAGCGAGGCCGGTCTGCTCTCGAGCGAGCAGGTGGACTGGTTCCGCACGACCGTGGCCGAGGCGCCCGACCAGCCGACCGTCGTGTTCGGCCACCACCCGCTGGTGGTCGAGGGGTCGCCGTACCCGTCGCCGCCGAGCAGCGCGCTCGACGTCGGCCAGGCGGCGACGGTCGTCGACGCCTACCGGGCGAGCCCCGGGGTCTTCCTGCACCACGCCGGCCACACGCACCGCAACAAGCGCAGCGCGCTGGCCGGTGCTCCGGGGGTGGTGCACCAGGAGGTGGCGGCGGTCAAGGAGTACCCCGGAGGGTTCACCCTGCTGCGGGTGCACGAGGGCGGGTACGCCCTGAACTTCCACAAGTCGAGCAGCGACGAGGCCCGGGCCTGGATCGAACGCAGCCGGACCCAGATCGGCGGGACGTGGCCGCAGTTCGCGCTCGGCGCGTCGGTCGGCGATCGCAACGCCATGGTCGAACGGGACCTCTCGGGCCTCCGGGCCCGCTCGACGACGACCACCGTGGCTCGGTCGTCGTCGTCCCCATCGTCGGGCTCCAGCTCGTCCTCGTCCTCGTCGTCCTCGTCGTCCTCGTCCTCGTCCTCGGCTTCGGCGGGTGGCGACGATGCGCCGGTCGGGTTGCTGGCCGGCGCGGGTGCGGTGGCGGTGGCTGCAGGGGCGTGCGGACTGCTGGCGCTGCGGCGGCGCCGGTCGGGTGAGCCCCAGGCGACCTGACGGGGCCTCAGGACCTGACGTCCGCGTCAGGAGCGAGACGTGCGTCACATCCGTAGGGTCCTCCCCATGGATGTGGTCGTGATGCCGCAGCTGGGCGAGACGGTGGTGGAGGGGACCATCACCGCCTGGGCGAAGGCGGTGGGCGAGGCGGTCGCCGTCGACGAGACACTCTTCGAGGTGTCGACGGAGAAGGTCGACACCGAGGTCCCGTCCGCCGTCGCGGGCTTCCTCCGGCTGGTGCTCGTCGACGAAGGCGATTCGGTGCCGATCGGCACGCCCGTCGCCGTGATCACCGAGACCGCCGACGAGCCGTTCGACCCGCCCTCGGCCGCGCCCGCCGCGGCCCCCGCGCCCGACACCCCGTCCCCCGAATCGGCTCCTTACGCGCCGAATCGACGTCGATTCGACGCCTCGGCTCCTGATGGGTCGCAGGGAGGAGGCGACGCCGAGCCGGCCGCCTCCCAGCCCTCCGCCACCGATGAGGCGCAGAAAGCGTCGAATCGACGTCGATTCGACGCGTACGCACCCGGGCGGAGCGCGGTGGTGTCGCCGGTCGTGCGGCGGCTGCTCGATGAACACGGCCTCGAGGTCGACCAGGTCAACGGGTCCGGACGTGACGGTCGGGTCACCCGCAACGACGTCCTCGCCGCTGCCGCCCAGCGCACCAACCCGTCGAATCGACCAGAACCGTCGAATGCGTCGACCCCGGTCCTCGACGTCGGCGCCGACGACGAGGTCGTCCCCCTCTCCCGGGCCCGGCTCGCAACCGCCCAGCACCTCCACCGCTCCGTGGCCACCGCCGCCCACGCCCTGGTGGTGGTCGAGGTCGACTGGACCGCGGTCGACGGCGCCAGGGCCGGCCGCCGCCTGAGCTACCTCCCCTTCGTCGCCCGGGCGGCCATCGACGCCCTCCACCGCTACCCGCACCTGAACGCCAGCTTCGACGGCGACCGGCTCGTGGTGCACCGGCGCATCCACCTCGGCATCGCCGTCGACGTCGAGCAGGAGGCGCTCCTCGTCCCCGTCGTCCACGACGCCCACGAACTGCGGCTCCAGGCCCTCGCCGATGCGGTGGCCGAGCGAGCCGACCAGGCCCGCCGCCACCGCCTGCCCGGTGACGCGTTCGACGGCGGCACCTTCACGCTCACCAACGTCGGCTCCTACGGCACCGTGCTGGCGGCGCCGATCATCAACCAGCCCCAGGTCGCGATCCTCTCCACCGACGGCGTGCGCATGCGTCCCGCCGCCGTGCGCCAGGACGACGGCGGCTGGGCCGTCGGCATCCGGCCGCTCGGGAACCTCAGCCTCAGCTTCGACCACCGTGCGGTCGATGGCGCCTACGCCGCAGCCTTCCTCGCCGAGGTCCGCGACGCGCTCCAAGGACGGGACTGGACCCTGGAGGTGGCGGGATGAGCGAGTTCCGCGGCTACCCGGAGAAGGAACTGGTCGACGACCTCCGCCTGGCCTTCGTGTCCCGCGCCCTCGACGACCGCGAGATCGCGATGCAGAAGCAGAGCCGCGTCTACTTCCAGATCTCCGGCGCCGGCCACGAGGCGGTGGGCCTCGCGCTCGCCCGGCACCTGCGGCCCGGGTTCGACTGGTTCTTCCCGTACTACCGGGACCAGGCCCTCGTCCTCGGCCTCGGCGTGACACCGACGGAGGTCCTCCTGCAGGCGGTCGGCTCGGCCGCTGACCCGTCGAGCGGCGGCCGGCAGATGCCGTCGCACTGGGGCCACGCCGCCCACAACATCGTCAGCCAGTCGAGCCCCACCGGCAGCCAGTGCATCCCGGCGGTGGGCTGCGCCGAGGCCGGCCGCTACCTCGTGCGCCGCCCGCACCTCACAGCCGAGGCCGGCGCCTCCGCCGCCCACGGCGACGAGCTCACCTACGTCAGCCTCGGCGAGGGCGCCTGCAGCGAAGGCGAGTTCTGGGAGAGCCTGAACACGGCCTGCAACCTCCACCTGCCCGTCCTCTACGTCGTGCCCGACAACGGCTTCGCCATCTCGGTGCCGGTCACCGACCAGCACCCGGCACCGATCCACGAGCTGGTGCGCGGGTTCCGGGGCCTCGAGGTCCACCACCTCGACGGCACCGACTACTTCGGCATCCGCGACGCGGCGGCGTCGATCATCGCCCACGTCCGCGCCGGCGTCGGTCCGGCCCTCATCCACGCCGACGTGGTCCGGCCCTACTCCCACTCGGCCGCCGACACCCAGAGCAAGTACCGGTCGGTCGAGGAGCTCGCCGAGGAGGCCCGCCACGATCCGCTCGACCGGTTCGCCCGCGACCTGGTCGGCGGCGGGGTCCTCAGCGAGGCCGAGGTCCAGCAGCTGCGCGACGAGGCCCGCCAGGAGGTGGCCGACGCCGCCGCCGCCGCCCTCGCCGCACCGCGACCGGATCCGGCGACGATCCTCGAGCAGGTCACCGACCTCCCCGACCTGCCCGACCCCGGCCCCGCCCCGGCCGCCGGCGAAGGCGGCGACGAGGTCCCGTTCGGCGAGGCGGTCAAGCGCGCGCTCCACGAGGTGATGGCCGCCGACGAGCGCATCCGCGTGTTCGGCGAGGACGTCGCCGATGCTCGCGAGCAGGTCCTGGCCGGCGTCGAGGGCAAGGGCGGGGTGTTCGGCACCACGCACGGCCTCCAGCGGGCGTTCGGCCAGGCCCGCTGCTTCAACACGCCGCTGTCGGAGGCGAACATCATCGGCCGCGCCGTCGGCCAGGCGGTGCGGGGCCTGCGCCCGGCGCCCGAGATCCAGTTCTTCGACTACATCTGGCCGGCCATGACCCAGCTCCGGAGCGAGGCGGCCACGATCCGCTGGCGCTCCAACGGCACGTTCACGTGCCCGATGGTCGTGCGGGTCCCGATCGGCGGTTACCTCACCGGCGGCAGCATCTGGCACAGCCAGTGCGGCGAGTCGATCTTCGCCCACATCCCGGGCCTGTCGATCGCGATGCCCAGCCGGGCGCGCGACGCCGCCGGCCTGCTCCGCTACGCGTTCCGCTGCGAGGACCCCGTGCTCTTCCTGGAGCACAAGCACCTGCTCCGCCAGCCCAGCACGGTCGATCCGTACCCGCCCGAGGACTGGGTCCTCCCGTTCGGCATCGGCGACGTCCGCCGACCGGGTGACGACGTCACCGTCGTCACCTGGGGCGCCACGGTCGCCAAGTCCGTCGAGGCCGCCGAGCAGCTCGCCGAGCGCGAGGGCATCGAGGTCGAGGTGATCGACCTGCGCACGATCGTGCCGTGGGACCACGACCTCGTCGCCGAGAGCGCCGCCCGCACCAACCGGGTGCTCGTCGTCCACGAGGACACGCTCACCGCCGGCTTCGGCGGCGAGATCGCGGCGTGGGTGGGGGAGCACTGCTTCGCCGACCTCGACGCGCCGGTGCGCCGCATCGGCGCGACCGACACGCCCGTCGCCTACGAGCCGACGCTGGAGGACGTCATCCTCCCGCAGGTGGACGACATCGCCGCCGCCCTCTGGGACCTCGCCACCTGGTAGCGGCGGACTGGTGCCGACCCGTGCCGGGTACCGGGCAGCGACGACGACGTTGGAGGCCCGATGCGGACCATGCTCTCGACCCACCCCCACGCCGGGGCCGACACCGAAGCGCGCGCCGACGCCGCCGAAGCGCTCTCGGTGTGCGCCGAGTACTGCGCGGCCTGCGCCGACGCCTGCCTCGCCGAGGACCGCGTCGCCGACCTGCGCCGGTGCATCCGGCTCGACCTGGACTGCGCCGACCTGTGCTCATCGGCGGCCCGCATCGTCGCCCGCCAGACCGAGGGCGACACGTCCGCGCTGAGCAGCCTCCTCGCCGCGTGCATCGAGGCGTGCGAGCGCTGCGCGGAGGAGTGCGAGTCCCACGCCGACCACCACGAGCACTGCCGCGGCTGCGCCCTCGCCTGCCGCCGGTGCGCCGATGCGTGCCGCTCCATGCTCGAAGCGGTCCTCCTCGACGCCGAGATCCAGCCCCAAGCCTGATCCCGAGACGGCCGGCGGGGCCGCCGGTACGGTGGCCGGCGTGAGCGACGACCACGCGGTGGCGCCCGAGACGGCCGCAGCCCTGCTCGCCACCCTCGGCGCCGCCACCGGCCACGACGGGCTCGCGTACGCCACGCCGCCGACCTCGTTGCGCGGCGGCTACTACGCCGAGATGATCCGCTTCGAGCTGGCGGATCCGCCCGACGGGCTCGCCGGCGACCTCGTCGCCCGCATCGTCCCCAACCCCGTCGTCGCCGCCTGGGAGGGCGCGCTGCAGCGCGACGTCGCCCGCCAGGGCTTCCCGACCCCGGCCGTGCGCCTGGTCGCCGACGACGACTCCCCGCTCGGCCGCGCCCTGCTCGTCATGGACCACGTCGACGGCCGCTCCACCCTGTCGGGCCTCGACGGGGCCCGAACCATCACCCAGATCCCCGCGGTGGCCCGGCACCTGCCGGACCAGCTGGCCGCGCTGGCCGCCCGGCTCCACGCCCTCGACGCCCACCCCGTCGCCGCCGAGCTGGAGGACCTCGACGGCGGCATCCCCACCACCACGAAGGGGTTCGTCGAGGGCGAGCTCTGGCGCGCCGCGGTCGCCGACCGCCCCGACCTGGTGGCCGCCGCCGAGCAGCTCATCGCCACCGAGCCCCGCAGCGCCCGGCGGGTCATCAGCCACGGCGACCTCCACCCGTTCAACGTGCTCGTGACCGACGGCGGACCGGTGCTCATCGACTGGACGGTGGCCCGCGTCGCGCACCCGGGCTTCACGCTCGGGTTCACCGACCTGATGCTGTCGAACCCGCCGCTCGACGCGCCCCGGGTCGCGGCCCCGGCCGTGCGCCTGCTCGGGCGCTCCCTGGCCCGGCGGTTCCACCGCACCTACCGGTCGCTCGCCCAGCCCGCGGACCAGGTGTCGGTCGAGGAGCTCGACTGGCACCGCCGGGTCCACGCCCTGCGGATCCTTGTCGAGCTCGCCGGCTGGACCGCCGCGGGCACGCGCCCGGTCCGCCACCCGTGGCTGGTCCTCGAGCCGGTCGCCTCCGACCTGGTCGGGGTGGCGGTCCCGGGCGCGGCCTGAGGGGTCAGGCCTCGGGATCGGCGGTGGTGTCGTCGGCCGCCGGCGCAGCCGCGGCGTCGCCGTTGCGCCGACGCCGCAGCGCCAGGGTGGCGCCCACGCCGGCCGCGGCCACGAGGGCGATGCCCCCGATGACGACCGGTGCGCTGGTGCTCTCGTCCTTCGCCGCGCCCGAGTCGCCGTCGGAGCTGCTCGAGCCCGACGGGTTGGCCTTGGCGATGGTGGTGGTGGCGGCCTCGGGCTCGGCGGCTGCCTCGCGGAACGGCCCGGTGATCTCGTAGGTGATCCCGGCGTTGCGGCTGTCGAACGTGCAGCCGGGGATCACCTCCTTCAGCATCTTCGGCGAGGGGCCGCGCTGGCTGGAGAAGTAGAGCCGGGTGCGATCGGGGGAGAGGCAGGGGCCGGTGATCTCCGAGCCGGTCGGGTCCTCCGCGACCCGGACGAACGGGGCCACGAGGCCGTCGGCGCTGATCAGCACCACCTCCATGTTCCCGCCGTCCTCGGCCACGAACAGGTCGCCCGTGGCGTGGTCGACCGTGATGTTGTCGACGCCCGAGAGCACCGCGCCGACGGTCCCGTCCTCGGTGGCGTTGCTGTCCCAGATGACCTCGTACCGCTGCTCGGCGAGGTCGATGTGGTGGACCTTGTCGTCGCCCTTCGACGTGAAGTAGATCGAGCCCCGGTCGTACCAGATGCCCTCGCCGCCGTTGAACGTGGTGGCGTCGTCGACCTGGGTCTTGGTGGGCTTCGACTGGGCCGACGGGTCCGGGACCTCGGCCCAGGTCACCGAGCCGTCGTCGGCGACGACCGCGGCGTGCAGCTCACCGGCGGCCAGGTCCGGGTAGGCGGTGGGCGTGTACCGGTAGAGCAGCCCGTCGGGCGCGTCCTCGGTCATGTACACGGCCTCGCCCTCCGGGTCGACGGCGGCGGCCTCCCGGTTCCAGAGCCCCATCGCCTCGTGGGCGACGGCCTCCTTCTCACCGGTCGGGTCGCACTCCCACAGCCGGCCGCGCTTGTTGAGCGGCTCCTCGCACGACATCCAGGTGCCCCACGGGGTCGGCCCGCCCGCGCAGTTGGAGGTGCTGCCCTCGAGGATGCGGTAGGCGTCGGCGACCTCGCCGTCGGCGTCGAAGCGGATGGCGCTCACGCCGCCCTGGTCCGGGGCGAACGCTCCGGTGACCTCGCTGTTGCAGGCGTAGATCCACCCGCCGTCATCGGCGGGGAAGGTGGCGGCTCCGTCGGGGAACGCGTGCCACGTGTAGTCGGTGCCGGCGACGGTCTCGCCGCCGATCGCGAGGATGCGCGAGGTGAACCCCTCGGGCAGGAGCAGGCCGTTCTCGTCGGGCTCGGTGGCCAGCTCCCCGTAGGGGCTCTCGCCGGGCTTCGCGGTCTGGGCGGATGCCATCGCCGAGGGGATCACGGCGGCGCCGGCCCCGGCCGCGATGGCCCGCTGGAGGAACTGTCGTCGGTCGATGGGCACGAACCGTAGCCCTGGGCGGGTGGCCGGCCGCTGTCCGCAGCGTGTCCGGTCCCTGTCTGGCGTGTGACCAGCGGTTTCGATCGACGCTGGCTATCGGAGGCATTGGCAGAATCAATAGACACGAATGATGGTTCTCTGCCGCTTTCATATAGAGTGCCTATTACAAATCAGCCCACCGATCCGAGAGGTTCGCACCACATGTCGCTCGTCAACACCGAGATCAAGCCCTTCTCCACCACCGCCTTCCACAACGGCGAGTTCGTCGACGTCTCCGACGCCGACCTCAAGGGCAAGTGGTCCGTCGTGTTCTTCTACCCGGCCGACTTCACCTTCGTCTGCCCCACCGAGCTGGGCGACCTGGCCGACAACTACGAGGAGTTCAAGCGCCTCGGCGTCGAGGTGTACTCGGTCTCCACCGACACCCACTTCACCCACAAGGCCTGGCACGGCAGCTCCGACACCATCGGCAAGATCCAGTACCCGATGCTCGGCGACCCGACGCTCGAGATCTCCCGCAACTTCGAGATCCTCCGCGAGGGCCAGGGCCTGGCCGACCGCGGCACCTTCCTCGTCGACCCCGAGGGCGTCATCCAGTTCCTCGAGGTCACCGCTGAGGGCATCGGCCGCAACGCCGTGGAGCTCCTCCGCAAGGTGAAGGCCGCCCAGTACGTCGCCGCCCACCCGGGCGAGGTCTGCCCCGCCAAGTGGGAAGAGGGCGATGACACCCTCACCCCCTCGCTGGACCTCGTCGGCAAGATCTGATCCACCCCACCACCGGGTGAAGCCGAGGGCGGGCCGCTACGGCCCGCCCTCTGGCTTCTCCTGCAACCACATCCGGACGCGCCCTGCCCCCGCCGCGCCCCTCCTCACCACCCCCCCCGTTCGCCCCGCCCTCCTGGAGTCGCTGTCATGCTCGATGCCGCCCTCGCCGCCCAACTGCAGACCCACCTCGAGAAGCTCCGCCAGCCCATCGAGCTGGTCACCTCCCTCGACGACAGCCCCAAGTCCACCGAGCTGCGCGGGCTGCTCGACCAGATCGCCACGCTCTCCGACAAGATCGAGGTCGTGGTCGCCGATGACGACGACCGCCGCCCGTCGTTCCTGATCCGCCGCACCGGCACCGACGTCGAGGTCCGCTTCGCCGGCATCCCGCTCGGCCACGAGTTCACGTCGCTGGTCCTCGCCCTCCTCCAGGTGGGCGGCCACCCGTCGACCGCGAACGACGACGTGGTCCAGCAGGTCATCGCCCTCGAGGGCGAGCACCACTTCGAGACCTACTTCTCGCTCACCTGCCAGAACTGCCCCGACGTGGTCCAGGCGCTCAACCTGATGAGCATCCTGAACCCGAACATCACCCACACCGCCATCGACGGCGCCCTGTTCCAGGACGAGGTCGACGAGCGCAAGGTGATGGCCGTGCCGTCGGTCTTCCGCAACGGCGAGCCGTTCGACCAGGGCCGCATGACCCTCGAGCAGATCGTCGCCAAGCTCGACACCGGCGCCGAGGAGCGCCAGGCCGCCGAGCTGGCCGAGAAGGACCCGTTCGACGTCCTCGTCGTCGGCGGCGGCCCCGCCGGCGCGGCGTCGGCCGTCTACGCCAGCCGCAAGGGCATCCGCACCGGCATCGCCGCCGAGCGCTTCGGCGGCCAGGTGCTCGACACCATGGCCATCGAGAACTTCATCTCGGTGCCCTACACCGAGGGCCCGAAGCTCGCGACCGCGCTCGAGCAGCACGTCCACCAGTACGACGTCGACGTGATGAACCTCCAGCGGGCCACGAAGCTCGTCCCGGCCGCCGAGCCGGGCGGCTACGTCACCGTCGAGCTCGCCAACGGCGCCAGCCTCTCGTCCCGCACGATCGTGCTGTCCACCGGCGCCCGCTGGCGGTCGATGAACGTCCCGGGCGAGGACGAGTACCGCAACAAGGGCGTCACCTACTGCCCGCACTGCGACGGCCCCCTGTTCAAGGGCAAGCGCGTCGCGGTGATCGGCGGCGGCAACTCCGGTGCCGAGGCCGCCATCGACCTCGCCGGCGTCGTCAAGCACGTCACCCTCATCGAGTTCGATCCGCAGCTGCGTGCGGACGAGGTGCTGCAGGCGAAGCTCCGCAGCCTGCCCAACGTCGACATCATCGTGAGCGCCCTCACCACCGAGGTCGTGGGCGACGGCGAGCAGGTGACCGGTCTCGTCTACACGGACCGGACCACCGACGAGCAGAAGACCGTCGAGCTCGAGGGCGTCTTCGTCCAGATCGGCCTGCTTCCCAACACCGAGTGGCTCGAGGGCACCGTCGAGCTGTCGCCCCGAGGCGAGGTCGTCATCGACGACCGCGGCCAGACGTCGGTCCCCGGCGTGTTCGCCGCCGGCGACTGCACCACGGTCCCGTACAAGCAGATCGTGATCGCCATGGGCGCCGGCGCCACCGCCGCCCTCAGCGCCTTCGACCACCTCATCCGCACGCCGGCGCCCACCGACGCCGACGCCGAGCGGGAACCGGCGGTCGTCTGACCGTCCGCTCGGCCCGGACGGCCGCCGCCCTCGGCTCCGGCCGAGCGGCGTCGGCCGTCCTGGGACAGACTTCAGGGGCCTGCGATCAGGCCGGAGGGCCATCGTGAACCTGCGCGATCTCGAGTACCTGGTGGCCGTCGGCGAGCACCGCCACTTCGGCCGCGCCGCCGAGGCCTGCATGGTCAGCCAGCCGACGCTGTCCACCCAGCTGAAGAAGCTCGAGCAGGAGCTCGGCATCCCGCTCATCGAGCGATCGCCCCGCCACGTCATGTTGACCTCGGCGGGGGAGCGCGTCGCCGAGCGCGGCCGGGTGATCCTCGACGAGGCCGCCGCCATCCGGGCCCTCGCCCGCCAGGCCACCGACCCCGAGGGCGGCACCCTGCGGCTGGGCCTGTTCCCGACCCTCGCCCCGTACCTCCTGCCCCACGTCGTGCCCGCGCTCCACGAGCGCTACCCGAACCTCGAGCTCCTGCTCATCGAGGAGAAGACCGAGGTGGTGCTCGACCAGCTCCGGTCCGGGCGCCTCGACGTCGGGATCCTCGCCCTGCCGGTCACCGGCGAGGCGCTCCACCAGCAGCACCTCTTCACCGAGGACTTCGTGCTCGCCGTCCCGGCCGGCCACCCCCTCGCCCTCGCGGGCGGCCCGGTCGACCCGTCGGTCCTCGCCGGCGAACAGGTGCTGCTGCTCGAGGAGGGCCACTGCCTCCGCGACCAGGCCCTCTCGGTGTGCCGGCTCACCGGTGCGTCGGAGCGGCGGGGCTTCCGGGCCACCAGCCTGGAGACGCTCCGCCAGATGGTCGCGGCCGGCGTCGGCATCACCCTGCTGCCCGAGCTCGCCGTCCGACCCCCGGTGCCGCCGTCCGACGACATCGTCCTGCTCCGCTTCAGCGAGCCCGTGCCCCAGCGTGAGATCGCGATGCTCTGGCGCTCCACGAGCATCTACCAGGACCTCCTCCCCGGCATGGGCGAGCTCATCGGCAAGCTCGCCGCCCAGGTCGCCGCCGGGCCCTGAGTACCGTGGCGGGGTGACCTACTGCCTCGCCATGCGCCTCGACGAGGGGCTCGTCTTCCTCTCCGACACCCGGACCAACGCCGGGGTCGACAACGTCGGCACCTACGGGAAGCTCCACCTGCTCCACGCCGGCGACGACCGGGTGTTCGTGCTCCAGAGCGCCGGCAACCTCGCGACCACCCACGAGGTCCTCGACCTCATCGACCGCGACCTCCGCACCCCCGGGGAGCACACGAGCCTGGCCACGGTGGACCACCTGTTCGAGGCCGCCCTCTACATCGGCGAGCTCAGCCGCGAGGTCGTGCAGCGCCACCGCGAGGGCCTGGCCACGGTCGGCGCCGACGCCACCGCCACGTTCATCCTCGGCGGCCAGATCGCGGGTGACCGGCCCGACCTGTTCCTCGTGTACCCCGAGGGCAACTACATCCGGGTCTCCGACACCCGCCCGTTCTTCCAGATCGGTGAGACGAAGTACGGCAAGTTCATGCTCGAGCTGGCGGTGCACAACCGCGTCGGGCTCGAGGACGCGGTGAAGATCGCGCTCAGCTCGATGCTCAGCACCGCTCGCGCCAACCTCTCGGTCGGCCCGCCCTACGACCTGGGCGTCTACCGCAACGGCTCGCTCCACCTCGTGGAGCACCGCATCGAGGAGCACTCCGAAGCCCTGACCGTCCTCCACGACACCTGGCTGAAGCTGCTGACCGAAGCCATCGACCAGCTCCCGCCCATCCACGTCCAGGGCTGACGCCCGACGCGCATCGGCCCCCTCCCAGGAGAGGGGGCCGATGGCCTGGTCCGAGCGATGTTGATCGGTGCCGGTGGGTTGGTGGTTTCCGAGCGGAGCGAGCCCGGGGGCTGCGGAATCGCCGGGCGTCAGCCCGTCCTCAAGTTCCGAGGAACGGAGAGAACGGAGCGCAGCGGAGTGAACGGGTGACGAGGATCACCCGAGGGGCTCCTCGGTGTTCTCGACCTCCTGGGCGGTCTCGGCCAGGGCCTCGCCGACCTCGGTGCGGCGCACCGGGGTGGTGCCGTCGGTGCGGGGAGCGGAGCCCATGGTGAGGGTGCCGTTGCGCAGCGACTGCATCAGCGTGGCGGCCAGGCCCTCGAAGGACCCACCGCCGCCGGTCACGAGGACCTCCGGCATGATGTCGATGCCGCCCTCGCCGATGGCGCCGGCGACGGCCACCAGGGCCGTGGACATCTCGCCGATGGCCTCGCGCTGGGCCTCGTAGCCGGTGGCCTTGGCGACGCCGAGCGCCTCGGTGGCCTTGGCCTCGGCGAGGCCGATGGCCCGCAGCTTGTCGGCCTCGGCCTCACCGGTGAGGCGGACGTAGGCGGCTTCACCGTTGGCCTGGGCCTCGCGGGCCTGGGCCTGGTTGCGGTTGATGTCGACCGACACCGCCGAGCTGGCGAGCTGGGACTGCATGTCGGCCGTGCCCTTCGCCTTCTCGGTCTCGATGCGGGCCGTCTCCGCCTTCTGCTGCTCGACGAAGGTGGCCCGCTCCTGGTTGGCGATCTCTCGCCGGGTCAGGACCTCGACCAGCTCCTCGGGGAACACCACGTCTTGGATGTAGACGCCGCGGGTCTCCACCTCGTAGGCCGCCAGGTACTGCGTGACCGCTTCGAGCGCGGCCCGCTGCACGGCCTGGCGGGTCTCGATGAACTGCACGGCTTCGAGGGCCTGGAGGGTGTTGCGGAAGTGGTTGCCCACCGCCGACTGCAGCACCTCGTTGACCAGGTTGACCATGGTGCCCACCATCGAGATGACCTTCGGCGCCCGCGTGTCGGACACGTGGATCTGCACCTGGAGGTCGATGGTGAACACGAAGCCCTCACGGCTCTTGCCGATGATGGGCTCGAGCCGGGAGTCCAGGTCGTGCGCCTGCGAGTTCGACGTCGACCAGTTCAGGGTCAGGATGAACGTCGGCACCACCTCCGCCGCGTAGACGCGGGGGTTGATGGGGTACTTGCCGGTGCGCAGCGGCTCCTGCCAGATGCCGCGGTGGCCGGGGCGCACGATCGAGCCGAACTTGAACTCGGAGCCCGACGTGTCGAGCGTGGGCAGGCCGACGAAGCCCTTGATGACGGCGACCTCGCCCTGGTTGACCACCAGCATCGGCACCATGTCGACGCGGACCAGGAACGGGTTCAGCAGGTAGGCGCCGTACTGGAGCGGGTCGTGCTGGAGGCCGATGCGGCCGCCGGCGTCGAGGAACCGCTGGAAGTCCTGGTAGTTGTTGTGCTCGTCGTTCTTCGAGCCGAGCAGGGTGTCGATGAGCTCGGCATCGGTGACGGCCGGCTGCACCTCCATCTCCTCGATGTCGCGGAAGCCGCCGAGGCGGCTGGCGATGTCGCCCGACTCGAGGGGCTGGCCCTCCAGCGTGGTGACGATGCCGACGACGTCCTGGCCGCCGCTCGGGGCGATGACCACGACCTGGAGCTGACGGGGGTCGAGCCCGAAGGACTCGGGTGTGAGGGCGCCGCCGCGGCTCATGCGCACCAGCTCCGGCGCGACCGGCAGGCCGAACACCTGGCGGCTGCCGATGACCATGAACGCCACCGGGTGCAGCGGCACCAGGGTGCCGGGAGGCAGGACCGGACGCTGCACGCCCTTCTGGCCGCCGCCCTGGATGAACCCCTGCAGGTTGGAGAAGTTGCCGAACTCGGGCCGGAACTCGGCGCTCTTGGCACCGATCGGGACGGGGGCGCCCACCTGGGCGATCACGACGCCGATCTCGCCGGCGGGGATCTGCACCCACGGGAACTTGCTCACGCCGAAGATCGGCCAGAAACGGAACCGGAGACCGGGCATGAGGAGCGTGGCCTGGTAGCCGGCCTCCCCCTTGAAGGCGACGGGGTTGTCGTCCTTGAGCTTCCGGAGGCCGATCCGCTTGTTGACCAGCCCCACCTCCGCCGGGCCGATCTTGTGGATCGACTTGAGCACCACGTACGCGATCAGCGCCAGGACGACGAGGACCGCGATGGTCGTGAGGGACATCTGAACTCTCTTTCCACCTCGCTCGACACGATGTCGAGTCCTGGTGAGCGTACCAAGACGTCTGAATGAGCGAAAGAGGATCTTTGCGACTAGGCTCCCTCCATGGCCACCCCGGCGTTGCGCTCCACCGGGCACATCCGGTCCCTCGGCGACCACTGGTACGCGTGGTCCGACGGGGTCCCGGATGGGGCCGAGCTGCGGGTGCACGCGTCGGTCGCCGACGACGGTCGCTACCACCTCGATGCGCTCGACTACGCAGGGCCGGTCTCGGCCACGCTGCTGCGCACCATCCCGGTCGGCCGCATCGAGGCCGCGGTCAACGCCCTCGCCCGCCACGGCCACGACCCCCGCCGGGCGCCGGCCGAGGCACGCGTGCCGGACCAGCTGCGCGAGCACGCGGTGCCCGGCTACCCCGACGAGTTCTACGAGGTCATCGCCCGCGCCTACCGGGCCCTCGCCGCCAACAGCTCCCGCCCGATCGTGGAGCTGGCCGAGGCCAACGCCGTGCCGCTCACCACCGCCCAGCGCTGGGTGAAGGAGGCCCGCCGCCGCGAGCTGCTGCCGCCGGGCCGGCGGGGCAAGGCGGGCTGATCAACCGAGCTTGTCGGCCAGCTTGGTGAGCATCGTGATGTTGCGGGTGGTGTGCAGCGCGGCACCCGCTGCCTTCCAGTCCTTCGGCTTGAGCTGGGTGTCCATCGACGTGCCGGCGATGCGCCAGTGGACCTCGGCGCCGTGCACCTGCAGCTCGTCGACGTCGCCCGACAGGGCTTCGATGTCCTTGCGCACCGCTGCGGTCGGCGCCTTCCGCAGGAGGGCGACCAGGTGGGTGACGCCGTCGGGCACGGTGCCGAACGGCTGGCGGTCGACGATCTCGGCCACCTGCGCCGCGGTGCGCACGAAGGTCTCCACCTCGAAGCCGCACGAATCGGCCAGACGGGCCTCGATCTGCGCCTCGAGCTTCGCCCGGCCGAGCGGCGACCGGAACACGGCGTTGCCGCTGTTGATGTAGGTCCACACGTCGTCGAACCCGAGCCCCTCGAGGTCGGCCCTCAGGTCCGCCATCGCCACCCGCCGCTTCCCGACGTTGACCGCCCGGAGGAACGCCACCTGCTGCTTCGCCATCGCCCGGACCCTACCCACCGTCCCCCTCCTCCGAGGCCCCGTGCGTTCGTGGGTCGTGGGGACGCCCGAGCGCACGCGGTGCGCGTCGCTGCGGCGAGGTGCGTGCGTTCGTGGGTCGTGGGGACGCCCGAGCGCACGCGGGTGGTGGGTCCCGGAGCCGCGTGCGTTCGTGGGTCGTGGGGACGCCCGAGCGCACGCGGGTGGTGGGTCCCGGAGCCGCGTGCGTTCGTGGGTCGTGGGGACGCCCGAGCGCACGCGG
>Ga0182736_1000252_pt1 | contig 98673 bp, 81 predicted proteins | sample eDN5th30CKraftBY_FD_128882 | JGI IMG/M metagenome (GOLD analysis project Ga0182736, IMG submission 128882) | Enriched backyard soil microbial communities from Emeryville, California, USA - eDNA 5th pass 30_C Kraft BY (version 2) (version 2) | ecosystem: Environmental > Terrestrial > Soil >... | reverse complement strand
GCACAGGGCATTCAAGGCCTCGGGCCGTTGCAGGGTAATGAGCTGAACGCCGTGTTCGGGCGCCTGCACATCGATATATCGCGGCATCTCGGGTTCCTCTGGCTGCACGCACGGCACATCGCGGGGCCGGCATTTCTTGGAATTGTTTGCAGGGGCGTAATGCGGGATCACGACCAGGTGAGGTCAGTATATGCCCCATGTGATACAGCTATGCAAGCCTAAATGCTATTTTACGTATCTCTTTTTCGTTTTCCTGTGATCACGACTCCAGTGCAGTAGTTGCAGAAGAATCGTTTAATCTAGGCGTTTTTGAGTATTTACAGAGGGTTTCTGCCTTACAGTATTGACTCGGCACAAGTGATACACGATTGACGACCAACTAGGTTCTGATACAAGATCGACTGACATTTCAAATCATTTCAAGAGTGTTGCCATGCCTTGCTATCGACTGGACGGCCTGACGCCTGTGGTTCACCCGACAGCCTACGTGCACCCCAGCGCAGTCCTGATCGGCGACGTCATCGTCGGCCCCCGCTGCTACATTGGCCCGCTGGCATCGCTCAGGGGCGATTTCGGCCGCATCGTGCTGGAGGAGGGCGCCAACTTGCAGGACACCTGCGTGATGCATGGTTTCCCGGGGGGCGACACCGTAGTGGAACGTAATGGGCATGTCGGCCATGGCGCCGTGCTGCACGGCTGTCGCGTGGGCGAAGATTCATTGATCGGCATGAACGCCGTGGTGATGGACGGCGCCCATGTAGCACCACGCAGCATCGTCGCGGCCACCGCCTTCGTCAAAGCTGGCTTCGAATGTGCGGCGCAGAGCCTGGTGATGGGGTCGCCAGCCCAGGTCAAACGCCCGCTGACCGATCAGGAACTGGCCTGGAAACAGCGCGGGACGGCGGAGTACCAGCACCTGGCGCAGCGCTGCATGAACAGCATGGTCGAATGTCCGCCGCTGACCGAGGCAGAGCCGGGACGCCCGCGCATGGAAGACACCGGGGTCAGGCCCAAGGGCCAGGCGAGCGCATGAGCCTGGCAGCGACACGCAATGGCCAGGCGGCCCACCGCACAGGTATAGTCGGTGCTTTATCCGCGCACAGTTCGCCCATGAGCAATCTCGCCCCACTGAACCACTTGATCACCCGCTTTCAGGAGCAGACGCCAATCCGCGCCAGCTCCCTGATCATCACGTTGTACGGCGATGCCATCGAGCCGCACGGCGGTACAGTCTGGCTCGGTAGCCTGATCAACCTGCTGGAACCGATAGGCATCAATGAACGGCTGATACGCACGTCGATCTTTCGCCTTACCAAAGAAGGTTGGCTCACTTCAGAAAAGGTGGGGCGGCGCAGTTATTACAGCCTGACAGGCACTGGCCGTCGGCGCTTCGAAAAAGCCTTCAAGCGCGTCTATAGCCCGAGCCAGCCAGCCTGGGACGGGGCCTGGACGCTGGTGTTGCTGTCGCAACTCGAGGCGGGTAAACGCAAGGCCGTGCGTGAAGAGCTGGAGTGGCAGGGCTTTGGTGTCATGGCGCCGAACCTGCTAGGTTGCCCGCGGGCAGACCGTGCCGACCTGGTGGCCACGCTGCGTGACCTTGAGGCCGGCGACGACAGCATCGTCTTCGAAACCCACACCCAGGAGGTACTCGCGTCCAAGGCCATGCGCGCCCAGGTGCGGGAAAGCTGGCGTATCGACGAACTGGGGCAGCAATACAGCGAGTTTATCCAGCTGTTCAGGCCACTGTGGCAAGGTTTGAAAGAGCAGCCGTTGCTTGATGCTCAAGATTGCTTCCTGGCGCGTACGCTGCTGATTCACGAATACCGCCGCCTGCTGCTGCGCGACCCGCAACTACCCGACGAGCTACTGCCAGGGGACTGGGAGGGAAGGGCAGCGCGACAGTTGTGCCGTAACCTCTACCGACTGGTGTTTGCCAAGGCCGAAGAATGGTTGAATGCAGCGCTGGAGACGGCAGACGGTCCATTGCCGGATGTGAGCGAGAGTTTCTACAAGCGTTTTGGCGGTTTGGCCTGAGGGGAGTGCTTGCGTGACAGCGCCGTGGCCAACATCTACGGCGTCGAACCGGGTGCCTTCAGGGGCCCTTGACCTCACATTCACCGCCGCCTTGTTCCAGTGCCATGAGTGCAGGCATATCGAGAATTTCCACCAACCTGCCATGCAGGTCGACGAGACCCAGCGCCCGCAGGTGCGCGATGGATCGGCACACGGTTTCCAGGCGTAATCCCAGGTACGAAGCCATGTCTTCTCGGGACATCCGCAACATGAAGCCATGGGCAGAATAACCGCGGCTGACGAAGCGCCTGGAGAGCCCCACCAGAAAGCTGGCCAGCCGCTGTTCTGCTGTGAGGTTGCACAGCATCAGTACACGCCCGTGCTCACGCACGATCTCCCGGCTCATCAAGCGATTGAGGCTTTGCTGCAGGACCGGAAAGTCACGCGCCAGGGTTTGCAAGCGGCGATAGGGGACTGGGCAGACTTCGCTGTCTTCCAGGGCAATGGCGTCGCAGACATGGTGCTCTGTGGCAATGGCATCGAGGCCGAGTACATCGCCCGGCATCCAGAAGTTGATCACCACGCCTTGCCCCTCAGCGGTGTTCAGGCTGGTCTTGAAACTGCCGCAGCGTACGGCATAGAGCATGGTCAGCGGATCGTTGGCGTTGAATAGCGCGGCGCCCTTGCGAATGCGTATGCGTGGGCCTATCAACGCGTCCAGACAGCTGTTGTCGTGAACCGGCAGGCCGGTGGGGAGGCACAGGCCGCTGACCCGGCAATCCATGCAGTGGGTCGCCAGCGGTTTCAGGTGAATAGGGTTTGCCTTGCACGATTCGTTGGACGAGTCGAGTAGTACGACCTTCAGCTGGCCAGGCATCTTCAGGCCTCCTTTGCACTTCGGAGGCCGCTTTGGGCCCCCGCGCCATTAAGCGCACCGTGCCCGGCGGCATCCCCGGTATGGGGCGACCAATCGGCCAGCATGTCACGCGAGTGGGGGGCATTGAGGCGGATTGTAAGTCGCTCGACAAACCGCTCGGCTTCGGCAGCCGTACTGAAACTCACCCGCCAGTGATCCATGCGCACCCAACAGCGTCCCTGCTCAGTGTTCTTCTCGACGTAAATGTTCATCAGGGCCTCCAAAGCATGTATCGATAGACAATGCAGAATGAAGGCGTCCCTGCCGGCAGCGGAGGTGAAGCTCAGGGCGTTATCGCCATGGCACGCCTGCGGCGCCTGAAGTTGTTGTTGATCTGGGTACAGGGTGCGCCAGCGAAGGGTCGAGACATTGATCTGCGTCAGGTTCTTGCGCCATGGGCAATGCCGTTTGTCAGAAGGCGCTCCAGTTGATAAACATCAAATTCGCAAGACCTGCGTGGCAGATGCTTGAGCTACATATCGCAACCTCAGAGGTGTGCCATGGAAACTCCGCAAAGACTGCTGCTGATTGCCTCCCCCCTGATGCGCCGAACCCCGGTCTATGACAGGGCTGCCGCGCTGGCCAAGGCCAAGGGGATGGCGCTGCACATTGTCGCTTTCGACTACGTGGAAGGGCTTGCAACGGCGGGCCTGGTGAATGACCAGGCGCTGGCAGTCATGCGCGAGGGGTATGTGCAGCAGCACCGCGAGTGGCTGGAAACCCAGGCGACATCGATGCGCCGCAGCGGTGTCATCGTCACAACCGAGGTGGTGTGGGTGCAGCACCCCTTGAACGAGATCCTGGTGCACTTGCGTGAGCAGCCGTTCGCCATGCTGATCAAGGCGTTCGAGCATGAGCCCTGGTGGATGCGCGCAATGTTCACCTCGCTGGATATCCAGTTGCTGCGTGAAACGCGAACCCCCTTGCACTTGGTACACAAGGCCAGCCACGCGTTGCCACGAAGGATTCTTGCGGCGGTGGACCTGTCCAGGCCTGAGGATCAGTTCGAAGGTTTCAACGACCAGATCATCAGCGAAGCGTTGAAACTGACATTGCAGTGCAATGCCCAGATCGAGCTGCTGTATGCCTACGACTTGGGTTCCATGTACCTGGACGCAGGCGGCAGCCGGGAACATTCGTTTCTGTTCGATTCGAACCACGCCCAGACCTTGCATGACGCTCAGAGTGCTGCCTTCCAGGAGCTTGCCGAACGCAACGGGATCGCCGCCGAGCACCGCCATATGCGCATAGGCGACCCGGCAAAGGCCCTGGCGATCTTCATGGATAACAATGATATCGACGTGCTGGTCATGGGCAGTTATCACCACCATGGCATCGGCTGGTTCATCGGCAGTACTGCCGAGCGGGTTTTGCATCGGTTGTCCAGCAGTGTGCTGGTGATTTCTCCGGAGCGCTCCAAAGGCTGAAGCACAAGGCCCGCAAGGGCCTAATGCCAGTCAGTTAAGGTTTCATCCTCATTAACTGGGGCCGCTTTGCGGCCCTTCGCGGGCAAGCCCGCTCCCACAGGTACAGCGCAAGCTTGAGATTTTGCGCAATCCTGTGGGAGCGGGCTTGCCCGCGAAGGGCTGCAAAGCAGCCCCATTTGGCTTAACTGACCGGCATTACGCAAGGGCCTTGTTTTTTCATGGCCGCAGGTCAAGTTCGTGCAGGATCTCGCTCACATCCCCGCCAGGGTATCTTGAAGTGAAGCCCAGAGCCTTGACCAGCCGGTGCATGGCATAGTTGCTGGCCAGATCCCTGGAGACCATGCACTGAAAGCCATTTCGTCGTGCGGCTTCAATCAGGTGTTGCATCAGGCGCTTGCCCAACCCCTTGCGCTGCCAGTCTTCGCTGACCGCTACTGCACATTCGCACCGCTGACTGCCAGGTATGCCTGCATAGCGGCTGACGCCGATTTGTTGCAATTGACCGTCTACATGAACCAAGGCGACATAGGCCATGCGCTGGTGATAGTCCACGGGCATGTCTTGCGTGTCCAAGCTAGGCAAGCCGCCGCTGAGCCCGGCAATGAAACGAAAACGCCGTGATTCATAAGCGATGGTGCTCAGAAAACGCTTGTCCCGTTCGCGGTCTTCTTCGCGCAGTGGGCGGATCAGCACCGCCGAACCGTCCTCGAGGTTTTCGACCCAGTGTTCGCAGGTCTGTGGCTGTGCTGTTTGCTGCCCGTTCATGACGCCTCCCGTTGCTTGATCAGTACCTGGTGCAGCCGTTTTAACGTGGCGGGCCGTTTCGGTTCTGACAATCATCAAGTTCAGCCTGGGTAGCGGTTTTCTGATCTGCATCAAGCAACATCGACCCTGCGCGCGGAACATCGTCAGCATCACATCCACTGACGCAAGCGCGGAGGTTCACCATGGGGCAATATCGACAATTGCTGGTGCTGCTGACCGAGGTAGATCCGCATTCCGCCGCTTTGCGCAGAGCCCTTGCCTTGGCGCATGTCAGCGGCGCCAGCGTGCATGTACTGGGTTTGTTCGAGCCGAGCGATCAGCACCTTCTGCGCGAAGAGCGGCTGAATGAGGCCGATATCAAGCGCCAGTACGAACACTATCGCGTTCAGTTGACGGGATTGGTCGAGCGGCATCGCGGCAGCGGTATAACGCTGACGGTCGACAGCCTGAATGCGGAGGATATCCGCAGCCAGGCGATCGATTACATCAGTGAACTGCAGCCCGATATGGTCATCAAGGACAGCGAGGCCGCATCGGCCCTGGCGCGCGTGTTCGGCACCCCACTGGATTGTGCGCTGATGCGAGGTTTCAAAGGCGTCAGCCATTTCGTGCCGGCGGGGGCCATCTCATTGCCGCGGCGTGTCCTGGTCGCAGTGGATACGGCGTTCAGCGAGACGCCTGCTGTGCAGGCGTGCTTCAACCGTGGACTGATTCGTGCTGCCCAGGCGTTGGCCTTGCAGTGTGACGCGCACCTGCATCTGCTATCGGCCTACAACCTGGCAGGGGTATTCGCCTCGGACATGAATGTCACCCAGGCGTGGATCGACGAGATGCGTGAGGCACTGCAGGAGCCTTTCGAGGCGCTGGCCGATGCCGAAGGCGTCGCGCCGGACCGCCGACATTTCATGGAAGGAGGCCCGGTACAGGTGATCCGTGAACAGGTCGCGGCCTTGGACATCGACGCGGTGGTGATGGGCGTGGTGCAGCCCAAAGGCCTGGACAAACTGTTGGGAGACACCACCGAGCGTATCGTCAGCCGCCCACCGTGCAGCGTGCTCGCCGTTCATCCCCAAATAGCCGAAAGTTGGGAGCCTTGGCCATGCAACTGACTTTTCTTGGCGGTACCGGCACCGTTACCGGCAGCAAATTCCTGTTGACCCGTGACAGCACGCGGATATTGGTCGACTGCGGACTCTTCCAGGGGTTCAAGCAACTGCGCCTGCGCAACTGGCAGCCACTGCCCCCGGCGTTGCGGGCACTCGATGCCGTGGTACTGACCCACGCCCACCTTGACCACAGTGGTTATCTGCCGGTGCTGGTTCGGGAAGGCTACCGCGGGCCGATCTACGCCACGCCGGCGACTTGCGCCCTGGCGGAAATCCTCTTGCTCGACAGTGCGCGGCTGCAGGAGGAGCAGGCCGACCATGCCAATCGCCACGGTTACTCCAAGCATGCACCGGCGCAACCGCTCTATACAGAGCAGGATGCCAAAAGGGTCCTGGCATTGTTTCACCCCGTAGAGTTGCATCAGGTGACCATGATCGCCGAGGGCATGGAGTTGCTGTTGCGTACCGCCGGGCATATTCTGGGGGCGGCCACGGTCCAGATCAGCGCCGAGGGGCAGACCGTGCTGTTTTCGGGTGATCTCGGGCGCCCTCAGGATCCGATCATGCGTGCGCCTGAGCTGGTCAGGACGGCCGACGTGCTGTTGATCGAATCTACCTATGGGGATCGCCAGCATCCCGCCGAATCGACCGAGCAGTATTTGGCCAAGATCATCAACGAAACGCTCCTGCGCCACGGCATTACCCTCGTGCCGTCATTCGCCGTCGGCCGTGCCCAACTGCTCATGTACTACCTGTACACGCTCAAGCGCGACCGGCTGATCCCTGATATCCCGGTCTACCTGAACAGCCCGATGGCCACCGACGCCACCGTCTTGTACCAGCAGTACCGCAGTGAACACCGGCTGACCGCAGCCGAGTGCGCCGCCATGTGCATAGGCACGCACATCATCCGGACGGTCGATGAGTCCAGGCACCTGGACCAACTGCGCGAGCCCGCAGTGATCATCGCCGCCAGTGGTATGGCGACCGGCGGACGGGTGCTTCACCACCTCAAGGCGCTGGCCCCCAACCCACGCAACAGCATTCTGTTCTCGGGCTTTCAAGCCGGGGGTACGCGGGGAGCCGATATTGTAGCGGGTGCCCACAGTGTGCGGTTGCACGGCGAGGATGTGCCCATCCGTGCACAGGTGCATGCGATGGAGAATCTTTCTGCGCACGCCGATGCCGACGAAATCATGGAATGGTTGCGCGGGTTCACCCGGCCGCCCCGTCAGACCTATGTCATTCATGGCGAGCCACACGCTGCCGATACCTTGCGGCGGCGGATCAGCCTCGAACTCGGCTGGCAGGTGTGCGTGCCTGAGTATCAGGAAACGGTTGCCATCGACCCAGTGCGCTAGGGGCTGCTTTCAACGCAGCATCAACGAGTTTCAAGGCTTCTCATACAGAGCCTGGGTCGGCGCGGGAGGTATTCATGAACACACAAGCAAGGGCAAAACTCAGAGCCTGGATGCATCGTCCAAAGGGCAGCCTGGGTTGGATCGTGGCGATTCTGGTCTTGCTACTCGCCGCATCGGCCTACCACGGGCTGAGCCCGACCTGGCGCCTGCCCATGCACGATCCGGCCGTGATACTGGCCTTGCTGGCCCTGAGTGTGGCGCTAGGCTGGGCGGTGCAGCGAGGCGTGAAGCGCACTGTCGGCAGGGCCATTTTCAACGGCCAGGAGACAGGCTGGCAGGCCAGGCTGGCGTTCCTTCGCTCGGTGGCCCGGGAGTCGAACATCCTGCTGGTGGTGCTGTTGTGCCTGGGGCTGCTGGGCACAGGCGCCTTGTGGTTGGCAGGACGCTCAGTGACGCAGATCGTGGCGAACTGCGAGGCCAACCTGCAGGCTCAAGTGGACGTACCCGAATATGAAAAACTCTCCACACTTGTCGGCAAACCGGTGTGCACGTGTCTGGCACAGACCTTCATGAAGCGCAACGGGGTGCTACGCATGGCTTTGTTCGAAACGCCCATGCAGGAGGTGAGCGGCTTGAAGGTACTCACACCCGATGATGAGCAGCGCTGCCTCAAACAGTTCGACCTGTTGCCCGAGGAGCCTCAGGCAACCATGCCTTGAATCAGATGCTGGCCGCCGCGTCAGGACAAGTCATGCCGCGGCGGCTTTGGTTCAGCTCAGTACAAGCCGGTGGATTACCTGGCTCGGATCATCAGGGTCGGTGGTCGTGGTAAATCCTGCTGCCTTGGCCATGTCACGCATTGCCTGATTGGCGGCGGAATCGATCGAATACATCTGCCGAAATCCTTTTGCCCGTGCATGATCAGTCAGGTGCTTGAGCAGCAAGCGGCCGAGGCCATGGTGTTGCCAGCTGTCGAGGACCGTGACCGCACATTCGCATTCATCCTTGGCGTCACAGGCAGCGTAACGGGAAATGCCCACTTCTTGCAGTTCGCCGTCGACATGCGCGAGGGCGACGAAGGCCGCTTGTCGGTCCTGATCGACCGCCATCAACTGGTCGAGCATGGCTTCACCGGGCTCCTTGATCTGGCACAGGAAGCGAAAGTGCCGTGATTCAGGTGACAACCGTTCGATGAAGGCTCTTTCGCGCTGCCTGTCCTTGGCTTGCAACGGCCTGATCAGTACATGGGTACCATTGTCCAAAGCATCGATCCAATGCTCGCCGGCGGGCACCGGAAATGAGGTGGGGGCAGGTTGAGGGGAGGGGTTGACTGGAGCCATGGCGGTATCCTCACACGTCTGGAATGAACAGTGGAGATACAGTTTCGTTGCGTGGCCTTGCACCGACTTGATAGTTGTCAATTGCTCGGCTGACAACTGGATTTTGCTGTCAATTTGAGGGAAGAGCGGATGTTACCGGTTCGCACAGCCCAATTGGCCGATGGTAAACAGGCAGCCGGCTTGTGGTCACCGCCGCACCCGGTACTCCATTATTTGGCTTTCCAGTACTTCTGCATTTCCAGGAAGAGGAACGAAGCGGTCCAGGTGATCAACACCAGGCCGGTCAATGCCTGCAGGCCAGTAAGGTACTTGAGGTGCCCGCTCGGGGTGATGTCGCCGAAACCAATGGTGGTATAGGTGGTGAAGGAAAAGTACACGCAGTCCAGGAAACTCCCGTCGAAGTTGCCGCTGAGCGTGCCCCAGCCGTCGGCATGGGCCATCAGGTAATACACCAGGGCAAAGCACCAGACCTCAAGCGCATGGGCCAGTAGTGCGCCGAACACGCCCGCTACGATGCGAAACCGGCTCCAGAGTTTGAGCCGTGGTAGCCAGTCATTCAGGCGCAGCAGGCATTCGTAGTGAATGATCACCACCAGGATCACGACCAGCATGTTGATCAGCGTGACAGTGAGCATCGCAGGTACTCCTGCCCTGATTGGCGGTTCATTTCAAGTTGTCGACCAACGCATGGATGGTAGCTCATTGGCCTGCCGCAGCAACGGCAGGAACTCAGCACACGATTGACAAATGTCAGGCTGCTGCAGGCGGCGTTACCGATACTCAGGGTGACTTGGCACGCACGAGGGTATGGACATGCAACGCTATCTGCTTTTGGGGTTGACGAGCCTGTTACTGGCGACGGGGTCAGGCTGCAGCCCTTGGCACACCGAGGAATACGATGCGCGCCTGGCGTCAGCAGAGGACAATGCTGCCACTGCGCGGTTGCGTGCCGATCAGGTGTGCTACCGCATCGATCTGGTAGAGCAGACTGCCAACGAGGCACTGCGCAGGGCGACCCTGGCTCAGGACCAGGTTCAACAACTGCTGCAGCAGTCCAGACGCAAGTAGCCGCCATGGCACAGCGTTGGTTGAACTCCAGCCTGTTGTTGGTGTGTGTGCTGGCTTTGCTGACTGGCGGCTTGGCCTACCTGGCGCAACAGCCCGCTTGGGCGGCGCTGGCCTGGGCGACTGGCGGCGCCTTCATGGCACTGGTACTGGTGGTGGAAATGGCCAGACGCCTGGCCAGGGGGGAGGCGGGCATTGATCTGATAGCCCTGCTGTCGATAGGCGCAGCCTTGATCCTCGAGCAGATGCTGGTCGCCGCGCTGGTTGCGTTCATGCTGGCCACCGGCCGTGCGTTGGAAGCCTTCAGCTTGCGCCACGCCGAGCGCGAATTGCGCGCGCTGATCCAGCGTGCGCCCCAGCGTGCCTGGGTCCAGGAACACGATGGGCTGCGCGAGGTTGCGGTGGATCAGGTTCAGCCTGGGCAGACCCTGCTGGTGCGTCTGGGGGACATCGTGCCGGTCGACGGGCAGTTGAAAAGTGACCAGGCCATCCTGGACGAGGCCGCGCTGACCGGCGAATCGTTACCTGTAACGCGCCATGCTGGCGAACACGTAGCCAGCGGGGTGTGCAACGCCGGCGCGCCGATTTGGCTGCTGGCCACGCACACGGCGGCACAAAGCACTTATGCGGGCATCGTGCGCCTGGCCGAGGCGGCACGCCAGTCACGGGCACCTTTCGTGCGCCTGGCCGACCGCTACGCGCTGGCGCTCATTCCGCTGACGATGCTGGTCGCTGCGCTCGCCTGGTGGATCAGCGGCGACATCCAGCGGGTACTGGCCGTTCTGGTTGTCGCCACGCCATGCCCGCTGATTCTGGCGGTGCCGATTGCCATCTTGTCGGGTATCTCGCGTGCGGCACGGCGGAACATTCTGGTGCGCGATGGTGCAGTGCTGGAAGCGCTCGCCGGGGTTCGCCAGGTGTTTCTCGACAAGACCGGCACCCTGACCAGTGGCCATGCCCGACTGCAATCGATCGAGGTCAAGGGGGAGGGGGTACCGCTGCAGATTCTGCAGCGGGCCGCATCGTTGGCCCAGGCATCCACCCATCCAATTTCACAGGCCATCGTTGAGGCTGCCCGTTCGCGAGGCTTGCCACTATCAACGCCGGAAAACGTCCAGGAAAGCCCGGGCCAGGGGCTTGCCGGGCGAGTTCAGGGCAAAGCCGTGCGCGTGGGCGCGCTGGCTTATGTACAGGATGGCAAGGACGAGGAGGCGTGGGCACGGACACGCTTGCAACAATTGGACTATCTGGCCAGCAGCGGTAGTTTCGTGGCGGTGGACGGTGAATTGAAAGCGCTGTTGCGGCTGGCCGATGATGTGCGCCAGGAAACGCCTCAGACCCTGCGTCGGCTCCGTGCGCGTGGCATCGAGAAGATCGTGATGCTTACGGGCGATCGCCCACAAACGGCCGAAATGATCGCGCTGACGGCAGGCATCGACGAGCTGCATTCAGGCCTCTCGCCTGGGGACAAGATCCGGCTGGTGCAGCAGGGCTGCCGCGAAGGTCAGACCTTGATGGTTGGTGATGGCATCAATGATGCGCCTGCGCTGGCTGCTGCCGATGTCGGGGTTGCCATGGGTGCTGCCGGCGTCACCGCCTCGGCGCAGGCAGCCGGCGTAGTCTTGCTGGTTGACCGCCTGGACCGTTTGATCGAGGCGCTGGACATCGCCCGGCATGCGGTGCACATCGCCCGTCAGGGCGTATGGGTGGGCATGACCCTGTCGTTGCTGGCCATGCTGGCCGCTGCTGCAGGTTACTTGCCAGCGGTGATGGGAGCGCTACTGCAGGAAGGCATCGACTTGCTGGTCATCGTCAATGCGTTACGCGCCCTTGGCCCTTTGGCCGGGGACGGGCGAAACGGGCTTGGGGTAGCGAACCTGGAGCGCATGAGCGACGAACATCGGCAACTGCAGGGGCTTCTGACCGAACTGAGCCAGATGGCCGGGGATTTTTCCAGTCGACCCACCGTGCAGGCCCGGACCGACCTGAATCACCTCGTCGCCGCCCTGCATGAGCTACTGGAGCGTCACGAGCGGGATGATGAACAACGCTTGTATCCATTGTTGAGCCGCTACATGGCTGGTGATGACCCCCTTTCGGCAATGAGCCACTGCCACCGCGAAATTTTCCGTCAGATCCAGTTGCTGTCACGCATGAGCAAAGATTTTGTCCAGGCAGCGGCCAGCCCGAGCGCTGACGATATCCAGCACCAGCTCATCCGTCTGGACACACTTGCGCAATTGCACTTCGACCAGGAAGAAGCGTTGTATCGCTATCTGGACAAGCGCTGAATCAGTGCCTGTCGAAACAGCCCGGCGCGCTTGACGCCGCCCATGGCAATAGAGCAACGCTCAGCACTACCAGGTGCGAGGTGGCGTCTGGGAGCCTTGATATTTATCAAAAACGAACCTGCACCTGCTTCGATAATGACAATCGCATGCAACCCAACAGCCGCGCCGGGGAGGTGTCCCATGAAGCCGTATCGCCGGATTCTGCTAATCATGACCGAGGCCCGTGCCAATGCCGCGCTGCCCCGGGCCATGGCATTGTCTGCGGCGTCGGGGGCGAGCTTGCAAGTACTGGGTATCCACGAATCGGGTGAACTGCGCCTGCGTCATGAATTGCAGGAGGACTCGCTACCTTCGGTCTCATTCGTGCACTTCAGCACCGAACTCAAAGCGCTGCTGGATGAGCATCAATTCGTTGGGGCTCGGCCAGGTTTCGAGGCCGTAGAAACCTCCAATCCGCGCGATGAACTGCCAGCCTGCATTGCCCGCTACGCACCTGATCTGGTGATCAAGGACTGCCCGGGCCATTCCCTGCTCGACCAGATAGCCCGGACCTCGCTAGACCAAGTGTTGCTGCATGGAAGTGAGACGCCGTTGCTGTTCGTACCGGCGGATGCCCCAGCCATCCCCCAGAACATTCTGGTCGCAGTGGATGTCGCCAACCCGTCGCCACACAACGACGCCCTCAACCATGCCTTGGTCGCGGCAGGTCAGCAACTGGCGACTCAATGCAAGGGCCAGTTGCACTTGCTCTCGGCTTACGACCTGCCCATCGCCATGTTGGCCAACCCTGACCTTGCCGGCCCCTGGGCGAACCAGTTACGCGAGTCACTGCAGTTGCCTTTCGATGCGTTGGCCGATGCACATGGCGTTGCCCATACGCAACGGCATTTCAGCGAAGGCGCGCCCCTGCGCGTGATCAAGTCCTACATCGCCACGCTGAAGATCGATGTGGTGGTGGTCGGCGTTGTGCAGGCCAGGCGTTGGGCCAAGGTGATCGGCGATACCACCGAGCGGCTTGTAAGCCATGCACCGTGCAGTATCCTGACGATCAAGCCTGCGCCGGTCAGCTGACTTCATTGTCTCGCTTCTATCGTTTCCGCAGCAGGCTTGAACGCGGGCACCGCGTGCAGGGAAGTGTCATGAGGTCGTTCTCTAGCGTTAAGATGGAATCTGTTTTTGTCTCTAATTCGACAATGGAGCGCTGAGATGTTTGTTGATATGGCTGCCTTCACGCCGTGGTCGGCATTGGCAGGCGGGGCACTGATCGGTTTGGCCGCTGGGCTGTTCGCCGTTGCGAACGGGCGCATCGCGGGCATCAGCGGTTTGCTCGGTTCTCTCCTGCAAAGTGGCGGGGAAGGGCGGGGTGAAAAAGTGTGCTTCTTGTTGGGCCTCATTGCAGCGCCACTTTTATGGCAACTGTTCTCGGCAATGCCTCCGGCTCACTTCAGTATGGCGCCTTGGCTGCTTATAGTCGCGGGAGTTCTGGTAGGTCTCGGTACTCGCTATGGCGGTGGCTGCACCAGTGGCCATGGCGTTTGTGGCCTGTCACGCCTGTCGCCCCGTTCGGCAGTGGCGACTCTGTGCTTCATGGCCGCCGGCTTTGCCACGGTCTTTGTGGTCAGGCATCTTTTTTCAGGAGCGTGAAATGAAGCGGATCAGTGGCTTCATTGCAGGGTTGCTATTCGGCATGGGAATACTGCTATCCGGCATGGCAAACCCCGCCAAGGTGTTAGGTTTTCTCGACATTGCCGGGCAGTGGGACCCGTCGCTTGCACTGGTCATGGTGGGTGCGATAGGTGCCGCACTGTTGCCTATGACTTGGGCGCGGCGTCACACCACTGCTGTGCTGGGAGGTAAGATACAGCTGCCTGCCAGGCGTGACATCGACCGTCGACTTGTCGGCGGGAGCCTCGTCTTTGGCATAGGCTGGGGGCTTACCGGCGTTTGTCCGGGGCCAGCGCTGGTGTTGCTCGCCGGGGGGTACTGGCAAGCCTGGCTGTTCGTGATCGCGATGCTCGTCGGTATGGGGTTGTTCAATGTTGCGGAAAACTTTCGCAGTCGTCAGGGCAGGGTTTGACGATACACAAATTAGTCTTGATCGAACTCATTACCAGGCACTTACTGAGTGCAACTCTACTAAATGAATATTTAGTAGAGTTATTTCTTAAATTCATATTATAAGGGCAGGGTACCAGAGCTTATCCCGCTATGCTATGCGGCCGTTGGCTGTTGCTACCAGCCACAGCTCCAAGCGAAGGTCCACTTAAGACGCCATATGAAGGATGACGTCCCACTGCCCAATACTTGGGTTATAGAGGAAGCCCAGACATTTCTGCAGGCAGCTCAAGTGCTTGAGGTGAGAGCGAAAAGTTCCCCAGATAGAACGCGTTACTGGCCAGCTGTGAGGAATTCGGCGCTCGCTTGAGAGCTGTTTCTCAAGTCGCTTCTGGTTAAGGCTGACCCGCGTTCCCCAGATCTGAATATGATCCTGATGGGCACCTGCGACTGCGCCTGAAGCCACGTGGTAATGGACACTGCTTGTCTGATCTGTAAAACGCAATTCCTAGCGACCTAGCCAGCCAGTTTCGTGCGATTCACAGAGCCTGGCACCAGGCTTTGAGTTGGACAAATGAATAAGTACTGCGTCGAATCTGTTCTCTGGCACGCGGTATCCGTACGAAGCCGATTCAGTTCTAGGCGTAGACTTGGACGTGTTGAACCTCGCGTCGCAACTTGAGGTACTGGGTCAAATGACGCAACGTTGGCCGAAAAGCCAACGGCGACCGTAATTTCGGTGCCCGCGAAAATCGTAGTGCGATCTGGGCTCTGAAGTTTCACCGTGGATTTTTTCACCGTGAAAAACCACCGGCAGAGCTGTCTGCAGCGACTTACTTCGGAGCTGATGCGTGTTGCTGGTAGCAACACCTGAAGCCGGCTGAACTGGTCATTTTTTCGCGTCTGCGAAATTCGCACTGCGAACTGGCTTCCAATCTGGCCAACCCACGGCCCGGTAACTCCATACGCAGGTGCTCATAATGCATATTATGTTAAATAGTATGCCATGTCATAATTACTCACGTGTGTTGTCTGTCTCCACTAACCTACGCAGCTGCTTCCACAAACCCGCGAACCCTTTAAAAATCAGCACCCTCACAATCTCTCGCTCATTCATTCTGTCACCCGTCGTTTAACGCCCCCCCGACCAACCGCTACGAACTTCTTACTTAGTTGATGTCCATGTCGCTTCCTAGTGCAAGGCAGTCTTCCGCTGCCAGTAAAATCAAAAAAACAAACACTCTGCCTAGGCAGGTCTATCGGTCAGGCGGGCTTGCGCGGCGCACGCTTTTTACTCGGCACCGTGCGGGCGGTGCCGAGTTGCTGAGCCAGCGCGTCTGCTCGGGCCGTAGCCGCTGCTGACTGTTCCCGAGAGCTGAGTAAATCCTGCTGAGCCAGTTGCAACTGCTGTTGCAAAGCCTCGATGCGTTGAGTCAAGTCGTCCACTACATGTTGCCGCTGTTCCTGCTCACTCTGCAGGGCTTTAATTTGCGCTTGCGCCATGGCCCGCTGTTCGCGCGTTTCGGTCAGCTCAATCTGACCGGCCAGCAGGGTTTGCTGAAGGCCGTGCTGGCGCTGATTGAGGTCCTTGAGTTGGCCCGCGACCACCTTGTACTCCTCGCGCACCCGATCGATCTCGCGATAGGCTCGGTCCTCCACATCGCGGGTGTACCGCTGCTGCTCTATCCGCGCTTGCTCGGCCTGCTCCCGACTGTTGTGCAACTGCTGCCGGACCTCGACCAGATGCGCGTGGGATTCGTCACGCTGCGCCTGCAACTCGTCGCGTTGGGCGCGCAGATCGTCGATTTGCGCCTGGCGCTGAACCAGCAACTGCTCCAGATCGGCTAGACGGGTTTCCACGCGTTGCCGTGTGGTGACTGCCTCAGCGGTCTGCTGCTGTGCCTGGACTACCTCCAGACGGGCGCGGGCTTCCAGCGCTCCCAGTGCTTCGCGCTCCTCGGCCAGCACCTGCCGCTGGGTATCAAGAGCCTGCTCGGCGACACTTTGCGCCATCAGCGTGGCCTGCTGCCAGATGGCCACGAAGGCTTGCGCCACTTCCGCCGGCAAGCCGGGCAGGCGGGTTTCGCCGCGCAGGCGCCCGGCAAGCTGTTCCCACCACTGATCGAGCAAAGCACCGACCCGCGCCGGGCTGCCGCGCCCTAACTCCAGGCGTACCCGCTCCACCGTAGGCCGCTCTCCACGGGCAAGGACTGCGTCTGCCGCGGCAAAAACATCGTTTTCTGGTACGCCTACTGCCATGCCCTACTCTCCGCCCATTTAGGTCTGATAATTAAATCTTATCCGACCTAACCCTCGCCGAACTAAATCCTGGAGAAATTAGGGCTTTTGAAAGGGGTTTCTAGGCATGCATGAAGTAAATCTTGGAAGTTAAGTCGTCAATGAAGCGATTCTTGGAGAAAAAGTCGTTAACAGCACCCCTGCCAATTAAAATGGTGTGCGACGCGATATGTGGAAAGCGCGTCACGTCCACGAAGATCATCGCCTGGGCTAATGTGATGCGCGGTTTTGGAGGGTGTAAGATGCATGCCCCCCTAAGCGTGTTCTTTCGGTCAGAGGCATCGGCATGTGAAGCCGCAGTAGCACCTGTGTAGCTCAGTAGCTGAGCTACAGATTGCCGTTCAGAATGGATCGATTCCATTTTCTAGGAGCCAATAGTGAAAATTACCGGCTTAATAGAGGTTGAGGCCATTACCGATGTCACCTGTGACGTCTGTGGTTGTTCTACGCGGATGGCTGCTGACAGCTATCAGTACGGTACCCTCCAAGCCCACTGGGGGGTTGAGAGCGGCCACGACGGACAGCGATTTGAGGTACACCTCTGCGAACACTGCTTTTTTCAGACATTGGCGTACATTAAGCAGGAGCGTCGCGCTCAACAGCTGTTCAGCTGTGAGCCGTCAAGTAAGACTGATGATTTGGGGTTGGTAGTCCAGGACGATTATTTTCAGGGCGCAAGGCGCCGCTAATTGACCGGGAGTTGACTTCCCAATGAACCTGAATAAGCAGTGTTTTATCTCTCAGCGGGCAGATCAGAGTGCTTCATTTTTATGCCCGCGCGAGCTTGAGGAGCGTGTCGAAAAATGCGTGTCACTCGTAACGCGAGGAATGCCTGCTTAAGAGAGGCTCTTTTACAGCGCAAGGCGCAAGCCAGGGTCATGGTCAGCGGGGACTGGCTCACCTGGCCAGAAGCAAATGCGTTGTTGTCGGGGGCGGATAAAGGTCTCACAGAGCCCCCTCCCAACGTGCTTTTGGATGGTGTGACCTTCTCTATCAGCTACGAAGGCGTGGAGTATTTCCCGCGTTTCGCTGTCGAGGCCTGCGGCCAAGCCTTAGAGTCTGAGGGAATGCAGCGAGTCATAGCCATTCTGGCTACCAGGAAGAGTGGCTGGGGCATGGCTTACTGGTTCGAATCATCCAATTCGTATTTAGGGGGCAGGCTGCCGAAGGACGTCATATCATCCGACCCCGACGCGGTTGTCAGGGCTGCGCAGGACGAAGTAGATGGGATTTCACACGGCTAGTAGTACTGCCAGTGGTCGGCGGCTAGGCTAGTGTGAGCACCTCGCTTGCCGTAGCTGAGAGACAAAAGCGCGTCATTTAGCTACGCCCAGTTCCGGGCATACTCGCCGCCTGTCGCCCTCGCGAAAACCAGTCAGGAATCTTCCACGATTGTCGAAACGGTTGAATGTATAGGTCAGTTGAAAACGGGAAGCAGCGGCGGTGGCCATAGGCATTTGGATTGTAGAAGGGGCCACCTTAGCCATGGAAGGATCTACGCATGGCTACGCTGCTTCCCGAAGCTTGTTCTGGCAAAGCAGCACGATGGTAATCAATTTACGTCAGAATGAACACTATAGGGCTCATTCTTATGATGGACCGTAGTCAGGGCTCGATCGCCTCTTCCCTCAGCCGGTTGATCAACGCGTCTAAACCAATTTCAGGCTCCTGGATGAGGTACGCCGAAACGATGAGGCTGAGCGGATGGACACCAATTCGGCCAGCCAGGTCTTCGATTTTTTGAATAGTCGGTGCCTTGAGTCCTCGTTCAAGTGCGCTCACGTAGGTCCGACTGCTTACTAATGCGAAATCTTCCTGGGTCAGGTCGTGACGAATGCGCATGCGCCGCAGTGCCTCACCCAGGGATTGACGGATTTCCATCATCACTCCTCATAAAAGGAATGATGAAGCGCTATCGAACACGATAGGGCTACAACCTATAGTGTTCGTTGTGGGATAATTTGAGCTTTCCAGCCCTGGTGACTGATCGCCTAGGGGTATGCAGCGCTCAGTGGAGCCCGTTTTGATCTACTTGTCCGAATCTCACTCCCATACTGTCCGTACGGGTTCCTATTGTGAAATTGAGGGGATGTCCTTTTGGGTGACCTTGCGGTCGCTATTTGCGGGTGAAAACGAGCGGGCAGCTGTTGTTTCAGATGCTTATGAACTCAACGTTTTCCTCACCCAGGCAACGGGCGTCGAGATCACGCAGGTACAAATGCTATGCCCTCCGTCAATCACAGGGCGTCCGCACTGGAGCTTGGAAGAGCTTCGTAGGGTTGTGATTCACCGGGGGATTGAGTCCTCGCAAAGCGCAGTGATTTACGAGACAGCAGTGGCCACCTACAAACTAGGGGATCTCGATTTACGCATGCGAAAACGATCACATGCGTTGTACTCGGCGCGAAACCTAAAAGCACGAATCGCAAGCCCGGCCATACCACCTAAATCTGCTGAGGAGCCGCGGCTATACGCGCACCTTTGATGCAAGAGCCTACCCCATCGTCGACCGGCGAAGCTCGTCTAGGATCCAGCTTGGGCTTTGCGAGCATGAGTCTTCGCCACAAGGCCGGCCTATTGGCTGTTAACTTAATAATGACAGTTCCGAAGACGCTCGGAGCCCTTCTCCTGACAGCTTTTCCAGGCCTGCGTTGAGATGATGAATACCCTGGACATCCTAGCGAAAGCCGCTGAGGCATTGAGAAATGCGCCACAGATTATGGTGTTTACTGGTGCTGGCGTTTCTGCCGGAAGCGGGATTCCGACTTTCCGCGACCAACTGACTGGATTGTGGGAGCGCCAAGACCCACAGCGTTTAGAAACAGCAAAAGCATTTCGCGAAAATCCGGCCCTGGTTTGGGGTTGGTACCTATGGCGACGTCAGCAGGTCATGCAAGCTCAGCCCAATGCGGCACATGAGGCGATCCATCGGTTATCTGACAGCGGTCGGTGTGTGACTGTAGTTACTCAGAACGTTGATGATCTGCACGAACGGGCAGGCAATCAGGATGTGCTTCATCTCCATGGAAGCCTAACGGTAACCGTCCGGCCAACTCACCTTCCTGACCCCGACGCCAAAGGCGATGGTGTCCACCTAATTTAAGTGGACACCATTTCTAGCCTTTTAAGCGGGTCTTTCCATGCAGTCACAACGCCGTTCCTATTCAAAATCCTTCAAGGCCCAAGTTGTCCAAGAGTGCGCCCAGCCCGGCGCATCGATTGCCAGCGTCGCGCAGAAGCACAGCCTTAACGCGAACCTCGTACATAAATGGATTAGGGTACTCACGAACAAAACTATGGCGCTGCAACCTGCTTTCATTCCAGTGCCCTTGCCGCTAGCCGGAGGACATTCGCAGGCAGCTTCATCAAGTATCTGCATTGAAATCCAGCACCCGCGTGGCACCGTCAAAGTGAACTGGCCGACCGAAAGCGCTGTCGCCTGTGCCACCTTTCTGCGAGACCTGTTGGAATGATTCGGATCGATGCCATCTGGCTTGCCACCGAGCCTATGGACATGCGCGCCGGTACCGAGACCGCGCTGGCCAGGGTGATCGCGGTGTTCGGTGTGGCGAAGCCGCACTGCGCATACCTCTTCGCTAATCGCCGTGCCAACCGAATGAAAGTCTTGGTGCATGACGGTGTGGGCATTTGGCTGGCAGCGCGACGATTGAACCAAGGCAAGTTTCATTGGCCCGGCATCCGTCACGGATCGGAAGTCGAACTCGATAACGAGCAACTTCAAGCCTTGGTACTGGGTTTGCCGTGGCAGCGGGTCGGCGCAGGCAGCGCGATCACAGTGCTTTAGCCCCTGCCATTAGCCCATCGGTTTATCGCTGTTGACGACCTGCTCTGACACAATCAGCGGCATGACTTCCTCGCCCAATCTCGACCAGATGACACCGGAACAGCTGCGCGGCTTGGCCGAACAGGCTATGCAGTTGCTGTCCCAGGTCGACTCCATGAGCCAGAAAATCCAACGCCTCGAAACGGTCAACGAGCAACTGGCTCATGAAATCGCCATCCTCAAGCGACACAAGTTCGCCAAGCGCAGCGAGCAACTGAGCCCCGACCAAGGCAGTCTGCTTGATGATCTGCTCGATACCGATATCGCAGCTATCGAAGCCGAGCTGAAGGCAGCCAATCCGCCGGCCGCACCGGCCGAGCCACGTCATAAGCCCAAGCGTGCACCACTGCCGCCGCAGTTTCCGCGAACCGTGATCCGTCACGAACCAGAGAATACTCAGTGCGTGTGCGGCTGCCAGCTTCAGCGAATCGGCGAAGACGTCAGCGAGAAGCTCGATTACACTCCGGGCGTGTTCACAGTTGAGCGGCATGTGCGTGGAAAATGGACGTGCCGTCAGTGTGAAACACTGATCCAGGCGCCTGTACCGGCCCAAGTGATCGACAAGGGCATCCCGACCGCAGGCCTTTTGGCCCACGTGATGGTGGCGAAGTTCGCCGACCATTTACCGCTGTACCGGCAGGAGAAGATTTTTGGTCGGGCCGGACTGCCCATCGCCCGTTCGACACTGGCGCAATGGATCGGACAGACCGGTGTGCAGCTCCAGCCTCTGGTCGATGCGCTGCGTGAGCATGTGTTGGCCCAGGGCGTGATCCACGCCGATGAGACCCCGGTTCAGATGCTCGCACCAGGCGAAAAGAAAACCCACCGCGCTTACGTGTGGGCCTATAGCACCACGCCTTTCTCGGCCCTAAAGGCCGTGGTCTACGACTTCAGCCCCAGCCGTGCCGGCGAACATGCGCGTAACTTCCTGGGCACGTGGAACGGTAAGCTGGTCTGCGATGACTTCGCCGGCTACAAGGCCAGCTTCGAGCTGGGCATCACCGAAATCGGCTGCATGGCCCATGCACGCCGCAAATTCTTCGACCTGCATGCAGCCAATAAAAGCCAGTTGGCGGAGCAGGCGCTTCACTCGATTGGCGGGTTGTATGAAGTCGAGCGACACGCCAAGGAAATGAGCGACGAAGCCCGCTGGCGATTACGTCAGGAAACAGCGGTGCCCATCGCTGAAAAACTGCATGAGTGGATGTTGGCCCAACGCGAACTTGTGCCCGAGGGTTCGGCCACGGCCAAGGCCCTGGATTACAGCCTTAAACGCTGGGTAGCGCTGACGCGCTACCTGGAAGATGGTGCTGTGCCCATCGACAATAACCAGATCGAGAATTTGATCCGGCCGTGGGCGCTTGGGCGCTCGAACTGGTTATTTGCCGGGTCGCTGCGCAGTGGAAAAAGGGCGGCGGCAATCATGAGCCTGATCCAGTCGGCGCGTATGAATGGGCACGATCCGTATGCCTATCTCAAGGATGTACTGATGCGGCTTCCGACACAGCGGGCGAGCGAAATCACGCAATTACTCCCGCAGCATTGGATGCTTGCCTGAGGCAGGCTAAGTGGACTTCGCCAAATAGTCAGCTCAAAGGCTGATTGGCATCAACAATTCGGAAGCGACTTTTCTCAGCATGTAGGTTTCGCGCAGAATTGACTGCCCCATCGAAGACTCGTGACGCTGCATGACGGCTTCATTGTGTGCGATGGCTTCATGCAGGTTGATCCAGACAGGCCGCATACCATTAGCGATTTCGTGGCTTTCCATTCTCACCGGCTCTAGCTGGGGCGCTACTTCGCATTGATAAAAATGCGAGGTCATGTGCATCAGATCGTACTGTGGCTTTTGGTAGGGCCGGTACTCCTCGATGTAACCGTAGTGCTGGAGCACCTGTATTTCACGAGCACCAGTCTCTTCCTCAAGCTCACGCTTCAGGCCTGCGACAATGTCCTCGTCACCATCAAGGCCGCCTCCAGGAAAGCTGAAATCGTTATAGCGCTCGGTGAACAGCAACAGGATCTGTTCACCCCGCATCACGATGCCGCGAGCTGCATGTCGACGGAATACTCTGCCCTGCTTGGATTTCAGCTCGGGGTGAACAATTTCAGTTATGAGTTGCATGTGGTCTCGTAGCGGCAAGATCAGTTAGTCATCGTCCAGGGTGGCCACGGTATTTCCTCAGTTCTGGAAATACTGTGGCCAGTGGAACTGGCTCAGCGAAGCAGCAATAAGGGTACAGTGGATGTACGCAGCATCGTCGTGGTCGTGCTGCCTATCAGAAACTGCCTGATGCGTGAGTGCCCGTACGCCCCCATGACCAAGAGGTCAATGCCGTGCTCTGCCTGATACGCATGCAGTGTGGACTCTACTTCGCCTGGGCGGATCTCGGAATGCACCAGCGAGCCGGAAGACGCAAGCGTGGTTCGTGCCTTCTCCAGCGCGTTCTGGTTGTCTTCAGAATCCGTTCCAACCATGACGATATGAATTGGCAGGCCTTCGCACAGCGGGCTTGAAGCAAGCATCTGTAAGGTCTTGTGGCCTGTTGCGCTGCCGTCAAATGCCACCATGACCGTTTCAGGTTTCCTGAAATGGCTGGTTGTAATCAGGGTGGGGCGGTGGATAGTTCGGACTATCGCTTCAATCTGGCTGCCAAGACTTTGGGCACTGCGCGTGCTGTCCTCACCGACTCTTCCAATCACCAGTAACCGAATATCGTCTTGGAGATCGCTCAGGCTCTCGACGAGATGGCCATGGCGCTGCTTCATATCAGGTGACATGGCGCCAGAGTGAACTGTTCGCTCGCGAGCTTTTTCAAGCATGTGCTGCCCATGCTCCAACGCCAGTTTTGCCCGCTGCGCATCCAGCATGGCCAACTCTTCCAGCAGATGTTCTCTGCTACCGAGACCGATATTGCCGCTGAGGTCAGCGGATGCAGGATATTTCTCCTTATCCAGCACATGAAGCAAGGTCAGGGGAGCGCTGAGTCGTTGCGAGGCCCATGCTGCGTAATCGCAGACCGCCAATGAGGATTGTGAGTTATCAATGCATGCCATTACGCGGGTCATTGTCGTTCTCCTTAGTGGCTCATGAGCTTGTCGATGGCACCGGGTTTGTCATGCACGCCGAAGCGGTCAACGATTGTCGCGCTGGCTTCATTGAGACCGAGCACTTCAACCTCAGCGCCTTCGCGTCGGAACTTGATCACGACCTTATCCAGCGCTGCGACGGCGGTGATATCCCAGAAATGCGCCTGTGTGAGATCGATGGTGACCTTGTTGAGCGCCTCCTTGAAGTCAAAAACCTCAGTGAACTTGTCCGCAGAGCTAAAGAACACCTGGCCCACGACGCGGTAAGTCCGATGCGATTTCGTCTCTTCAAGAGTGCTCTTGATATCCAGGTAGTGCCCGACCTTGTTTGCGAAGAACAGGGAGGCCAGCAGCACACCTACCAGTACGCCGTAAGCCAGATTGTGAGTGGCCACGACGACCACGACGGTCGCCACCATGACGAGGTTGGTCGACAGCGGATGCTCTTTCAGATTACGCAAGGAATCCCAGCTAAAGGTGCCGATGGACACCATGATCATCACAGCCACGAGTGCCGCCATAGGGATTTTGGAGAGCCACTCGCCAAGAAATACCACCATCAGCAGCAGGAAAACGCCGGCACACAATGTCGAGAGACGGGTGCGGCCACCAGATTTCACGTTGATGATCGACTGGCCGATCATGGCGCAACCTGCCATGCCGCCAAGCATGCCGGCAGCGATGTTGGCCACACCCTGGCCTTTGCACTCGCGGTTTTTGTTGCTGGTGGTGTCGGTAAGGTCGTCGACGATGGTCGCGGTCATCATTGATTCGAGTAGACCCACTACTGCCAACGCAGCCGAGTACGGGAAAATGATGCGCAGGGTTTCAAAATTCAGCGGAACTTCAGGCCAGAGGAAGATCGGGAGCGTATCAGGCAGTTGGCCCATGTCACCGACGGTGCGGATATCCAAACCGAGGTAAATGGCGATGGCAGTCAGCGTCAGAATGCACACCAATGGAGAGGGAATCACCTTGCCGATTTTCGGTACATACGGGAACAGGTAGATGATTCCCAGGCCCGCAGCGGTCATGGCATAGACATGCCAGGTGACATTGGTCAGCTCAGGCAATTGCGCCATAAAAATCAGAATCGCTAATGCGTTTACGAAGCCGGTGACTACCGAGCGTGAAACAAAGCGCATCAACGAGCCGAGCTTCAGGTAGCCGGCAAGGATTTGAAGTACGCCACATAGTAGCGTCGCGGCCAGCAGGTACTGGAGTCCATGCTCTTTTACCAGCGTAACCATCAGCAGTGCCATGGCGCCTGTCGCCGCCGAGATCATTCCGGGGCGCCCGCCGACAAAGGCGATGACAGCACAGATACAGAAGGAGGCGTAGAGACCGACTTTGGGATCTACCCCGGCGATGATGGAAAAGGCGATGGCTTCCGGGATCAGCGCGAGTGCGACCACCAGCCCCGCGAGCACGTCGGCACGGACGTTGGAAAACCACGTTTGTCTAAGTTTTTGCAGCATATAAATATCCAAGGCAAAGCATCGCGCACGCCAAGGGAGTGGCGAGCGAATCGATACAAATTCAAATTTTGAGGATTTTTTGCTGTGTGCTTAAGGTGTAAAACCAGGCGTACAGCAGTGAGCACCCGCGAGCGAGGCTAGCGGAAGCAGGTTGTTGCGAGGGGGCGTAGCGCTAAGGCGGCGTAGGCTGCCAGTAGATCGTTTGGAGTACAGTCATGCTGATGTTCCTGTAGCTCAAGGGGTATGCGGAGCCGAAGTATACAATGAAGCCATCGTCGATTGCGACCCGCTGGCAGGCTCTGCATGACCTACGTCAGATACAGGCTTATTCAATGGGTATACCTGCGGGCAAGGCTTTGTTTTCCACCCGTTCTTGTCCGAGCTGGTCTGTGTGCTGAGGGGTGAGTTGGCCAGACGGTTACGCCTAACGCACCCCAAGTGTTTTGCTTGTCATCGATATGCCGAGGAGCCGCTGGCTTTTCCAAGCATCCCAGCGGAAGGCGCATTGATAGAACCACCCCGCTGCCGTCGATGCAACGGCCGCTTGCGTCCAGCTATGGTGTGGTTTGGTGAGGATCTCCCGCCAGGTGTATGGAAAACCGCCAACAGAGCCGCACGACAATGTGACGTCTTGCTTTCTATCGGGACCTCAGGCGTGGTCAGGCCTGCTGCTGACTTACCAGATATCGCGTTGGCGTCTGGTGCAGTGGTCATACACGTCAATCGCATAGATGTATCAATGAACAACCCGAACGAGATCATGCTGATAGGCCGCGCGGAGACAGTACTGCCCCATCTGATTGATCTCGCGCTGATGAACTGAGTCTTCTTGCCGTCTGTTTTCAATGCTTGACAGCCCCACCCTAGCTTTCCGCCTACGGCACGTGTCTGCTCGCAAATGAGGTTGGCCTTGATTACTTTTTCAGGGCAGCACCTTCGGTAATTGCGAGCCCGTTGGCCACTCTTAGTGCGGTCAACGGGCCTTCGCCCTTGCTTGATAGGCTCGGTTTAATCCCTGTTTGGCTACTCGAACAACTCCTTGATCCTTTGGTGGGCGCCAGACATATCTGACCGGAGCAAATACTCATTCAGGGCCAGATGGCCATCCACGCCTTTCGCTGACGCCACACCATGCACGAAATCTGGCGTGTGAATAAGCCCAGGGAAGCAGCCGACTGCAAGGCTTCGACCATTGCGCTGCACCTTCATCGGTACTGATCCCACCGCATCGAACCTACACTGGTAACCGTCGAGTTCGAGGCTGGCGCGCAATTGCGACAGTGTCTGCCACTGCTCCTCTAAGGACGCGCAGCCAGGCTCTTCGCCATCCACGGCGTACTTCAATAGCGTGGCTCCGAGATGCCTGTTGAGGCGGCTCTGCAGGTGTTGATTATGGAAGTGATTCAAGCACTCGGTGCAGGACGTTTCACAGTCGCAGTTCTCCAACAATTGGCGGGTTGCCTCTAGGATCTCTACGATGTGGCGGGCTGCAATCTCTGCGTAGCCAGCTCCTCCTGAAAGAGTGTCATACAGGAAGACTTCCAGTACACGCGCCTCCCCCTGCACTCCGGGATCGATCCTGAAGCCAGATCCGAACTCTGAGGGGTCGAGGTCCAATTGCTGATGGCGGCTTGCCGCTAGCCTTAGTGCCTCGGCTATAGAGTGAAGAGCATCCTCAAGGATTTGTAGGACCACAACCTCGGCCGTATTCGTAACCAGCGGCGCTTCAATTTTCAATCTGAGCAGCAGCAAGTCAGTCTTGAAATCATGACCTAGGAGGACTTGCTCAAAGCGTCCGGAGCAATGTGTAGGCGTGCCTTTGGGAGCCAGCAACTTGTAAGGCCGGTCATGTGCGCCGAGATGAGCGTTGCGGTCAGACACAGAAGCGTGGCCGCATTCAACGCATACTAGGAAGCCACTAGATTCGGCCCCCTCTATGCCCCGGTTGACTGTCACCAGCGTCTGGTCAACTGCATGGGTGAAACTCGCCTTAGGCCCACAGGGGTGAAAGGACAACTCATCAGGATTAACAGGCTGCGGAAATTGCGCCATCGTTGCGAAGGTAATTTCCTGCTCTCGATCGTTTTCAGGCAAGTCTTCAGCTTTTTCCGGGCCGAACACCTCCGGCAAGATCATCATCTCTGTAGCAAGCACACCGCCGCATACCGGACATGGATCTTTGGGGTCAGATGGCATATTGGGGTTGCGGACGAAAGTGCAGGTTTTGCAATGAACATGGCGCTTGGCATTTTTGAACAGAGGTGCCGCGCGATTGACCACATTCCCTGGCAGGTCGGCGAAGACCCCACCGGATCGATAAGTATGTCGATCGATCACGATGAGCCGTCCTGGGGCATATTCACTCAAGGCTTTGCTGATCGACTGCTGCGGACGTTGGACAGTCTGAATTTCCAACCTGCCATTTACCTTGGCCATGCTCTCCACCAAGAAGCTGCACAAATTCGTTGGAAACGCATAGGTAGGCAGTAAGCCGTGGTGGAAAAGAAACTCCAGCAATTCCTTTTGCTCAATTTCAGCGTCGGATGCATTGCTGTCATCGTCATTGACCTCATCTACCTCTTGCCCTTCGCTCTCGTCGGCTTGACTTAACGCCTGTTGAGGTAGCTGCGCCGCTAACTCATGCAACCTCTGCATCAAACCACGAACGGTCTCTTCGAGCCATTCCATCAAGGTGACCCCTTGCGTATCGAGACTCGGCGGGAGCCATGCCAGCACGGACCGTTTTAAAGGGCCATTGTCCTGAAGCACGTTACTCGTGATCCATGCCTTGAACTGCTCGAGATTAAGCCCGGAATCGTTACCGCCAAAAAAGAAATCATGGGTCGCACCCAGTGCCTTTTGCAGCAAAGCCGTCTTGGATGATGGCAGTACCGGATTCTTGGCCATGACTTCATGGAAGAACGTCTGGAACAGATAGGCGTGGACGTGACGACGAGCAATCTTGGCGTTATCCACCTTAATCTCGGGCGTGCGAGGTGGTCCGGCCACTATGTACCGGGGGTTCAGGAAGTAGTGACTGTCGTGCGGGCCGTTTTGTGAATAGGTCACTACCGTGGAAACGGATGCACCTCGGCGCCCCGCCCGCCCAGCGCGTTGCTGATAGTTTTCTCGTTGAGGAGGCACATTGCGCAGAGCTACCGCTACCAATGAACCGATGTCGACGCCTACCTCCATGGTCGTCGTGCAACTGAGCACATCGATCGGGCGGTCGCTAGCATCGATCAGTACATCCTGGAAACGCAGTTCATAAAGCTCCGTGGTCGCATGCACCTTGTTTCGATCACGATTCGACAACTGTGCCGTGTGTTCTTCCACGTTGAGATTGGAGAGCCTCGCACCCGGCTGCAATGCTTCCCACACTGGTTCGCGCCAGAGTCCCTTGCGGGCGGTTAGATACTCACTCATGGCAGGATCCACAAGCGTGGCACGATCACTCCCGCACGCCAGGCAGATTTTGCCTGATAATGCGAGCGGTGTGACGGCCGTGCACTGGCCGCATTGCGCCCAGACGTGATCGAGGTTCACCACTAAGTTAAGTGAGTTAGGCGACAGGAACCAGGCGCCGTTTTCCTCGTCGGCCAAGTGATTACGCAGCGTCGCTTCGATGACCTCTAGTGTTGCCAAGTGACCGGGCAGATGGGTGGCGAGCGCCTCTCTCAGCGCTTTGTCAAACTTACCGTTGCTGCCCCACGATGGTTTTCCATATCCCGCCGCTTTGATACGCAGGATACGATCAATCGATTTGTCAAACGCAAAGTCCTGCAGCAGCATTTCTATCCAGCCGATGGCCAGTGCTCGCAGGTCCTGGTCCGCGAGTGTTACACCCGCCGCAACGAGATCCTGTTTGATTTTCCTCAGCTTGGTGGTGACTGGCTCGACGTAGCCAATGGTGGTCCCAGTCAATGAGTAGTAGCTGCTGCACAGCAGCTTGAGCAAAGCGATGCGATAGCGTGCTGGCAACTCCGGAGGCAGACCGTTTTGTTGTAGTGCCTCTTCCAAATCAGAGTCGCAATCGCGTTTGTACAGTGCAATCGCGTCGGCCACCTTGCGCGCGTCAACGCCATCAAACAGCGGCAGGTCAAACTCGGTGATAACTGCTAGAAAGCCAGTGTAAAGCACTTGCGTAGGCCGCGGTTCCCGCGAAACATCTCGCAGTTTTTGGCAGGCCAAGGCAATCGCTTGCCGGAAGACGTCCAATTCGATGTCGCGAGGAATGTCTCGTGCCAGACGAGCCGCTTTCTGTCGGCCGTCCGAAAAGATAAGGACCTTGCGCCCACCGTTCGGGTGGCGGGCATCAACGACCCTGCTCTCTGGCTGCCTGGCCATCTGGGTTCGAACCAGAGTAGTAAACGGTGCCTCCCCCTTGGTCACGTGGTCCATGATCTTTGAGGGTTCATCTTTACCATTGCGGATCCTTCGCGTGCAGACGGGGCAATTATCGAAGGTAATTGGTTCCCCCATTGGCGTTTTGTCCGGCACTCGCACCCTGCGAAACCCCTCGACCCCTTCCTGGCTGGTCGAGCTCATGATGCCCGTCGAAATATGCAGCCATTTGTCGCGGTGACGGCTTCGCGGGTGCGTCGTTTCCTCAACAAAAATATCCACTGGCATCAACGCCGCTGTACCCGCTTCGGAGAACGGGCCATTGGGTTGGTGCCAGACGAAATCCATGGCTGCGTTCACGTAGCCGCGCACGAAGGCAGCACCGCAATCACGATGGGTCAGAAATTCAAACACTCGACCTTTGGACTCGCAGTTGCATTGCGTCGAGGGCTTGGTGCGCAGGCTTCCCAGGACAGTTGAGCCCTCGTGTTTCCCGTGACGACTGGAGCAATCAGGATCAATGCATGCATAGAGTCCCGGCAAGCCGCGGTGAAACAGGTGGAGCCGTGTCGGTAATAAAACCCGGCCATCCGCACGTCGTTGGGCGTAGCTTCCCAGCGCCAGCAACGCATCGGTGGCCTTTTCTGGGCTGTTGTCCTGCGTCTTACCGAAGAGTTTTTCGCCGAGGTCATCAAGCTTTTCGGCTTTGCCTGAGACCAGCTCGATCAGCCTCTCCAAGGGGCCAAACCCAGTGAGGTTATCGAACAGCCAGTTCCGCAGCCCGGCGTGATCCGAGCCTTGGAACGAGTCCCAGCCGAGTGCTTGAGCCAGGTCATTCAGCGCACGCATCGCCGATGATAAGTCGTTTGCCGCGCGTTGAAACGCTGGCAGATCCAAGGAGGCCAGCGATTGCATTTGCGCATCGGTGATGCTGCGGTCACCGGGCCGGAGTTCATGGGTGCCTTGAATGACGCGAAGTCGACGCGGCGAGTTTTCCAGTAAACCGGTCAAGTCGCGGGCAAACCGCTCACCGTTGTATGCTGCAGCCTCCTCGCTGCCCAGACTCGCACTGGTCAGAATGCAGCGCATACGCTCGCGTGGGATGTCCAAGCGGGCGCAGAGTCGACGAATCAGCAGCGCGACCTCTGCCCCACCCGCTCCGCGGTACATGTGTGCTTCATCGAGTACCAGAATGAACTCGTTGCGAACATCACTTTTCAACCAGTCCTTGGTCTGTTCGAAGATGTCCCGCTCGATAGGACGCATTAGCATGTATTCGAGCATTGAATAGTTGGTTATTAGCAGTTCAGGGCAGCGCACCTGCATTTCGTCACGCGTCATCAACTCACGGTCACCAGGCTGCGTGAGGAGTCGCCCTTTCCAGTTTTTGGAAATGAACTGTTTGCCTTGCCGCTTACCCGACGAATAGGTTTTGGTCTGCACCGAGTCATCGGCATAAAAGCCGACGAGATCTTTGCTCGGCCAGCGGCCGATCTTAGCCAACTCGCCCTGGACTGCCGGGACGCTGGCGACCCTTTTGTAGAATTGCTCGAACAGCGGCTTGATGAAGCGTTCATCGCGGCTACTTTCCCGCTTGCCTGGGTAAGGCGTGCGCCCTGTATAACTGCCAAAGCGAATTGGCAAGGTCCGGCCCTGCTGCAAGATACCCGCTGCGTCGGCGTCGCCAAAAATGCGACGGATTCGCGCCAATTGATCATTGACTAGTGCGTTCATGGGATACAAGAGCATGGCCCTGCACCCGGGCATTGATGCGGACTTTGGCCGCTCTGCTCCCTCGATTGCCAGGGAGCCAATCACTGGCATGAGAAAACTTTCGGTTTTTCCTGAGCCCGTGCCAGTGGCGATGACTAAGTCCGCCGACTCATCACCCAAGAATGCGGTTAAGGCCTGCGACTGATGTTCATAGGGGCGGGGATAGAGCCCTAAGCCCATCCCGGACAAATCGCTCAACACTGAAGCAGCCGCCGGCGGGATGGCCAAGTGCTGATAAGCTTCACCGGTTTTATAGACTTGCGTGGCCTCCACGTAGGGGGTCTGGGCGATCGTTGCATTGGCTTGCAGAAGCGCATGGCGCTCCCTGACCAATCCTTCATCCCGGATGTGATATTGCGCCTCGATATACTGCCGCAAGCTTTCGGTGAGACTTTTCGCGGTCTCGTGCACCCCGACCGCCTCTGCCATGGACGTGTTGTTCATCAGATCCTTCCTTGTGCGCCGCCGCGCTCGACCAAAACAATGCCTAATCCCTCAAGCGCACAGCGCACAATGGGGAATGTTTCGACTGGTATTACATGGATTTTCAACCCGGCATGATCACTCTCGTTTCTAGGTAACTCCCAGCCGAGCAGCAGTGCCTTCTCCTGCTCAGGCGGAAGCCGGCGATACGATCGCAAGGTCACAAACCGTGGGGAGCTTTCTATTTGCATCTTACAAGGCCGGCCCGCTTCGAGATCCAGATAAAAGCGCAGGCGACGTGCGTCAGATGCCTCGATGGATGCCAACTGTTCAAGCCGGCCGCAGCGAAACTTGCCTATGAAATAACTCACTATGTTCTCGGTTCGACACTTACTCAGGAAGTGCCCGGAGGTACTGGGCTGACTCACCAGCTCAGACCAACGTCCCTGCACATACACGGATACAGGCGCGACATCCGTTGGACAAGTGGTAAAACGACTGGACGCTTGCATGAGGAAGTTAGAAGACCAGGTTGCTAATCCCTCAAGAGGCGCACCGATCCAGTCGCTCGGGTCGCCCACGTCCAGCCATCCCGCGCACAGTGATGTCGGTATCACCCGTATTCGCCCGAGTGCCCTAGCCTTAACACTTCGCGGGAAACGCGGCGAAGGTCCGCCACCCAGTACGACCGCGTAGCCGTCCTGCGACCTGATCGCTCGTGGAGGAGGAGGCAACCATCCTTTTTCAACCCGAACCAAATCGCCGATCTGCTCTAGGCTGTCGAGAATGCTCAGTACGCCAGGTTTGGCCTCCGTGTCTTCCAGCATGCCTGGCCAAATTGGCCCCAGATGTTTTCGGGCCAGGCTGGTTAGGCTGAGTGAAGCCGCAGGTGTCCACGCGCCCCGATTTTCGGTAGGCATCGCGCGTAGGAAGCAGGCAGCCCGGAGACATTCCGCGATAGCGGCGATCCGCAGACCTTCGCCTTGGGTGGTGCAACCTAGGCCCTTGGCCAAGATGCTTTGTGCCTCGTGCCGGGACAGTGCCTGCCATCTCATCTATGCCCCCTCGAGATGCGAAGTTTCAGCCTGGTGTTGAACCATGACCTGCTCTGCCAGGCGGGCTAAATCGTCGACCGGACCGCCTGTACTCTTTGCCCAAGGCAGTGCCCATGCCGTTAAAAGAGCATACAGGTCCCCTTCCTCGCTGCTTCCTGCAGCAGTCCGTAAGCGCAGATAGGCTCGTTCGGCGCATCTTCTCCAAAGGTTGCCCGGCTGGAAGCCCGCCTCTTCCAGCAGTTCTTCCAACTCCGCTACGAGAGCGCCGGACATGCCGCTGTCGAAGCCCTCAAGCTCGTCCCATGACTCTTGCGCGAGATGACCATACTTCACATTGATCAATCGGGAAGTTACGCCACGCATGGGAAGCACATCGGTATCGAAAACCGGGCCGAGCTCGGCGAGTGTGCCTCCGTCTGGAAATGCTGCGGGTCCCTGGGCCCATGAGGCGACAAGCGCAAGTCGGGGGTAGACGGACATGGCTAGTTGACGGCGGGTAATCACCTCGCGAATGGCTGAGCCATAGACTTCAAAGGCGGAGCGATTTGCCCCTTTCAAGGCTAGGCAGCCTGAGGTCTCTCCCACTATTTCCAGGCATTCCGCCGCTGCCTCATCCGAGACAAGGCCGACAGGGATGCGCCACTCGTGGTAGCTTGATCCACCCACGGCCGCAGCCAGTGCGTCTGCGACCACGTCCGCCAACGACCCGGTAAACTGGATCAACTGACCGGCGGCAAGCGCGGCTATGATCTGACGCGCAACGGTCAGTGCCGTCCCCTTGACGAAACCGCATGCTTGCAGGTTGGTGGAGATCAAATCGCACGCGGTCTCCACGCTTAGTATCTCGACAAGTGGCCCCTGAGGCTCTGCTTCAAACAGACGAACCTGCGACGAAGGGGGTGACTCGCTCCTTACTGTACCAACGCTACTTTGCAAAGTTTCCAGGCGTTCTGACAGCCGCGCTACAGCTTCTGTGGTCTCCACCCAAGCCGTTTCGCGTGCAGTGATAGGCTTCAGCCGGTTTTCGATCGCACTGAGGTGTGCCGTCATCTCATCCCAAGCACCTGACCGCTCAGACAGCACCTTCACTGCTTCGCTCAAGGAGCGGATGTTGTCTTGGGCTGCTTCGGCGGAAGCGCCGGCGCGCATGGCGTTCTCTTCCAATGCGCGGACGGTCGATACCAACTGCTCATCCGCGGCAAGGAGGCGTTCTGTCAGTGCGCGAAGTTCGGCGAGGTCGCGCGTCGACTCAGTGGCGCGCTTGCTGACGTCACCCACTTCTCCAGCCAGGTTGTCATCCTTCAACCGCAGTGCATTGAGTTGTTCGACAAAAGCATCATCTGTCGCTTCAAGGCTCTCAACGCTGTCCTCTAGAGTGCCGACGCGATCCGGCAAGGCTTCAAACAGTCGATCACGCGCCACTATGTCCGCAGTACGGAATTTGCTCAGTTCTGTCTGAGTGTCGGCGTGGTCAGCGAACCCGCTGAACGCGATCAAGCGCTCTACCGTCTCGCGCGGGGCATCCGGGTAGCGTTCAAAGAGTTTCGCCAGAAAAAGCGGGCCCGCATCATTAACGGGAGGCAATTTGTCACCTGCGGGGAAATCTTTGTGCAGATGATTTCTCGCCCACTCTACCCAGAAGTTGGCGAAGGCCTTCCAATCGGCTTCACTCTTCTGGCCACCCAGTGGATGCAATAGATGACTGATGAGTCGCTTTTGCTTGGCTTTGAAGTCAGTGGGTGTCCCGCTGCGAAAACCGTCAATGGCGGTCATACGGTCATAGCAGGATTTTCGATAGCTATGCGGTACTTCCTCAATAAACTCGGTAAGGGACTGCTGGTCGAACGCCGAGATCCGAACTCTGGCCTCCTGGCTGTAGTAGTAACTCATGGCGAGACACTTTTTCCTGAAGATTTGACCTCAAAACCGCAGGCGATAACGTCCTTGATCAAGGCACGGTAATGCGGAATTAGCGGAGGTTGTGGTTGGAGGGCGCCGAACGCGTAAACCAACTGGTCATCGTCGGCGTCAATGTGGGCCGGCGCAGAGCACTGCAATTGCGTCATAAAGCTGCGCAGCCGCATGCGTATAGATGGCCCGAGACATGGCACAGCGATGTCCGACGGGCACTGTGCGCTACCACGTAAACGCAGCCTGCCGAAGCCGCCTAGGTCGAGGTCGACGTGGCATGCAGCATCAATCAAACCGTCAATAACGATCGCTTGTAGTTCTGGCGTAAACAAGCGCTGATGCTGGTTGTGAGGCGCGCTCAGATCACTTGCTGCCAGCTCGTACTTGAGGCCAGTGGCAGCGCGTTCTAGGTAAACAGAGCCCGACGCACCAGGAGGTATTGACAGGTATTCCAGTCTCATCTGATTGAGCCTGGCCAAGGCGATACATTCCTTGCATCGGGCTCCTTCGAAGGGCACGACCAAGCGCACGCCGGCGGTATTAGTGAAAGCCACCTCCACCCCAGGCAAATCGATCGCAGCGTCGACGTTGAAGGTCGTCGATAAGTATTTTTCAATCTCCGACGTACCAGCGTTGGCCACGTGGAACTGCTGACGGCTGTCAGGTATCAAGGCAAATAGTGCCGGATCTCGATCCACTCCTGTTGCCGAAAGCCGATTCTGCCCGCTCAGCAGTAACATGGTTGGCCCGTTAGCGGTCTGCCCTACCGGCATTCCTCGGGCTGTGAGGATGATTGCGGTCGAGGCAACGCATTCGGCGGAATTTAAACTGGAACTCTGGGTCAAGAACGGCCAAGCGATTGAAATACTTGGCACGGCCCCATTGATGGTCAAGCCCGTCAAGGACTCCAGCCATTCTGCACAGGCATCGGACGGTGACGTGGGCACCGTAATAAGAGCTAGGTTCCAACCCTCACGACTGTGAAATTTATCAGGAACCAGTTCCTCTGGAAAATTCAGGTTCTCCGGTGCCTTCCACAACAGAGCGTAGCTACCGTCCGTTCTGAGCTCCTGAGCTCTGGGAAAGCCCGGCGTTCTGTCCCCTGCCAAGGCCGTAAATACTGCGGCCCCGAAGGTGGGCAATCCGTGACAGGTGCGCTCTACACCATCGGTAAAATGCCGATCGGGGGTGCCTTGGAACGACACGATGCGAAAACTCTCTTGCGAAAGTTCCGCAGTCACGCGGCGGCCGTTCGGCATTCCGCGCATGTCAATCTCTTGAAGAATCCCATTGCCTACGTCTAGGGTGAAACTCGCGTCGCAGGGCCGACAAGGCGGTAGTGTTAGTTCCAGATACCAGGCAGCGCGGTTTCTCCCTCTCTCGATTTTCAGCCGTAGTTCCATACTACGCATGGGCCGCGCCGACAATGCGAGCCCGGCTCCATGCTGACCGTGCAGGCCTGGCACAAAATTATCGCACTGTGCCGAGCCGAAACCTGGCCAATGAGCAAAGCACTTTTTCTGCTTGACCCCAGCCCGATGTAATACCTTTGCGCGACAGATCGGGCACACATAACGGCCCTTGCGTGTGGCCTGCTCTGCTGACTCAACCTGGTTTGTTAACGTATTGACGGCGTAATCCAAGGCCTGCCTCCTTGCATCCCTAGTGTCCGAAAGCTTTCGCCATCTCGTTATTCAACTGGAACTCGGGGCGCAGCAATTGTGCTTGGCTACCAAACAAAGAAATTAGGTCCGATGACCGCCACCGCCGGTAATCGGGGACGTTAGCGGCCCGTTGGATCACCCAGCGATCCAGCGCCTGATCTGCGATTTGCTTCACTGTCTGAAGAGACCGGATATCCGGCTTACCCTTGCCTGTTTGTAGGATCTTCGTCGCATTGGTTGCCAGTTGGCAGATAAAGACTTCGCGTTGGATTCCGTGACGCATCAGGTCATCCTTGAAACCCAGCGCCTTCAGGGCTGCGCGGGTGGTGCGCAATCGCCAATTCGGCCCTTGGCCGTACGCGTGATGATCAGCATAGATGTGATCAATGTGGCGCAGATAGTCACGCAGTTCCAGGAACAACCAATCCGGAATATGGAAGTGTCCCCAGCCGCCGGTGTAGCCGATTGATTTAAGGTACTCTGTGCCATTGATTTTTAGACGGTTGTATACCGAGGAACGGCCCATCGAAGACGTGGTGATGACGGCCATCAGGCGCGCCCGCTTCTCCTCCTGAGAGATTATGCCCGTGGTGGCTCCGTAGGCATGGGCGAAGTCGTTGTAAAGATCACGACTTCGAAGCAGGCAAGCGATCAGTTTGCCGCAGAGCAAGGAGTTGTAAGGCGGGAGCGCCCCGAGGACGTAGGCATCCATGATGTTGACCAAACGCGCGCCTCGATCATGCGAGTTCCAGCCGATGAATTTGTCCCGCACGCCTAGGTTGAACACCGGATCACCCACGGCAATGATGCCCATTAGTTTGCCATTAGATTGATCCCAAACCAGGTAGCGCAACCGTCTGCCGAAGCCGCTAGACACCGGTACTGACCACGAAAGCGATGCCAGACGGAATAAGTCGCTCTGCCAAGTGCCCGACGAAACCCGCTCCAGGGCAGGTGAAATTTTCTTGGGGATCACCTCGGTACCTGAGGCGAAATATTGGATCAGTTTCGCACCCGCTCGGGCTACAAAGTGGCTGCTGGCGATGAGGCGCTCCTCCCTTTGAGCTCCATGCAACACCCGGATCGCATCCTTGTCATTGCCGGGCGCGCGCAAGGCTCCCTCATCTGTTCTGGTAAAGCCCAGAGTATGCAAGTGTTCACGGAGTTTTCGCTTGAGGTTCGCCTCCCTCGGATTAACGCCCGCGATAATGATGTTGCCCTGTGACATTTACGGCTTCCTGCTCACTGTCATGCTGCATTCAATATCGAAATTTACTCATTGACGCATGCGATGGTTCATGCACTGTGCACCTGAAAAAGGATGTCAGTGCACTCCTGGGAATGTGAAATTCCAGCTTCTATCGGGCGCGCTCTGCGATGTCTTGGTCAGAATAACGACAGATATCGTCAAATATGAGCGGGACCGGCATCAGGTACTGCTGGACAGTGATGTGCTTGCTGTCCGTGGACCTGACGAAGCTTTCACTCAGAATACCGACTTTCTCCGCTAGGCGGCGTAAAGGTGCTTCATGGCGTGGATGATTCTCATAACCCTGCGCCACTGCAAGGTTCTCCGGGTACCAGAGCTGTCGACGAATCTCAGCGCAGGTCTTAATCATGCTCTTCTTCCGTGAGTGTTCGTGCGGGCATAAGCCTATATCTTGGAGATGGCATTGCGCCAGCTTTTTGCGCCTGCGCACCTCTCCTCCCGCCGAATGGTGCGATCATGCGCCGGCGCTGGTCCTACTGAGCCCGACCTTGATTTCGCTCGAATTGACTCTCGGAAAATTCACGGGCACGGTGTTATTTGTGTATGCAGAGCGGGATCAAACACCTCAGGAAGCCTGGATGACCTGCAAGGCGACTTTGCCTCTACTGGCTTGCTGCACACAAAATTCCCTCCCATCCCTCCAAGGTTATACGTCCGGACATCGCTGCTGTGGTGGCCTTGCATGCGCAGATCATGAAGCTCATGGATCCGGGGCTGAGTCAGTCCGAACTGGCAAGCCGGCTGGGCGTTGCTCGCCAGACGTTGAGTAACCAGTTGAAGAGGAAATGATTGCCAATGGGGCGGGTTAAGCGGGATCGAGCCGATCAAAGAGGCAACTGCAATCTGAGCAGACTCTCCCTCCGCCTTCCACCGTGCCACTACATGATGCACACTCATGCCCCCGGCTGAGTAATCATCGGAGCGATCTTCACCGCTCACCCAATTCAGCGCCTTTGATCGATAGCGAGTCTTACATGGAAAGTTCCGAACGCAGTAACCCATGCAGTAAACTGGCTGAAGGCTTTGAACATGCGGTCGTGCATGTCGCTGTAGTGGTACCACCATCCTCGAAGTCCTCTGCACCCGACTCCCCACCTACACTTGGACGACCTCCTCTACGTCTGCTATTTGCATCGGTCTGGTTACTGGCATCAGGAAGGCAAGTCCCTCCGAGACCTACTAAGGCCTACTTCAAGAAATTCAATGAAGAAGGCGCGATTGCAGTTGACCGAATCGTAATGAATGCAGAGGAGGCTATTCGGTGGTACCGCAGCGCATGGGAAGAACTTCGTACACCCAGGCCCCTCCATGGGTTCCGGAAGGGTGACAACGAAACGCTCTCCGCTGGCAGATTAAGCGACTTTCCAACATGGCCTGTACTGGGCGTGCCCCTTGAAAGTGACGACATAACGCTGAAAAATGAACGTCCTTCTATCCCTTTCCGTAACCTTGGAATCATCAGATACTCACGTCGAATTTCGGACAGCCAAGAGTGGCCGAGCTTCCTTGACACAGATGGACAAAGCAAACACTGCCAGGAAGCCTTCAAATTCCTAGAGCAGCACATGCATGTCAACTTTAGGGAGTATCCTGAATATATAGGGGGGATGGCGCTCGCTGTTCCTGATTGCGATGTTCATTCAGTAAGGCAATTCGTTGACCCTAAAGATGACGGTTCCGAATCGTTGTACTTCCACTTCAAACCCCATCCTGGCAGGAAACTTCAAGGCTTGAGCCTGACTTCAATGGAAGGGCAGGAAGGGGTACTCACCTCCTTCGATACCGTTCCGGTGCCGGAGGATGGCTTGGTTATTATCGAGAGGCCCTCCTCCGTCCACGGCTCTGGGCTAGTTCTCACACACAAGCAACGCGGGGTCTTGCTCCAAACGCCCATGCGAAAATTCATGCGACAAATGAACATGAGGACTGAGGTGGTCGAACGACGCGTTAAAGTTCAGGCCCCCGAAACAGACAAAAAGAAAAGTCCAGTCAATGAGTACGTTTCCGAGAAAAAGACTTTGGCATCCGATCGAACACTGGGCGACGCGCCGAACACCACAAACGCCTTTCAGCGTTTGTTGGAAGCAAAAAGCGAACGACTGCTTAATCACAGCGCTCAGCTATATGACCAGACGTGGTTTACAACCGCCCAACGCAAAGAAGCGCTCGAACACATTAGGGAAAAAATTAAGCACGCTCGATCCACTATTTTCATCGCAGACCCTTACTTCAGTGCAAACCAAATCCCCCAATACTTGTTTGCCATTGAACGAGATGAGGTCAAGATACAAATACTAACCTCAAATAGCGCCTTCAAAAATATCAGAGAAGCTGAAGCGAAAAAGGAAATTGAGACAGCGGCGGAAATTGAGCGCGAGATTAGTGATGGTTTCGTAGACACAAAACAGACACTACTTAAGAACCTGGCCATATTCCAAGCCAATCACAAAAACAACATCGAAATCAAAGTAGCCAATACAGAAAGCAGTCTCTTCCATGATCGCTTCCTCGCCGTCGATGGCCGCGTATGGATGCTCGGCAGCTCACTTAACTCCATTGGCATCCGACCAACGCTTATCATGCGCATACCGCATGGTGAGAAAATCCTTGGTCATCTTATAGGCCTCTACAAAAACGCTCTTGCCCTAGAGGATTTCAAAGTCCCGCGTGAGGCGCCCAGGACACGATGCGTACATTGCGGGCGTGGCGTGGAGGACGCACAGGAGGTGCAGGAGGTGCAGGAGGTGCAGGAGGTGCAGGAGGTGCAAGGAGCGGAGGATGGAACTGAGGTGCAGAAGACGCAAGGAACGCAGGATGTGAATAATGGCTAAGCTATCTTCACGAATGAGTGTCAATACGACCCCTGAGGTGGTCGAGGCAAAATTCACTCCGCAATTACTCATACCTTGTGAAGCGACTCACCGGGGCGAGAACCGTCATCATTTCCCGGAGTATGATGCCATTATGGCTCGGTATGGAGTTGATGACGTACGTGTAGTCAAAGAATTTGAGAAAGCTATCAGCACCGCGCAACGAGTATGGATAATTGATAAGCATCTGTTTTCTGAAGATGGCAAAAAACCCGTTCACAGCCGGAGAATCAAGAAGGTTGTGAATTGGTTTCTTACCAGCCAAATTCAAACGATAAGAATTTTAACAGGCCATCATGATGACCAAGCGGAAATCGAAAAGGAATTTGAGGACTTGGAAGCATTCGTAACAGATGATCGCGCCAAGGTCGACACCCCCTTGAAGGTAGAGCTATCATTTGCCCTTAAAGACTTCGACTATATTCACGATCGTTTTGCAATCATTGACGACGAACTATGGCATTTTGGCGCTACTGTAGGTGGATTTCACCGAGACGTTAACGCTGCGAGTAGAGGCTGGAGTGCTGAAACTCATAAGGCAGTCCAGTTTTTTGATACTGCCTGGAAGATGGCCAACGCCAACGGGAAAAAAACGTCATGAACAAAGAATGGCAGTTGCCGCCGGCTCATGAATCAGATTTGTACAAATCGTCCCTAATCGCCCAATCGGTGATTGAAGACTTCGCCCAAGACCGCTTCGCACCACCCAACGCACTGGTCACATCTGTTATCGAATACTTCTGCAACGCGGATGATGCCAAGACTGCTTTTGAAAGGCTCACCACCCTAACTGGTGGCTCCAATGAAGACTTCGATTCTTCGGATAACCCGAGAATCCAGGCGGCCTTGGTGATCGGCATTGTTACGGCCTGGGCTGAGTCAGAAACCGAAAATCATTATGCAGCCTTTAGAGCTCTCGTACGAAAACCACTGCTGGCTAACTGGTTGTGGACTGATGTGGCTGTGGTTGTCGCTCAAAAAAATAACATTTTCAAGGGGGCTCTCTTAAACTTAGCCAAACAACACTTTATCGATGCTGAAAAAAAACTGCTTGATGAGTATGGGGGCGATCCAACAGACCCGATTACTCTCGATGAAATCTGGTACGGACATACTAGAGAAAGACGGACCGACGAGTCCAGTTGGCCATGGGTTGAATTGCTATCGAAGCTCGCCCCTAACCAATTACTCGAACTGATGAGTTCAACACGAAATCTGCTTTTGATCAATCGAGTTCTCGATAGCCCTGAGTTTTATCGCAACTATGATATCTGGGAGCAATTCACGATCGGGGCTCCCACAAGTTTTGAAAACGATGGCTCGTGGAATGGCGCCCTATTGCTGCCAAGCTTGCTCAGGCACGCCAGCATGAAAGTGATTCACATTGCTGATAGCCATGAATACCCTCCCTCTGTGCTAGAGCCACACATCGAGTCTCTGCTTGCCTCTTTCGTAGATACCGTCGCTAAAAGATCCGATTTTGAGGGTTTGTTCAAACGCTGGGGCACATGGCTTACTCGACAGCACCTTAACTTCCCTGATAACGACGCGAATAGAAAACGACTTCTGAGCAGCCAGGACATATTATGGGCATTGGCCGATAAGCTGCCTCTTCCCTGTTCTCCGACCATTTCCGATCAACTGAAATTTTCCTGGGAGCCATGGGTGTACCAATCCATGCTCGCGCTGCTACATTCAAATTCCCCCGACAAGTTCCCGGCACCTGGCATCAGTGCCTTTATAGAAGAATGGAGCGTAACGCCTACCGAGTGGAACACCTCGAAAGGTAAATCGCTTCGAAGCCATGTAAGTGGATATTACGCTACTAAACCCGATAACTACGCATGCCGAGTGCTTGGGTATTCTGTCGCACTGAGCAATGACTTCACCAGCCACTGGCTGAGCATGTGGAACTCCAGCGTTGCGCTCAGAGAAATCCTCGAATTTAGTCCCATTTCAAAGGTTTCCAAAGAATGGAAATCTTCGGATGCTTCTGGGCTGATGCGCACATTGGTTGACGTAGGCCTCGGGATTCTGGACTGCACAGCGAACGTTCAGGAAAAGCTCGAACCCGAAGTACTTAAGCAATCCGCCGCGCTCTTTCAAGCACTCTGGGGGGCGACCACTGAGATGTTAAGCATTGATCTCTACGGTGATGACTTCTGGCCGTTCATGCAGCAGCACCTGATCATTCGCCGGCTACGGTGGACAGTCGAAGCAAGCAACGCGAATGACGACCATTACAGCACATGGCTGGATCAGGCCGCCCACCCGACGTCACGAGAAGCATTGGCCTCGATCTCTAGTGACCCCTGCTCATTCATTACACTGCTGCCTATGCTTGTGCAAAACCAAATTCCCAAGGAATCCTTGAAGGAATTGATCAGCCAGGCCGAGATTGACTTGACCTCTCTCGCTATGAGCGCAGCCAAATTTCATAGCGGGCCAGAGAGAAAATTCAAGATCCACCGCCATCACGTCAGCTTGATCGAAGAACTGGCTTAGGCCAGGGGGCGATATTGGGTTAGGGCCGGTGAAGGCAGGACTGCTCCATCTCTATGCCGCTGAGGAGCATTCTCCGCTTAGGATTTTTAATGGCCAAGCAGATGGGGCAGGTGCATGGGCACCACATTCGATGAGACGAACCGTCTGCATCGTTCCGTAGTCCAGTGCGAAGCTCATCGATGTGACAACGAGGCCACATTCACTAGCTCTATACGTAAAGAGATGTCGCTAACACCGCATGGAACAGGCGTTTGAGCATCTGATTTAATGCCCCCTGATTTCGCCAATCCCGAAACCGATGGTAGGTCGTTGACAATGGGCCGAAGCGCTCCTGCACATCTCACCACGCCGCACCCAAGCAGAGTACTCAAAGATCGCCGTTGAGCGTCATGCGGCCACTCAATCGCGGCCGCCCTCGGCCATGGGTTTCGATGAAGAGATCGGAGACTACCCTCCAGACCTCGTCCAAGAGTTCGTGAAGTTTTGCCATCACAGAGTTCCTTTCCGTCGATGGCGGGAGATTCTACAAAATCTCAACGTTCTAGGGGCGGCGATTGGGTATCTCAGGCCTTCGTAGAGAGCTTTGGCCTTGCTAATCTCTCCTCGTGAACTGCGCTGAGCATGCTCAGCGTGAGGCGGCAGTGAAGGATCCCGCCTCAAGCATTGTTCTGCTCCTCTGCCAATCATCACAGCGGTCCGCTCGTTATTGGTTTCGGCAATGTGTGTGTGATTGTCCGGCTGCAGGAAACTTTTGTACTCCTGCGCGGAATCCACTTATCTGCAATGGTATGAAACCTACGCCATCAGGCAGGCTGTTCGATTGAGGAGCGTAATTCCCGAATCAGCTCTTCTGCGCTGACGAGTTTACTCTTCAACTCTTTTTCGTTCTGCTGCGCTACGCTGGCATCGGATCGAGCTTGGTTTACCTCTTGGTCCTTGGTTGCCAGCTGAATCGCTAGCAATTCTTTAGCACCTTCCGCACGTGCAGTCACAGCATTAGCGATGCCCAGGTCTCCTCTCAAAATTTCGATAGCATCACGAAGTTGGTTGGTTTCCTTCGCGTGCTGGCGATTCTCAGCGATGAAACGCTCATTGTCGCGGATCAGTCGTGAGGTTTCTTCCTGCTTCACCACTACGGTCTGCTGCAGAGCTGTCACCTGTTGCTGCATCTGGTAGATCTGAGACTCATGACGGATTAGGTCTTGGTCTCGCTGTTCTTTAACCGAAACACGGTAGTGCTCGAGAGCCTCCCTGGCATGCGCGTGCTTCTCCTCCAAGGATTGGATCTGAGCGTTCTTTTCTTCGATGCGAACCTCAAGACCGCTCAGGCTTTGGCTGATCCGAGCATTGCGCGTGATCTCAGTTTGAAGGCCGGACTGAACTGTTTTGAGCTCTTCGTCCTGTGCCTCTAGTGCCGACTGAAGCTTGGTGATCTCCCGATGCGCTTGTTCCAGGTTGTCCTGAAGCTTACTGCACTCGGACTTCATCGCTGTCCGCTCCAGTTCAAATGCGGCTCTCTCGTGGAGCAGCGCCTCATTTCCTTCCTTCAGCAATCGCTCAAGCATGTTGGCGACGAACTCCGTGAGCTCATCACTAAGACGTGAAGGGGAAGCCGACGGGCGAGGATCGTAGGCGTCTATTTCCTTCAAATATCGCTGAATTGTCGTCTTTGATCCGGTATTTCCAAGCTCGATACGGATTGCGTCGATGCTGGGGTTCTGACCTCTGGCCAGCAGAGCCTCTCGCGCCTTGCGCACCAGTGCCAAGTTTATACCGCCTCTCGCCATTGCCGCTCCTACGATTTCGTACTGTTTTACGTGTCATGTAATTACGTGGCATCTTAGCACAAAAAATGCCTAACTGTACTCCAGTTTCTAGCAAGACATAATCGAGGTTTATGGCTTGCCATGCCTAGGTGCGAGGGTAAAATGGTCCGAAAGCAGTACAAACGGCAAATGCGAGCCACTGAAGGCTTGAAGCGGGGGAAGTCACGTGGTTGAAGTGGTCAGCAAGGCCGAGAAGTACCTAGAGGCGAGCGTTCGCCAGAACACGTCGAAGAGCTATGCGGCTGCCCTCGCCCACTTCGAGGTCACCTGGGGAGGTTTTTTGCCGACGACGACCGAGTCGGTCGTCCGGTACATCGCGGAGTACGCTGACAAGCTAGCGCTCAGCACACTCAAGCAGCGCCTGGCTGCGCTTGCCAACTGGCATCAAAGCAACGGCTTTCCAGATCCCACCAAGGCCCCAAAGGTAAGGCAGTTGCTCAAAGGCATCCGAGCCCTGCATCCGGTACAGCAGAAGCAAGCGGCCCCTCTCCCTTTATTGCAGCTAGAGAAGGCGGTGACTCACCTCGAAGACGAGGCTGCTCAGGCGCGTGCCGCGGGCAATATGGCAGGCCTCCTGAAAGCGACCCGGGATATTGCTTTGCTCACAATTGGCTTTTGGCGTGGCTTCCGTGGAGATGAACTGTCCAGGCTGACTGTCGACAACACGCACGCCGAACGATATGTCGGTATCCGGTTCTACCTGGGATCCAGTAAAGGAGATCGACAGAACGTGGGGCGCGAGTACAAGACCCCTTCGCTGAGCAAGCTATGCCCTGTAGAGGCATATATGAACTGGATCGAGGTAGCCGGCATAACCCGTGGCGCTGTTTTCCGCGGAATCGATCGCTGGGGAAATATCAGTGATCGGCCGATCGCCGCACATAGCTTGATCCCACTCCTGCGCGGCACCCTGGAGCGCTGCGGCTTACCGTCCAAAATCTATAGTGCTCACTCGATCCGGCGTGGGTTTGCCACCTGGGCAGCAAGCTCAGGGTGGGACATTAAGACGCTTATGGAATACGTGGGATGGAGTGACATGAAATCTGCGCTTCGCTATGTGGAACCGGCTCAACAGTTCGGCGGCCTTGTCAGGAAGCTGGAAGGTTGAGCCGGAGCCGTCAATACCTCCAGCGAAAGCAATGCACTGCCTATATCGACTGGGCTTTGATGCTCGGCACGTTCAAAAAGCGCATATTAAACAATCCGCCGCAAGGACAGCGCTGTATGTATCCTTGCGGCGATGGCAGGTATTTATTTAAGTCAAAAATTTCAATGCGTAGACTTTTTATAAGAATTTGAAGAGATATTTTTCACTGAAAAATAGACAGCTTAGCACACGTAATACATTGCACGTGACAGATTGCCATTGTGAGTAACTCCAGCGCCAGCAAGCGTAAGATGTCACTAGCACACTAATTTTACGTACCTAGATGTCACAGCAGTTGGAAGATGCTGACGACATCAAAGTTCGCGCGACTGCTCTATGAGCAACATAGAGAAACATGCTTCTCTCTTGGGCATTGTTCCCAAAGCAAATGACATGAACAACTCAAACTCCTTCACAGGCACTGGTCGAGAGAAGTAATAGCCCTGAGCTTCGTCGCACCCCATACGACTCAATATGGGTAATACATTGTCGCTTTCCACACCTTCCGCGACGATCTGCAGATTGAGATTGTGCGCCAAGGTTACCATTGTGCCGACGATAGCTCTGTCATCGGCATTGTCGGCCAGATTCTGGACGAATGAGCGGTCGATCTTCAGCCGATCAATCGTCAGATGTTTGAGGTAAGCCATGCTCGAATAGCCGGTACCGAAATCATCGATTGCCAACCGTACGCCCATAGCCTTCAACCGCCGGAAACAAGCGATCATCCTCTCGGTGTCCTCGATGAGAATCGACTCGGTGAGCTCTAGCTCCAATAAAGACGGCTCTAAACCGGATGTGCTTAATGCCAGGGCGACACTATCGACATAATCGCCTTGCTTGAACTCAATAGCAGAGCAGTTCACTGCCACTATGAGTGCTCCAAGGCCCATGCGCTGCCAAGCCACGGCCTGTTCGCATGCAGTGGTGAGCAACCAACGCCCGATGGGCACGATTAATCCACTGGACTCCGCTTCAGCAATGAAATCCCCCGGGTATATCATTCCTCGAGAAGGGTGGCGCCAGCGCAATAATGCCTCTGCTCCGACTACCTCCCCGCTGTCTAGATTCACCTGCGGCTGGTAGTGCAGCTCGAACTCATCGTTGTGTAGTGCAGCCCGCAACTCAACTTGCAGTTGTAGTGACTTTAGCGCGCGTTCCCCCATCGCTGGGGTGTAGAAGGTATGACGGGCCCGACCGTATTTCTTTGCCTGATTCAGCGCAATGTCTGCTGCCTTGAATAAGTCGTCAAAGCTCGTCCCGTGATCGGGATAACAGGCAATACCAATGGAAGTCCGCACCTCCAACAAGCAGTTATGCACCAGCCAAGGCTCTCGCAGACGACTGTCAAGGTCGCACAGCAACTGCTCCAACTGTTTGCTGGTCGTGACTCTGACCAGCATCAGATACTCATCGCCCCCCAAGCGGGCAGTAGTATCGATGCCCTGCAGGCTTGTAAGACGCTGCGCCAGTTCGCACAGCACCTGGTCTCCGGCCACATGACCGAGGGAATCGTTGATGGTCTTGAAATTGTCCAGATCGAGGTACAGCAGGTGGAAACCTTCTGCGTCGACAATGGTTTCTTCAATGCGCTCACTGATGCGATGCCGGTTCGGCAGCCCGGTCAGGGCATCGTGGTACGCCATAAATGCGAGGTCGGCTGTCGCTCGTGACTCACGCCGTTGCGCACGATGCAGACGACGGTCCAGAGAGATGATCACCAAAAAGAACACGGCGCTGAGCGCACAGGCCCAACCGAAGGTGTAGTGCCATTCCTTTCGATAATCGTCAGTGGCAAGGCCGATAGTTAATGCCAGCGGATACTCGCCTATACGTTTAAAGCCATACAGGCGCTCAATGCCATCCAGCGGTGAACGCATATAGAAGTCACCGTCACGGCGTCCGCTCACATGCTGCTCGTCCAAGGCGACGCGTTCCTGAGGATCAAGAGGATTGGCCAGGGGGGGATCGCGCAGCACGCTTTCCGGCCGATCCACTCGACGTACACTGATGACGCCGTGGAGCCCGACGTCTACCTCGTGGAACAGTTCGAGCACCGTTGCCAAATTTAGCGATGTGGCGACCCAGCCCTGCCTGCTTCCCAGGCGATCAAAGATAGGTATGGCGAAGTGCAGCCGCGGTCGATTAGGATCTTGCTCGATCACCAGCGAGTCACCGTCTTGCGCTTGCCGCGCAAGCAGTGACCAGTATCGAAGTTGGTCGAAGGAAGGCGCGGCGGTGCCATCTAAGCTGCTAGCAACCAGGCGCCCCTTTTCGTCGATCAGTTCGAAGGGCATCTGGCTTGGCAGGCTAGCCGCCTCTTCGTGGAAGCGCCTGATCAACGTGGCATCCAAACCGTGGTTGCTTACCTCCCCGCCCGATAGCCGGGTAGCCAGAGTACGCAGATTGGCGTGTAGAGGTTGTAGCAAGCCAGAATCAAGCCGCGCCTCTAGTGCGAGCCCCAGATTGCGAACATCCAGCCGCGCCTGACGCTCTGTCTGTCGGTAAGCCGCCACCAAGAGGGCTGCGAGCAGCACGAACAGACCGCAGCCGAATACCTTCCACAGATGTCCACGCCATGTTTGTAGTGCCGAGCGTGCGCTGTCACAGGTCGAAATCATGGGGTTACACCGAAAAACGCGAAATCATACCCTTGAGCTGGACCGCCAGTTGTGACAACTGCAAGCTTGCCACAGACGTCTGGGTCGCACTCGTGGCGCAATGGTTGGACAAGGTGCGGATGCTGACCAGGTTGCGGTCGAGCTCACGGGCCACGAGGGCCTGTTGTTCAGAGGCGCTGGCAATGACCAAATTGCGTTCGTTGATCATTGAAACGGCCTCCGTAGTTCGCTGTAACGAACCGCTCACAGCCTGGGCCCTCTCAAGGGTCTGAGCCACTTGACCAACACTCATCTGCAAGGCTTCAACTGTGACGACTGTGCCCTGCTGGATCGCAGTGATGATGCTCTCAATCTCCAGAGTTGAACTCTGCGTACGCTGAGCCAGTGAGCGAACCTCGTCGGCTACTACCGCGAAGCCTCTCCCCGCCTCTCCGGCGCGGGCTGCCTCGATCGCGGCGTTCAAGGCCAGTAGATTAGTCTGCTCGGCAATGCCACGGATGACCTCCATAACCATGCTGATGTCTCGTACCTGATCCGACAGTCCACTTGCCTGCCCCGAGGAACGCGTGATGCCCTCGGCTAGAACCTGAATCTGGTCAACGATGTTGGCGACCTGGCTGTGACCATTGCGCATCTCCTCGTCCGACTCGCGGGACAACTCGGAGGTGGAAACAGCATTGCCCGCCACCTCATCCACGGCGCTGCTCATCTGGGTGATCGCGGTCGCGGCCTGTTCGATTTCCTCGCTTTGCTGTTGAAGGCCTCGGGTACTCTCGTCCATCGCCGTGCTCATCTGCTCCGAGGCGGTGGCCAATTGACCGGCAGAGTCACTGATCAGGCCGATAGTTGTGCGCAGGCTATGTTGCATTTCCGCCATCGCATGCAGCAACTGCGCGGGTTCATCCTTGCCAGAGGGCACGATCGGCCTGTCTAGGTGACCGTCAGCGATGGCACGTGCCGCCTGAAGCGCGGTATGCAACGGCCTGACGATGCTGCGGGTGAGTAGCAACGCAAGCAGTACGGTGGCCGCAATCGAGGCACACAAGGCAGAGGCGACGACCACGACCACTCGTTCGTACAGCGCTTGGGCCTGAGCGATGGCCTTCGCCCCCCCTGCTTGGTTCTGCGAAACAAGTGCGTCGATCTGTTCGCCGATCAGGCTCCCACTTTGTGCCAGGGCCGCATTGATTTCCGCCTGTTGCGAAGCATCTGGGGTGCCAATCTGCAAGAGCCGAAGCAACCGGTCCAGATTGCCCACGTAATTTGCTAACTCTACCTCTAGCATCTCGACCATTTGTTTCTCTAGCGCCGAAATCCCGCGGTTCTTGTATCGCGCTAGCTCTTCGGTCAGCTGCTGCCGGGCAGAGATGATCAAGTCTTCACTGCGAACCAAGGCCTGTGGATCAGATGTCGACCGAATGCGCACGCTCTCAATTCGCATAACAGCAACCTGAGCACTGAAGGTTTGCAGGATGTTCATTCCCGACATCCAAGTATCATTCACATGTCGTGCTACTCGATTTAGCTCGGCCATGCGCGACAAGCTGAAGATTCCAGTGAGCAGGAAGATTAGTGTGACCACCGCGAAGCCCAAGGCCGCACGCTTGCCTATCGTAAGATTGCTCAAAAGCACTGCGACCCCCATCCAGATAAACCCAGGAGATACCTCTCCTACTCTTCTGCCGTGAGATGGCCAGATGCCATCTCCGGATGAGTCTCAATGATGGAGCAACGTCACGATCACGCCTGCCACACCTTGGACGAGCCGGCGTCATATCATGGTGCTAACGACTCATACCTTGGTATTAACGCCCGCGTCCAAGTCGGCCCGCCCGCTCGATCAGGCTTACCAATGTGCGACCATCAAAGGGTTTGCCAAGGAACTCCAGAGCCCCGGCGGCCAGAGCCTGCTCACGCCAGCGAGCCTCAGGAAACGCGGTAATGAAAATTAGCGGCAGGCATACGCCCAAGGTCAGTAGCTGCTGTTGCAGCTCGAGCCCGGATAGCCCGGGCATCTGCACATCAAGGATTAGGCAATCGCAGGTGTGCAATGCTTGCGACGCCAGGAATTCAGTCGCCGACCCAAAGGTGTCGGCGCAATGGCCCATCGAACGGACCAGCCCATCGAGCGCCATCCTGACGCTTTCATCGTCATCGACGATACAAATATGGTAGGGAGACAAGACGTACTACCTGAAAAGCCAAAGACCGAGCTCTAGACTATGCTGCACTTGGCCTGCTGCAAATCATGCTCTGGTATGCCCCTAGGCTTGACCTTGTGCTTGCCATTGCACTGATAACGCTTGAGCCATGCGCACTAATTCGGCGAACGAGCCGGCGTTCATCTTGCGCATCGCACTGCCTCGATGAATCTTCACCGTCACCTCGCTAATCCCTAGCTCGGCTGCAATTTGCTTGTTCAACAGGCCAGTCGTGGCCATGGCCATCACCTCCTGCTCACGTGTGCTTAAGCGGTTGTGGCGCTCACGCAACTCGATGATGCCTTCCTCGCTCACGCGGCGTTGACGATCATGCTCAAGAGCCTCTACTACAGCATCGAGTAGATCCTGATCGCGAAATGGCTTGGTGAGAAAGCCCAAGGCGCCGGCCTTCATGGCCCTGACGCTCATTGGGATATCCCCGTAGGCAGTCATCATGATTACTGGAATGTTCACCCGCAAATCGTCCATACGAGCTTGGAAGTCCAGGCCGCTAGCGCCTTTGAGGCGCACATCGAGAATCAAACAACTAGGAACCTCCGGACGCGGAAACTGGAGGAACTCATTCGGCGAAGCGAAGGTTTTCACGGCCAGATCAACCGAACGCAGAAGCCCAACTACGGCCTCGCACAGGTCGTGATCATCGTCCACCATGTAGATGCAGGTGTTTTTCATGCTATTACCTCCTCGCAGACTCTAGGCAGTACAAACGACAAGGTCGCGCCTTCTCCCGCTCGGCTGTCGGCCCAGATGCGTCCGCCATGCACCTCGATGATTGAGCGGCAGATGGGCAGGCCAATACCGATCCCCTCATCCTTGGTGGTGAAGAATGCGTTGAACAACATGTCGAGGTGCTCTTCCTCTATACCTGTACCACTGTCTCTGACCGTGACCTGCACCTGCTGATCCTGCTCACAAACCTCGATGTACAAATGGCGAGTTGAGCCTTCACGCTCGTCGATAGCGTCGATGCCGTTAATCAACAGGTTGATCATGACCTGTTGGAGTTGAATCCGGTCACCGCGTACCGTCAGACGACGGACCGGGCTTCGAAAGAGTTGTATCCGGCGATGCTGGATATCCCGCTCAAGGAGGGTCAGGGATTCGCTCACAACACTCTCTATATCCAGGCATTCATGCCGTGGCTCGGCCTTGCGAGTATGTTCGCGGATCCGCTGTATCACATCGCTCGCCCGTCGGGCATTGCTGGCCACCCTGCCAATTGCCACGCGCGCTTCATGTGCGTCGGCACGGTCCAGCCAACGTTGGGCCGCTTCGGCATTGGTTACGATGGCAGCCAGTGACTGGTTAACTTCATGAGCTATTGAGGTGCCCAACTCACCCAGCATGCTGACTCGGCTTACGTGGGCCAGTTCAGCCTGGGAGCGATGTAGTGCGACCTCGGCTAGGCGCCGGTCGGTCACATCGTTGTTACTGGCCAGAATCGCCCTGGGATTGCCAAGTTGGTCTCGGTGTAGCGACCATCGGCTGAGGATTGTGACCTCTTTGCCGGCGCGTGTTGTCTCGATCAGTTCGCCTTCCCAAACACCTTTTTCCAACAGCTCGGCCTTGATTGCCTGCGGTGCCTGTGATGAACGACTGCAGAGCAAATCCCAGCAGTCTCGTCCGATTACTTCATCGGCGGTCCAGCCGTAGAGTGCCTCGGCACCGGAATTCCAACTGCGAATACGGCTGTCAAACGTGCAGACGATAATCGCATCATGGGTCTGCGACAGCAGTGCAAACTGCTCTCGTAAACGGTCGGTGACCTTCCGACTTTTCACGGCAAGCCAGCCAGCGACTGCAATGGCAACAAGGCTAACTAGGCAGCGGGCCAAAGCCTCACTGAAGAACTGGTTGTGGTGCGAAAGCAGGAAAGCCGCCAACGTCAAGCAACTACAAATCACTGCTAGCAGACGTATGCCCCTCACCAAAAGACGGGTCGTGGCGATCATGATGACCAGTACGTAGAGGACGGCAACGGCGATCTCGAACGAAGTCAGAGTGTCGACAATGAAGATCGCCAGGGTGATGAGGCAGATGAAGCGCAAAAGCAGATCGTTGAACGCGCCACGCTCTGGCGCCATTGCATCGATCTCCTGGCCAGGAAAGCCCTGCATAGACAAATCCACTAATGAAGAAGGGTAACGACGACGTCGCTACGGAAACGAGTGATATCCGCGCTTTTACAGCAAAGAAAATCCGGATTGGTAACGCCGGAACTGGTATTCGTTTTTGCAGGTCCTCACAGCCCAAAGCTCAGTGCAATAGGATGAAGGTACAACCTTCGAAGATGGCGCATACATACTTGGGCTTGATCCTCACTGGTTCCGGGGGCTGACAAAGGCATACGGCGCTATATCTGTTTTTGAATCCTTCGCCATCGAGCAAGAGCACGGCCTCGTCTGCATACGAAGGTGCCGCCCAATATCTGGGGGTGTCATTATCCAATGATGGTGCGGCTGTTCACATCCCCTACTGGCACAACACCTATGCTCTTTGGGGGCTTAATCCTCCTCCCCCACGTTTGTACAGTGACCTCGCACCACCGCTTTCATCGTTTATCAAGAGGTCATACCGTGAACAAACCCCTGAACGAGCAGATCATCTCAGCACGTCCGAGCTACTTAGCCGAAGCCGAGTTCTTCGAGTACAGCAAAGCTGCCAATCCCATTGGCGCGAAGCTGATCTCTCGGGTGCCGTACCATACGTTTCCGGCGTCCCTATGTCAGGAGGGCGAGTCTCGAGTCATACCGCTGGACTTAAGCCAAGCACTGGGTTGCGAAGGACCTGCCACGGGGCCGGGGCTGTGCGCTAACTTCGTACGAGTACTTGCTGGCGACAGCTTGCGTCTAGCTCCTAACGCCACCTCGCAAGTGCTCTACGTCATCGAGGGTGAGGGTCGGTTGACCTATGACAAATCCACCTTCGAGTGGCATAAAGGCTGCTTCGTTGCGCTGCCGGCCATGCATGCGAGCATCCTTCAGGCGTCTAGCGACAGCCGATTCTACTATGTGCACGACGAACCGCTGCTTCGCTACCTGGGCGCCACACGCAGTGAGGACCGTTTTGCACCGACGCTGTATGCCAGCGAGGTCGCCAACGCCCACTTGCGCCAAGCCGCCGCCGACCCTCGGGCCAAGGACCGCAGCCGAGTCAGCATTCTGCTCGGTAATCGTAACTTCCCGCAAACTCGCACCGTCACCCACGTGCTTTGGGCTATGTATGGCCTGGTCCCAGCTGGTGCCGTGCAGAAACCCCACCGACACCAGTCCCTTGCGCTGGACTTCATCGTCGACTGCCCGCCAGGTTGCTACAGTCTGGTCGGTACACAACTCGACGAAGCCGGTGAAATCGTAAACCCGACTCGGGTCGACTGGACCCCGGGCCTGGCTTTCGTCACCCCACCCGGTTACTGGCATGCCCACTACAATACTTCCGATCGTGAGGCGCTGCTGATCCCGATCCAGGACGCAGGGCTGCAGACCTGGTTGCGCGCCTTAGATATCCGCTTCAGTTGAGTACTGTGGCCGGCACTCAAAGACGCCAGTATGGAGCCTCGCCAATGCGTTGCACCATGAAGTCGATGAAGCTGCGCACCTTTGAGGAAACGATCCGTTTCGGCGGATAGATAAACCACAGTGAGGTGCCTACCTCCCCTGGCTGGCACTGCCATGCGGATAACCAGCGTACTAACGTGCCCTGGCGGATCGCTGTAGCGGCCAGCCAAGCCGGCAGCAGGACGGGGCCCTGCCCCGCCTGCGCGGCGACTAATTGAGCCTCAAGGTCGTTGGTTCGCAGCGCAACCGTGTGACTTTGCCGGACTGTCTCGCCAGCCTGGCTCCAATACAGGTCCAGACGTTGGCTGGACGCGATGAAGCCTTGATCCGTCAGGGCCTCTGGATGCTCTGGTCCGCTCGGCTCATGCCACAATGAGGGCGCGGCGCACAGCACCCACTGCTCGTCAGCAATCTTCCTGGCTTTAAGCGAGGAGTCCGGCAAGCAACCGAGACGTATTGCTAAATCGGCTCCGGCGTCGATGAGGTTGACCTGACTCTCCTCGCAGGTAAGATCGACTTGAATTTGTGGAAATCGCGCCCTGAACTCGCTCAGCGCCGGCACGATATGGTGCCGGGCAAACGCCGGTGGTGCGTTAAGTTGGAGCACGCCACGGGGCTCGTCATTCAACGAAGAGGCTGCGGCGCGCGCGACTTCCAGTTCATCCAGCACGCGCTGAGCATGTACCAGGAATGTTCTCCCGCCCTCTGTCAGCCTCAGCGCGCGGGTTGAGCGATTAAACAAAGCAATACCCAGGTCCGCCTCTAAGTCTCTTACGTACCGAGAAATAGTTGAGGCCTTCACCTCCAGTCGTTCTGCCGCCCGTGAGAAGTTGCTCTGCCGCGCCGCCTCGACGAAGGCATTCAAAGCACTGAAATAATCCAAACCCCGACCTCTATAGCATCCATAGGGTGCATCGCTGCCCCCATCACTGTTCCCAATATCCGGGGCTCTGGTACACCAGCTTCAGGTAGTCGATAAAATGCCGCACCTTGGCTGGCAAGAAGCGCTGCTGTGGATACACCGCCTGGATATCGTAATCATCGAGGGCAAAGTCATCCAGGACCGTGACCAGTTCGCCGCTCAGCAACTCTTTCTGGATCTCCCACGTCGAGCGCCAGCCGATCCCCAAGCCTTGGCGCATCCATGAGAACAGCAGTTCGCCATCGTTACACGCAAGACTGCCGCTGACCCGCATCGCTACCTGTCGGCCATTACGCTGGAATACCCAGCCCCGTTGCTGACCGCCCTGCAAAGTAAATGCCAAGCAATTGTGGTCGGCCAGGTCCTCCAGGGTGTTCGGACGGCCATTCCGGGCAAAGTATTCAGGGGTGCCACAAACTACCCGACGATTGCTGAACAACTTGACCGCTACATAATTCGGGTCGGTTACCCCGCCAATGCGGATGCTCATGTCGTAGCCCTCGCTAACCAGATCGACGAGGCTGTCGGTGAGGTTGAACGAGAGCTTCAAGTTGGGAAACTCCTGGTGAAACCCCAATGCGTGAGGGGCAACGTGAACTCTGCCAAAAGAAGCGGGCGCCGAAACCATCAGGTTGCCTTTGACCATGGAGCCGCAGCCACTGATATCGGCCTCCATGTCGTCAAAATCACGCAGCAGTAACCTAGCGCGCTCCAGCAATTGCTCCCCAAGTTCGGTCAGGCGCAAACCCCGAGTCGATCGGTGCATCAGTTTCACGCCCAAGCGTTTCTCCAACGCATCTAGTCGCCTACCGAGTATTGCCGGGGTCACGCCTTCGCTCAGCGCGGCAGAAGCGAAGCTGCCCTTCTGGGCAACCTGAACGAAGCTATGCAGTTCTGTGTACCGTGCCATTCGATACCTTTCATATCGACAGAAAACAATTTTCAGGTGTTCTAACGCACGCAAGCCTAATACAGACTGATCTCCACTACAAAAATTATCGACCCGTGCGAAGGAGTACACAATGGCCAAAATGAGAGCAATCGAGGCCGCCGTTCTGGTGCTGCGCCGTGAAGGTATCGATACCGCATTCGGTATCCCCGGAGCCGCAATCAATCCGTTCTACGCTGCCTTGAAAAAAATTGGTGGAATCGACCATGTATTGGCCCGCCATGTCGAGGGTGCCTCGCACATGGCCGAGGGCTACACCCGTACCCACGCAGGTAATATCGGCCTGTGCATCGGCACATCCGGCCCGGCCGGCACCGACATGGTCACTGGCCTGTACAGTGCCTCGGCGGATTCCATTCCGATTCTCTGCATCACAGGACAAGCCCCTCGAGCTCGACTGCATAAGGAAGACTTCCAGGCCGTCGACATCACCAGCATTGTCAAACCAGTGACCAAGTGGGCCACTACCGTGCTGGAGCCGGGCCAGGTGCCCTATGCCTTCCAGAAAGCATTTTACGAAATGCGCAGCGGCCGGCCCGGCCCAGTACTGATCGACCTGCCATTTGACGTGCAGATGGCCGAGATCGAGTTTGACATCGACGCCTACGAGCCGCTGCCGGTGCACAAGCCCCAAGCCAGTCGCATTCAGGCCGAGAAGGCTCTGGCCATGCTCAACGCCGCCGAGCGCCCGCTGATCGTCGCCGGTGGTGGTGTCATCAACGCCGACGCCAGTGACAAGCTGGTGGCCTTCGCCGAACTGACCGGCGTGCCGGTAATCCCGACACTGATGGGCTGGGGCACCCTGCCCGATGACCACCCGTTGATGGCGGGCATGTGTGGCCTGCAGACCTCGCACCGTTACGGCAACGCTACCCTGCTCGAGTCGGATCTGGTATTCGGTATCGGCAATCGCTGGGCCAATCGCCATACTGGCTCTGTCGACGTCTACACCGAAGGCCGCACGTTTGTGCACGTGGACATCGAACCGACCCAGATCGGTCGCGTATTCACCCCGGACCTCGGCATCGTCTCCGACGCAGGCGCCGCCCTCGATGTATTCCTCGAGGTAGCTCGCGAGTGGCAGGCCGCTGGCAAGCTCAAGGACCGCAAAGCCTGGGCTGAAGCCTGCCGTGAACGCAAACGCACCCTGCAACGCAAGACCCACTTCGACGAAGTGCCGGTCAAGCCGCAACGGGTGTACGAGGAAATGAACCGTTTCTTCGGCAAGGATACTTGCTACGTCAGTACCATCGGTCTGTCGCAGATTGCCGGCGCCCAGTTCCTGCACGTGTACAAGCCGCGTCACTGGATCAACTGCGGCCAGGCGGGGCCGTTGGGCTGGACCATCCCCGCTGCTCTCGGCGTGGTGAAAGCCGATCCAGCGCGCCAGGTCGTCGCGTTGTCTGGTGACTACGACTTCCAGTTCATGATCGAGGAACTGGCGGTGGGCGCACAGTTCAACCTGCCGTACATCCACGTGCTGGTGAATAACGCCTACCTCGGCCTGATCCGCCAAGCCCAGCGTGGCTTTGACATCGACTACTGCGTGCAACTGTCGTTCGAAAACGTCAACGCGCCAGAGCTGGGTAGCTACGGCGTGGACCACGTGACCGTGGTTGAGGGCTTAGGCTGCAAGGCCATCCGTGTATTCGACGCAAACCAGTTGCCCACCGCCTTCGCCCAGGCCCGCGAACTGATGGAAACCTTCCGCGTACCGGTGGTGGTCGAGGTAATCCTGGAACGCGTCACGAACATCGCCATGGGTACTGAGATCAACGCCATTAACGAATTTGAGGCGCTGGCTACCAGTCGGGCCGACGCCCCTACTTCCATCCTGCCACTGGACTGACCCGGAGCCGATCATGCCTCGTTTTGCCGCTAACCTGTCCATGCTGTTCACCGAGGTGGACTTCCTGGACCGTTTTAAAGCCGCCGCCCAGGCTGGGTTTCGTGGTGTCGAGTACCTGTTTCCCTACGATTACCCCGTAGAGGAGATTCGCGCCCGCCTGGATGCCAACCAACTGCAGCAGGTGCTCTTCAATCTGCCCGCCGGCGACTGGGCCAAGGGTGAACGTGGTATCGCCTGCCTGCCGGAACGAGTCAAGGAGTTCCGTGCCGGCGTCGACACTGCCATTGAGTACGCCAAGGTGCTGGGTAACACCCAGGTTAACTGTCTGGCCGGTATAACGCCGCAGGGTGTGGACCCGTTCATGGTGCAAAACACCCTGCTCGACAACCTCGAGTACGCTGCCGACCGCCTCGAAGCGGTGGGCATCAAGCTGGTGATGGAGATGATCAATACCCGTGACATCCCCGGTTTCTACCTGAACACCACGAAGCAGGCGCTGGAGATCCGTGAACAGGTCGGCAGCCCAAACCTGTTCCTGCAGTACGACATCTACCACATGCAGATCATGGAAGGGGACCTGGCACGCACGATGGCAGCCAACCTCGCTGCGATCAACCACATCCAGTTGGCCGACAATCCTGGGCGCAACGAGCCTGGCACTGGCGAGATCAATTACGCGTTCCTGTTCGAACACCTGGACCGCATTGGCTACCAAGGCTGGGTGGGCGCGGAATACAAGCCCCTGACAACAACCAAAGCGGGGCTCGGCTGGCTCAAGGCCTGATCGAGACCAAAGCCCCCATACAGTTCCGTGACACGTAACTGTATGGGGTCAATAAATAGAAAAGAGGCAATTTCTCATGGCTAAAATCGGTTTCATCGGCACTGGTATCATGGGCAAACCCATGGCCCAAAACCTGCAAAAAGCAGGTCATGAACTGTTCGTTTCTACCCACCATGACCCGGTGCCCGCCGACCTCATCGCTACACCACTGCCCAGCCCAAAAGCGGTGGCCGAAGCCGTTGAGTTCATCATCGTCATGGTACCCGACACCCCTCACGTTGAGGATGTTCTGTTTCGTCAAAACGGTGTGATCGAGGGCGCGGGCGAAGGCAAGGTGGTGATCGACATGAGTTCGATCTCGCCAACCGCCACCAAGGTTTTTGCCGAGAAGGTCAAGGCCACCGGCGCTGCCTACCTCGACGCCCCAGTGTCCGGCGGCGAAGTCGGTGCCAAAGCCGCGACCCTGAGCATCATGGTCGGTGGCTGCCCGAACGCCTTCGAACGCGCTCTGCCGCTGTTCCAGGCCATGGGCAAGAACATCACCCGCGTCGGTGGCAACGGTGACGGCCAGACCGCCAAGGTCGCCAACCAGATCATCGTCGCCCTGAACATCCAGGCCGTCGCCGAAGCCCTGCTGTTCGCCGCCAAGAACGGCGCCGATCCTGCCAAGGTACGTGAAGCACTGATGGGCGGCTTCGCCTCCTCGAAGATCCTCGAAGTACACGGCGAGCGCATGATCAAGGGCACCTTCGACCCAGGCTTCCGCATCAGCCTGCACCAAAAGGACCTGAACCTGGCCCTGCAAGGCGCCAAGGAACTGAACATCAACCTGCCCAACACTGCCAACGCGCAACAGGTGTTCAGCACCTGCGCGGCCATCGGTGGCAGCAACTGGGACCACTCCGCACTGATCAAAGGCCTTGAGCACATGGCCAACTTCTCGATCCGCGACAAGAAGTGATTCCCTAGCGACTACAGCGGTTTCTTCGCTGGAAGTTCGCAAAGCGTCCAGCACTGTCTGACTTGCGACCACGGGTCAGGCAATGGCAATGAGCAACACCCGCCCTTGGTTCGGCCTGCACGGAGGCAGTTCCAGGGGCGTTTTTGATTCTGCAAAACAACAATAATTGGGAGTCTGCCATGTCGGTCGATCCGCAAAAACTTCTCCGCGAGCTGTTCGACACAGCCATCGCCGCCGCCCACCCCCGTCAAGTCCTCGAACCCTACCTGCCCGCCGACCGCAGCGGCCGGGTCATCGTCATCGGTGCCGGCAAGGCCGCAGCCGCCATGGCCGAAGTGGTCGAGAAGTGCTGGCAGGGCGAAGTCTCCGGGCTTGTTGTCACACGGTACGGTCACGGCGCCAACTGCCAGAAGATCGAGGTGGTCGAAGCTGCCCACCCGGTCCCCGATGCCGCCGGCCTGGCCGTGGCAAAACGCGTGCTGGAACTGGTCAGCAACCTCAGTGAAGACGACCGCGTCATCTTCCTGCTGTCCGGCGGTGGCTCGGCGCTGCTGGCCCTGCCCGCCGAAGGCCTCACCCTGGCCGACAAGCAGCAGATCAACAAGGCGCTGCTGAAATCCGGCGCCACCATCGGCGAGATGAACTGCGTGCGCAAGCACCTCTCGGCGATCAAGGGCGGCCGCCTGGCCAAGGCCTGCTGGCCGGCCACGGTGTACACCTATGCCATTTCCGATGTCCCGGGCGACCTCGCCACGGTGATCGCCTCCGGCCCTACCGTGGCCGACCCGAGCACCTCGGCCGATGCCCTGGCCATCCTCAAGCGCTACAACATCGAAGCGCCCAAGGCCGTTATCGACTGGCTCAACAACCCAGCCTCGGAAACCGTCAAGGCCGATGACCCGGCCCTGGCCCGCAGCCACTTCCAGCTGATCGCCAAGCCCCAGCAGTCGCTCGAAGCCGCCGCGGTCAAAGCCCGCCAGGCCGGGTTCAGCCCGCTGATCCTCGGCGACCTGGAAGGCGAGTCGCGCGAAGTGGCCAAGGTACACGCCGGCATCGCCAGGCAGATCCGCCTGCATGGCCAGCCGCTGGCGACACCCTGCGTGATCCTCTCCGGTGGCGAGACCACGGTGACCGTACGCGGCAATGGCCGTGGCGGGCGCAACGCCGAGTTCCTGCTCAGCCTGACCGAAAGCCTCAAGGGCCTGCCGGGCGTGTACGCCCTGGCCGGTGACACCGACGGCATTGATGGTTCGGAAGAGAACGCCGGGGCGATCATGACCCCTGACAGCTATACCCGCGCCCAGGTCCTGGGCCTGTCGGCCGGCGACGAGCTCGACAACAACAACGGCTACGGCTACTTCGCCGCGCTGGATGCGCTGATCGTCACTGAGCCGACCCGCACCAACGTCAACGATTTCCGCGCCATCCTGATTCTCGAGACTGACCACCATGACGCCTGATAAAAAAGTAAAGATCCTTGCCACCCTGGGCCCTGCGATCAAGGGCATCGACGACGTCCGCCAGTTGGTCGAGGCCGGGGTGAACATCTTCCGGCTGAACTTCAGCCACGGCGAGCACGCCGACCATGCGATGCGTTTCAAGTGGATCCGCCAAGTGGAAAGCCAACTGAACTACCCACTGGGCATCCTCATGGACCTGCAAGGTCCGAAACTGCGCGTTGGCCGCTTTGCCGAAGGCAAGGTCCATCTGCAACGTGGCCAGACTCTACGCCTGGACTTGGATGGCACGCCGGGCGATGAGCGTCGAGTTAATCTGCCGCACCCGGAGATCATCGCCGCCCTGGAATTGGGCATGGATCTGCTACTGGACGATGGCAAGTTGCGCCTGCGGGTGACCGCCAAGCACGCTGATGCTATCGACACCGAGGTGCTCAATGGTGGCGAGTTGTCCGACCGCAAGGGCGTGAACGTGCCGCAGGCAGTGCTCGACCTCTCCCCGCTCACCGAGAAAGACCGCCGCGACCTGACCTTCGGCCTGGAACTGGGCGTGGACTGGGTGGCGCTGTCGTTCGTGCAGCGCCCGCAGGACATCGTCGAAGCGCGTCAACTGATCGGCGACCGTGCATTCCTCATGGCCAAGATCGAGAAGCCGTCGGCCGTTACCCAACTGCGCGAGATCGCCGAGCTGAGCGACGCGATCATGGTCGCCCGTGGTGACCTAGGTGTGGAAGTGCCGGCCGAAAGCGTGCCGCAGATCCAGAAGAGCATCATCACCACCTGCCGCCAGTTGGGCCGCCCGGTGGTCGTTGCGACCCAGATGCTCGAGTCCATGCGCTTCTCCCCTGCCCCGACCCGCGCTGAGGTCACGGACGTAGCCAACGCCGTGGCCGAGGGCGCCGATGCAGTAATGCTGTCGGCCGAGACTGCCTCGGGTGACTACCCACTGGAAGCGGTGCAGATGATGAGCAAGATCATCCGCCAGGTTGAAGCGGGCCCGGATTACCAGGTGCAATTAGACGTTGGACGGCCTCAGGCCGAGGCCACAGTCTCGGATGCGATCAGTTGTGCGATCCGCCGGATCAGCGGCATTCTGCCGGTGGCGGTGCTGGTGAATTATAGCGAATCAGGGGCGTCGACCCTGCGTGCCGCCCGTGAGCGCCCGAGAGCTCCTATCCTCAACCTGACGCCAAATCTGAACACCGGTCGACGTCTGAGCGTCGCCTGGGGCGTCTATTCGGTCGTCAATCAACGGTTGCGGAAGGTCGAGGATGTTACGAGTACAGCACTCTCTCAAGTGCAATTGCTGGAAATGGCCAAGCCCGGCGACACGGTTGTCATAACCGCCGGTATGCCGTTTGGACACCTTGGCAGCACCAACTCGTTACGCATAGAACAAATTCCCATGAGCTAGGACCCTCACTCCACAGTCCCGAGCACAGGCGCTTACAAGCGCCTGTTTTTATTTCCAACCTTCCAGACGCATGGTCGCTCGAACCAGGCGTTGTTCTTCTTGCTCAATTTCTTGCAGGTTGTCACGGACGCTAGTGATGTGTTCTCGAGCAGCTCGTTGGGCCTGTTCGGGTAACTGCTCCATCACCGCATGGTAGAGCCGAGAATGCTGGCGATCGATCTGCCGTTTCTGCGCTGGCCGACAGTAGAGATTATTGACGGAAGCAAACACCGTGCTGAGCGTCAAATCGCTGAGTGACTGCAAGGTGTGCACTAAGACCGGGTTATGCGAAGCCTCACTAATAGCTCTGTGGAACGCATGGTCGCGCCGGGCGTGCTCACGTGGGTCATGGGATTCTGGATTCTCATGGGCGTCTACCATCTCGTCGTAGCGACGCTTGATCAGCACCCGATCAATATCTGTTGCGCGTAGTGCGGCCAGTCTGGCCGACTCTGCTTCCAGAAGTGCTCGCACTTCCAGCAAGTCGAACAGCGTCCGCGGTTGCGAGCTAAAAAGATGCATCAAAGGGGTCGCATTACCTGTCCTACTCAAATCTGCAACGAATGAACCCCGCCCTTGTTCGGTCTCAACAATGCCTCTGCCACGCAGCACTCGCAAACCTTCCCGTAATGCTGATCGCGAGCATCCCAGCTTCTCCACCAGACGTCGCTCAGAAGGCAATGCCTGGCCAACCTTGAGTACACCATCGACGATCAGCTTTTCGATACGTTCGGCCACTTGATCGGCGATCTGTACTTTTTCCTGCTTCTGCGAAACCACCGTGTCCATCGCCACCTCTCAACTGGTAGGACCAGCTTCTTATTGTTATCTCGTTAGAGAAAGATTTTCACGCAAAAACCTCTCTACCACCACATTCATTTTAGCTATGCGGCAAAAAAGTGGTCCTACCAGTCGGCCTGCTCATCGACTCCCCGCGAGAGAACGAGCAGCCTAATCTCGACTTCGGTCTGGTGAGCCAGCGTCGTATGGGTGATCCCCCCAGGCGCCCCGGCCACGCCAAAAAACAACAAAAATACAAGTGAGCCTTATGAATATTCTCTACGATGAGCGAGTCGACGGTGCCCTGCCGCGGGTCGACAAGGCTGCCCTGCTTTTTGAGCTGCGTGAGTCCCTTCCAGATCTGGAAATCCTCTACAGCCAAGAAGATCTCCTTCCCTACGAGTGTGATGGTCTTTCCGCCTACCGTGTGGTTCCGCTGTTGGTGGTACTGCCTAAGCGGATCGAACACGTCCAAGCCCTTTTAAAGATTTGTCATGCCCGTCAGGTCCCGGTGGTCGCACGCGGCGCTGGCACAGGTCTATCCGGAGGCGCCCTGCCACTGGAGCAAGGCATCCTGTTGGTAATGGCCCGCTTCAACCGAATCATTGAGGTCAATCCCGAAGGTCGTTACGCACGGGTTCAGCCCGGTGTTCGTAACCTGGCCATTTCGCAGGCGGCTGCGCCTCATGGGTTGTACTACGCACCTGATCCTTCCTCACAGATCGCTTGCTCAATCGGCGGCAACGTCGCCGAGAACGCAGGTGGCGTGCATTGTCTGAAGTACGGTTTAACCGTACACAACCTGCTCAAGGTTGAGATTCTCACCATCGAAGGCGAGTACATGACCTTGGGCAGCGATGCGCTAGACGCCCCTGGGTTTGATCTGTTGGCGCTGTTTACTGGTTCTGAAGGCATGTTGGGCATTGTCACTGAGGTGACTGTCAAACTGTTGCCCAAACCCCAGGTCGCACGCGTGTTGCTGGCTAGCTTCGACTCGGTGGAAAAAGCCGGGCGCGCAGTTGGCGATATCATCGCCGCCGGCATCATCCCCGGGGGGCTGGAGATGATGGACAACCTGTCTATCCGCGCCACGGAAGACTTCATTCACGCCGGTTACCCCGTGGACGCCGCGGCCATCCTGCTGTGTGAGCTTGACGGCGTAGAGGCCGACGTGCAGGAGGACTGCGAATGCGTCGAAGCAGTGCTTCGGGCTGCGGGCGCGACCGACGTGCGTCTGGCCTGCGATGAAGCCGAGCGCGCGCGCTTCTGGGCCGGACGCAAGAACGCCTTCCCGGCGGTGGGGCGCATCTCCCCAGACTATTACTGCATGGACGGCACCATTCCACGCCGTGAGTTGCCGGGCGTGCTCAATGGCATCACGGAGCTTTCGGAAGAATACGGTTTGCGTGTCGCCAACGTGTTCCATGCCGGCGACGGCAATATGCATCCACTGATTCTCTTCGATGCCAACCAGCCTGGTGAGCTGGAACGTGCCGAGGCGTTGGGCGGGAAGATCCTCGAGCTGTGCGTGGCAGTCGGTGGCAGCATCACCGGTGAGCACGGTGTGGGCCGCGAGAAAATCAACCAGATGTGCGCGCAGTTCAACAGCGATGAACTGACCCTGTTCCACGCCGTCAAGCACGCCTTCGACCCGCAGGGCCTGCTTAACCCCGGCAAGAATATCCCCACCCTGCACCGCTGCGCCGAATTTGGCTCGATGCACGTGCACCACGGCAAGTTGCCCTTCCCTGAACTGGAGCGCTTCTGATGCGACACGATCACGATGCTAGCGCTGCCCTGCTGGAGCAGGTCAATCAGGCGCTCAACGAACGCACGCCTCTGCGCATTCAAGGCAGCAACAGCAAGAATATGCTCGGCCGTCCGGTCGCGGGCGAGGTGCTTGATACCCGCAGCCACCGCGGCATTGTCAGCTATGACCCGACCGAGTTGGTACTGACCGCCCGCGCCGGTACGCCGTTGGTGGACATCGAGGCCGCGCTCGACGCCGCCGGCCAGATGCTGCCTTTCGAGCCACCGCATTTTGGCCCAGGAGCCACCCTCGGCGGCATGGTCGCCGCCGGACTGTCCGGCCCACGCCGCCCTTGGGCCGGCTCGGTACGGGACTACGTACTGGGCACCCGCGTTATCACCGGTCACGGCAAAATGCTGCGCTTCGGTGGTGAAGTAATGAAGAACGTCGCTGGCTACGATCTCTCGCGGCTGATGGCGGGTAGTTTCGGGTGCCTGGGCGTGCTGACCGAAGTGTCGCTGAAGGTGCTGCCTAAGCCGCGCAAGTGCCAGAGCCTGCGCTTGGAAATGGACCTGCACCAGGCCTTGGGCGAACTGGCCGAATGGGGCCAGCAGCCGATACCGATCAGTGCAGCCTCCTACGACGGGCATGCCCTGCACCTGCGCCTGGAAGGCGGCGAAGGCTCGGTGGCCTCCGCAGTCGAGCGTCTGGGGGGGGAGTACCTCGATGGTAGTTATTGGACTGACCTGCGTGAGCAACGCCTGGGCTTTTTCGAGGCCCCTCAACCGCTATGGCGCCTTTCGCTGCCACACAACAGCGCGCCGATCGAACTGCCGGGCAGACAGTTGCTGGACTGGGGCGGTGCACAGCGCTGGTTGAAGTCCGACGCCCCCGCGGAACAGATTCGCCAGGCGGTAGCCCGCATTGGCGGTCATGCGACTCTTTATGAATCAGATCCGGCGTCGTTCCATCCGCTGGACGGACCGCTGCTGCGCTACCACCGCAATCTCAAGTTGCAACTCGATCCCCAGGGCATCTTCAACCCGGGCCGCCTGTACGCCGAAGTCTGAGAGTGCACCATGCAAACTAATCTGAGCGAACAAGCCAAAAGTCTTCCCCGTGCCGAGGAAGCCGAACGTATTCTGCGCTCCTGCGTGCATTGCGGGTTCTGCACGGCCACCTGCCCCACCTACCAACTGCTGGGCGATGAGCTGGATAGTCCGCGCGGACGCATTTACCTGATCAAGCAGGTGCTCGAAGGCCAGCCGGTCACGGCCAAGACCCAAGCTCACCTGGACCGCTGCCTGACCTGCCGCAACTGTGAAACCACCTGTCCGTCCGGAGTGCAATACCACAACCTGCTCGACATCGGTCGCGCCGTGGTTGAGCAACAGGTGCCGCGCCCGCTGGGCCAGCGGCTACTGCGTGAGGGCCTGCGTGCAGTGGTACCGCGTCCTGCACTGTTCAAAGCCTTGACCAGCACCGCCAAAGCCTTCCGTCCGTTGCTGCCGCAAACCCTACAAGCCAAGCTACCGCGCCATCCGCACCCGGCCAAGCCTCGTCCTCAACTGTTGCATGCACGTCGTGTGCTAATGCTCGAAGGCTGCGTGCAACCTGCCCTCTCGCCCAACACAAATGCGGCGGCAGCACGTGTGCTTGACCGCTTGGGAATCTCTGTGACTGCGGCCCGCGAGGCCGGTTGCTGCGGTGCAGTGGACTACCACCTCAATGCTCAAGAAAAGGGCTTGGAACGCGCCCGGCGCAATATCGATGCCTGGTGGCCAGCTATCGAGGCAGGTGCCGAAGCCATCGTACAGACGGCCAGTGGCTGCGGCGCTTTCGTGCGCGACTACGGCCATCTGCTCGAAGACGACCCTGCATACGCCGAAAAGGCCGCGCGGGTCAGTATTCTGGCTCGCGACTTGGTCGAGGTGTTGCGCGACGAGCCATTGGAACGGCTGGGTATCCACGGCGATCGTCGCTTGGCCTTCCACTGCCCCTGCACTCTGCAACATGCACAAAAGCTCGGTGGCGCTGTTGAAGGTGTGCTTGAGCGACTGGGCTTCAGCCTAACCGCCGTGCCTGACAGTCACCTGTGCTGCGGTTCGGCAGGCACCTATTCGCTGACTCAGCCGGAACTGTCACTTCAACTGCGCGACAACAAGCTCAACGCCCTGGAAAGCGGCAATCCGGAAGTCATCGTCACCGCCAACATCGGCTGCCAGACCCACCTCGACGGAGCCGGACGCACACCTGTGCGCCATTGGATTGAACTGGTGGAAGAAGCACTCGTTTAGGTGTCTCCGATGATCTCCCACGGCGCTACGTTCCGTCCGTGGGACTTCCCAAAGTGCCATTCGATACCTTTTGTATCGGCAGAAAACGCTTTCCAAGTGTTCTGCCGCTAACAAGCCTCATCCAGACTGATAGCCACAGAAAACCTAGTGCCATGCAACGCATCGCAGTATGCAAGAAACACTAGCCAGGAGAACACCATGCAACGCAAAGCTGTGCTCGAACAAGCCGAAGTCGCCCGCATCCTCGCCGCCGCACGCGAAGAGGCGCAGCGTAACCAATGGGCGGTATGTATCGCCGTAGTCGATGACGGCGGCCACCCGCTGGCCCTCGAGCGCCTCGATGGTTGCGCACCCATCGCTGCTTACATCGCCACCGAAAAGGCTCGCAGCGCAGCGCTCGGCCGACGCGACACCAAGGGGTACGAGGAAATGGTCAACGGCGGACGCACCGCGTTTGTCAGCGCACCGCTGCTGACATCCCTCGAAGGGGGCCTTCCGTTGCGGGTGGACGGGCAAGTGGTTGCTGCCGTAGGCGTTTCCGGAGTGAAGGCCGAACAGGATGCCCAAGTGGCTGCAGCCGGGATCGCTGCGCTCTGAGCGCGGCTTCAAGAACAGATGAACCAAGCGATAGGAGAGACAAGAATGACCGAGCGCGTGCCATGCCAGCGTTTGCAGGTGGCTGTGAACTTCAAGCACTTCATCGAGGATGAGGTGCTCCCCGGCACCGAGATTACGTCGGATCATTTCTGGAGGGGTCTCGATGCCCTGGTGCACGATCTGGCGCCGCGCAACCGCGCTTTGCTGGCCGAGCGTGATCACTTGCAGGGCGAATTGGATACCTGGCACCGCGCCCACCCCGGGCCGGTAACGGACATGGATGCCTACCAACGCTTCCTTGGCAGCATCGGTTACCTGCTGCCACAGCCTGAAAAGGTTAAGGTCGGCACGGATCATGTCGACCGTGAGGTAGCAGTGCAGGCCGGTCCGCAGTTGGTGGTGCCGGTGATGAACGCGCGCTATGCGCTCAACGCCGCTAATGCCCGTTGGGGCTCGTTGTACGATGCCCTGTATGGTACCGACGCCATCGCCGAAGACGGCGGCGCCAGCAAGGGGGCTGGATACAATCCGGTGCGTGGCGCTCGAGTCATTGCGTTCGCCCGTGCCTTCCTCGACCAGGCCTTCCCCCTGCAGGGCGGTTCTCACGTCGATGCCACCGCCTACCAGGTAGTGGATGGTCAATTGCGGGTCTCGCTGAACAGCGGTGAAACGATCGGTCTGGCCCAATCGGATCAGTTCGTCGGCCACCAGGGCGAGGCCTCGTCACCGACCGTCGTACTGCTCGTGCATCATGACTTGCACGTGGAGATCCAGATCGACCCGACCAGCCCAGTCGGCAGCACCGATGCCGCTGGCGTCATGGACCTGGTGCTGGAGTCGGCCTTGACCACAATCATGGACTGCGAAGATTCAGTGGCCGCGGTCGATGCCGATGACAAGGTGGCCGTCTACCGTAACTGGCTGGGTCTGATGAAGGGCGACCTGACTGAAACCGTGAGCAAGAACGGGAAGGCATTCACGCGTACCCTGAACCCTGACCGCACCTACCAGGGCCGCGACGGTAAACCAGTAACCCTGCCGGGGCGCTCGCTGCTGTTCGTGCGCAACGTTGGTCATCTGATGAGCACCCCAACCATCCTCGATCAGGAAGGTCAGGAGATTCCCGAAGGAATTCTCGATGCCGTAATCACTAGCCTTGCAGCCGTTCACGACCTGCGCCGCCGCGGCAACTCTCGTAGTGGCAGCGTTTATATTGTGAAGCCGAAGATGCACGGCCCTACTGAGGTAGCGTTTGCAAACAAGCTGTTTGGTCGAGTTGAGGATCTTCTTGGCCTGGCCCCTCATACCTTGAAGATGGGCATCATGGACGAGGAGCGCCGCACCAGCATCAACCTCAAGGCGTGCATCGCCGAAGCAGCCAATCGCGTGGTGTTCATCAATACCGGATTCCTCGACCGTACGGGCGACGAGATGCACTCGACTATGGAAGCCGGCGCCATGCTGCGCAAGGGCGACATGAAGTCGACTCCCTGGATCCAGTCCTATGAGCGCAACAACGTACTGGTCGGGCTGGACTGTGGCCTGCGTGGACGTGCGCAAATCGGCAAGGGCATGTGGGCCATGCCGGACCTGATGGCAGCCATGCTTGAACAGAAAATTACTCACCCCAAGGCCGGTGCCAACACCGCGTGGGTACCTTCGCCTACCGCCGCGACGCTGCACGCGCTGCACTACCACCAGGTAGACGTGCGTCAAGTGCAACAAGAGTTGGAACGCATCGACCTAGACAGCCAGCGCGCCGAGTTGCTGCAAGGCCTGCTCAGTGTGCCGGTAAGTGTCGATCGCAATTGGAGCCCGGCCGAGATCCAGGCAGAACTGGATAACAACTGCCAGAGCATCCTTGGCTATGTAGTGCGCTGGATCGAACAGGGTGTTGGTTGTTCCAAAGTGCTCGATATCCACGACGTAGGTTTGATGGAAGACCGCGCCACCCTGCGTATCTCCGCCCAGCATATTGCGAACTGGCTACACCATCGTGTGGTTAGCACTGGCCAAGTCCGTGCAGCGCTGGAGCGCATGGCTCAGGTGGTCGATGGGCAGAATGCTGGGGACCAAGCCTACCGCCCAATGGCGCCGGACTTTGAAAGCAGCCATGCCTTCCGAGCGGCCTGTGACCTGGTGTTCAAGGGACGTGAGCAGCCAAGTGGCTACACAGAGCCGCTGCTCCATGCCTGGCGGTTGCGCTTCAAACAGGCTCGCTGAACCCATACCTGCCCATCGCTGATGAGCTCACTCCCACATGACTTCACCGCGTCTGTGGGAGATCCCAAATAACGTTTTCGCAGCATCCAGTACCGACAGGATCTGGCTTGCCAGCGAGGAGGCATTGCTCACCGTCATACACATTCGACCAGCTAACCCCGTCGAAACATCCGCATCACCCTTACAAGCTATCAACAATAAAAAGAGGCTTTTAACATGCAAACTTGGGAACAGATGTACACTCCCCTCGGCAGCCTGGGCTTGTCAGCCCTGGTCGCGCTGATCCCGATCATTTTCTTCTTTATTGCTCTCGCCGTCTTTCGCATGAAAGGCTATATCGCCGGCACCATCACCTTGGTGTTGTCGATCCTAGTCGCCACTCTGGCCTACGACATGCCCCTGGACATGGCCTTTGCCGCTGCCGGTTACGGCTTCGCCTATGGTCTGTGGCCAATCGCCTGGATCATTGTCGCGGCCGTATTCCTCTACAAGCTTACGGTCAAGAGCGGTCAGTTCGAGGTGATTCGCAGCTCGGTGCTCTCGATCACCGATGACCAGCGCCTGCAGGTACTGCTGATCGGCTTCTCCTTCGGGGCTTTCCTCGAAGGTGCGGCCGGCTTTGGCGCGCCAGTGGCGATCACCGGTGCCCTGCTTGTGGGGCTGGGTTTCAATCCGCTGTACGCCGCAGGGCTGTGCCTGATCGCCAACACCGCACCGGTGGCCTTCGGTGCTTTGGGTGTGCCGATTATCGTCGCTGGGCAAGTGACTGGCATCGACGCGTTCAAGATTGGCGCCATGGCCGGACGCCAACTGCCGCTGCTGTCGGTCATCGTACCGTTCTGGCTGGTAGCGATCATGGATGGTTGGCGCGGCGTCAAAGAAACCTGGCCTGCCGCGCTGGTGGCCGGTGCGAGCTTTGCCATCACCCAGTACCTGACCTCGAATTACATCGGCCCGGAACTGCCGGATATCACCTCGGCGCTGGTCAGCATCGTCTCGCTGACGCTGTTCCTCAAGGTCTGGCAGCCGACCCGTGCCGCCGATCGTGAGGTGGTCAGCGTGTCCGGCGGTGCGGCGGTCATGGGCGGCTTCTCCGGCCCTCGCGGCGGTACGCCGTCGCCGTACAGCTTCGGGCAGATCCTCAAGGCCTGGTCGCCGTTCCTGATCCTCACTGTGCTGGTAACCATCTGGACGCTCAAACCATTCAAGGCGATGTTCGCCCCAGGTGGCGCGCTCGAGCAGTTGGTGCTGATGTTCAAGATTCCACACCTGGACCAACTGGTAATGAAGGCCGCACCTATCGTCGCCCAACCTACCCCAATGGCGGCGGTGTATAAGTTCGACTTGGTGTCGGCGGGTGGTAGTGCAATCTTACTGTCGGCGCTGGTCTCGATGTTTGTCCTGCGCATCAACTGGAAGACCGGACTGGTCAGCTTCAAGGAGACCCTGGTCGAACTCAAGCTACCGATCCTGTCCATCGGCATGGTGCTGGCTTTCGCCTTCGTCACCAACTATTCCGGCATGTCTACCACCTTGGCGCTGGTGCTGGCCGGTACTGGCGCGGCGTTCCCGTTCTTCTCGCCGTTCCTGGGATGGCTGGGGGTCTTCCTGACCGGCTCCGACACCTCGTCCAATGCCCTGTTCGGCTCGCTGCAAGCCACCACCGCGCACCAGATTGGCGTCAGCGACACCCTGCTGGTCGCGGCCAATACCAGTGGCGGCGTAACCGGCAAGATGATCTCGCCGCAGTCGATCGCTGTGGCGTGTGCTGCCACCAGCATTGTCGGCAAGGAGTCGGATCTGTTCCGCTTCACCTTGAAGCACAGCCTGATCTTTGCCGCCATCATCGGTCTGATCACCCTGTCCCAAGCATACGTGTTCACCGGCATGCTGGTGCACTGATACCCACCGGGCGCCGGGTTCCCCGGCGCCTTTCCACCCCAATCATGATCGGTGAGAACCCATGACCTCCAATTTCAAACAAGCAGCCCTGGACTATCATGAACATCCCACGCCAGGGAAAATCCGTATCGAACTGAGTAAGCCGGCCAACACCGCCAACGATCTTGCCTTGGCTTACAGCCCAGGCGTCGCCGAGCCAGTACGGGCTATCGCTGCCTGCCCAGATGATGCGTACCGCTATACCAGCAAGGGCAACTTGGTCGCCGTTATCAGCAACGGTTCGGCGATCCTCGGCCTCGGTAACCTCGGCCCGCTGGCCAGTAAGCCAGTGATGGAGGGTAAAGCACTGCTCTTCAAGCGCTTTGCGGACATCGATTCGGTAGATATCGAGGTCAAGGCCACGACGCCCGAGACGTTTATTGATACCGTGGCACGCATAGCCGACACGTTCGGTGGCATCAACCTTGAAGATATCAAGGCGCCGGACTGCTTCGAGATTGAGCAGAAATTGATTGAGCTGTGCGACATCCCTGTCTTCCACGACGACCAACATGGTACGGCGATCGTGACTGCGGCCGGTCTACTCAATGCGCTGGAAATCCAGGACAAGCGCTTAGAGGACGCTCGCATCGTTTGTCTTGGTGCCGGTGCGGCAGCAACCGCTTGCATGAACCTGCTGGTTGCACTCGGCGCCCGTCGCGACAAGCTGTATATGCTGGACCGTCAAGGCGTGATCCACTCTGGTCGTGAAGGTCTCGACCCGCACAAGTTGGCATTCGCCAATGACTCAGGAGCACGCACCCTGGACGAGGCCTTGCAAGGCGCCGATGTATTCTTGGGCCTGTCTGGTGCGAACCTGTTGACCCCGGAGGCACTCGGCAATATGGCAGCAAGGCCAATCCTGTTTGCCTGCTCCAACCCTGACCCAGAGATTAGCCCTGAGTTGGCCAAATCCGTGCGTGACGATCTGATCATCGCCACCGGTCGGTCTGACTACCCCAACCAAGTGAATAACGTGCTGGGCTTCCCATTCATCTTCCGTGGTGCCCTGGATGTGAGGGCTCGACATATCAATGAAGCGATGAAAATTGCGGCGGTAGAGGCACTGCGACAGTTGGCCAAAACCCCGGTCCCAAGTGACGTACTGCAGGCCTATCAACTGGACAGTCTGGCATTTGGCCGGGATTACATCTTGCCCAAACCGATGGATGCCCGCTTGCTGGTAGCGATTTCGAGCGCAGTTGCTAAGGCTGCAGTCGAGTCAGGCGTTGCCCGCCTGCCATACCCGGCGCATTACCCCGTATAGGGGTAAAGCAACACTCAGGCAGGCCACAGGGAACTGATTAGGGGGACGATCACTGCGGTCAACAGTCCATTAAGGCCAATGCCGACCGCCGCGAACGCAGCCCCCAACCCACTGAGCGGAGCAATCTGCGCGGCGGCTACCCCACTGCCGGCGACCCCAGCAGCCAGCCCATGGGCACGCCAGTCGTCGACACGTAGCCAACCCAACATACTCCGCCCCAACACTGCGGCTACGATTCCCCCGGCAATGGCCAGGCTGGCGGTCAGCGCGGGGACTCCACCAACTTCCTCCGCCAATGCCATGGCGATTGGCGTAGTGACCGATTTGGGTGCCATAGAAAGCGCCACACTCCGATCCCCTCCCAGCAACCAGACCAGCACAACACCGCTAAGCGTCGTGGTGAGCGAACCGGCCAGGAGGGCCAACCCTACCCCACTTAAGCTGCGCCTCACATGGCTGAGGTTAAGTGCGAGTGGTACCGCAAGTGCGACAGTTGCTGGTCCCAGGAGGAAATTGATGAACTGCGCACCAGAATAGTAGGTGTCGTAACCGGTCCCGGTCGCTTGCAGTACCACGACCATCAATACGATGGCTATCAATACGGGGTTTGCCCAGGCGGCCCCTGCACATCGGCGTTGCACCTGTTGACCGACCACGAAGGCTAACAACGACAGCGACAGCCATAACAGAGGAGAGACTGCCAATGGTGTCCATAACGCAAGCAATGAACTAATCATGCCCGATCCTCCTCACTCGCCGATGCTTGACGCCGTTCAGCCAGACGCGTCAGGTGATGCATCACCAAGCCAGTGACCACCAGGCCAAGCAGTGTAGAAACTAGAAGGCCGACCACAATCGGTATCCAGTCTCGCTCGAGTACACCCAACTCGGCCACAATACCGACGCCAGCCGGTACAAACAGCAATCCCATGTTACCGATCAGCGACTGCGCCACTTGCGTCAACGGCGCCGGTGCCCCATCACTTGGGACAATCCAATGGTTGGCAAAAGTGACCAGTGCCACTGCGAGCAGGAACATACCAATTACTGGCCCAGGCAACGGCAGATGGAACAGGCGCCGGGCAATTTCCCCCAGCAGTTGTGCACCGATGAGCATGGCGAAAGCAGCGGGCATATGAACCTCAGTCTAAGGTGTTGCGACCCGCGACCAGTCTAAAAACCTGAGCCACCCAGAGGTTGAAGACCAGTACAATGGACCGAACAGAGTCAGAACATGGCCCGTTCCCCTTTGCATCTGGAAGGACCGACGAGGTTATGGTGGCCTTTCGGGGACGCGCTGAAAATCACCCGACTGGCAAATGATTTGTGCGGAAAGGGTATTTGAATGGGTATCCGCTGTGGAGCAGACATGGATACTTTGGCGAGCACGCTTTCTCACCTTTCAAAGGCAACGCTGCAGGGTTGAACGTTACCACCACAGCCCGCTGGCCAATCGCTTGTTTGTTGCCCTACTTCGCCTCATACCCCCGGCCACGGTGGCCTGGCCGGGTAGCGTCAATATCGGCATTGAGCGCCAGCAAGTTGGTCTGCTCGCCATCCAAGTGAAGCTTACGATCGGCGGGACATTACCGCCGAGGCAAGGGAGAACTGAAACGCCCCTCGACCGGATAGCTAGGGTCAGTGTAGTGCGGCGTGGAGCAATGCCCGGGCGGTACCAGGCTGTCGACGAAGCACTCGTCCTGCTCCTCGATACGCACCTGCAATGCTTCTAGGTAACCGTACCACTGCGCCTCGGTGCGAGGCCCGGCGATGACCGAGCTAACGCAGCGGTTGTTGAGGACCCAGGCCAGAGCAAAGGCAGCGCTGCTGGTGCCGCGCGAGGCGGCGTGGGCCGCGACAGATTGAGCAATGTGCAAGGATTCGCGTCGCCATTCGGTTTGGCGGATGCGCTGGTCGCCGCGCCCTGCCCGGCTGTCCGAAGGTGGCGGGCCGTCTGGAGCGTACTTGCCGGTCAGAACACCCCGCGCCAGCGGGCTGTAGGGCACAACGCCCAAACCATAGTGATGGGCGGCCGGCAATTGTTCGACTTCGACGGTGCGGTTGACCAAGTTGTACAGCGGTTGGCTGGCCACCGGTCGATCCAGGCCCATATCGTCGGCCAGACGCACGACTTCGGCAATGTACCAACCGCGGAAGTTCGACACCGCAAAATAGCGTACCTTTCCCTGGCGAATCAGGTCGCCGACGGCGCGCACGCCCTCCTCCAGGGTCACGCCGGGAACGGCACGGTGGAAGTAGAGGATATCCAGGTAGTCAGTGCCGAGGCGTTTGAGGCTTGCCTCTACGACTTGATTGATCCATTTGCGCGATTGGCCCTGACGGTTCGGGGCCGTATCGACGGGGGAGCCGAACTTGCTGGCCAGCACCCAATCGTCGCGCTGGGAGGCGATGCCCCGGCCGACGATACACTCGGCGGCACCGCCGGTGTAAACGTCGGCGGTGTCGATGAAGTTGACACCCTGGGCATGGGCGTGGGCGATGATGCGCTGGGCTGTCGGTTCGTCGGTGGCACCACCGAACATCATGGTGCCCAGGCACAACGGGGAGACCTTCAGGGCACTGCGGCCCAAGTAGCGGTAGTCCATGAGTATCACCGTGGGAAGGGTTGCAACTGTGCCTGCAGCAGCTGTGTCACGGGGCAAGCTCGCAATAGCGCTGACGCGAGCGCCCCGTGCCAAGGCATCAATCCTGCTGGAACACCTCACGGGCACAGCGGAAGCTGTCCACCGCCGCCGGCACCCCGGCGTAGATGGCCGCCTGCAGGAACACCTCGCGGATTTCCTCCTTGCTCACCCCATTGTTCAGTGCGCCACGAACGTGAAGCTTGAGCTCGTGTGGCCGGTTGAGGGCAGTCATGAAGGCCAGGTTGAGCAGGCTGCGGGTGCGTCGGTCAAGGCCCGGCCGGTTCCATACATCGCCCCAGCAGTATTGCGACACCAGTTCCTGCATCGGCATGCCGAACTCATCGGCGTTGGCCAGGGCGGCGTCCACGTAGGCGTCGCCGAGCACTTCACGACGGGTCTGCAGCCCGCGTTCAAACAGTTCCTGATTCATGCAAGGTTCTCCGTTTCGATTCTGGATAAGCGTCGGGGCGCCAACCGCCCCGGCGTGACTGTCACTTGGCCGCGGCGATCCACTGATCGAACTGCGCCTGGTTGGCGCCGATCCACTGGTCGGCGAGCTTGCGGATCATTTCCGGCGAGCCGCCCTCCTTGCCGATCGCTGCTTCCCACTGCGACCACACGGCGGTGGGGAAATGCACCTGCTGCATCAGTTGCCGGATCGCCGGGTTATCGGCGAGGAACTGCTTGTTCGCCACCGTGTGGTAGTTCCACGAGCCCATGGCCATACGGCACGGGTTGGCATCGCCGGCGCAGCCCTCGACGTCCTTGACCAGTGCCGAGCCGTCGTTGGGAATGTCCGGCGGCAGCGCGTCCTTGGGCGTAGGCAGCCACAGCACGTCGCTACCTGGGACCAGCGCATTGGTCACCCACGACGGGCTCCAGGCGTAGAAGAACACTGGTTTGCCGCCCTTGACCTTGGTCACCACGTCGGCCATCAGCGCCTCGTACTTGCCACGCACCTGGCGCACCGTGCCGGTCAGCTCGAAAGCCTTCATCTGGTAGTCGATCACCTTGCCACAGCTCCACGCCGGGTCGCAGCTGGTCAGCTCGGCCTTGCCACTGGAGCCGAACAACGCGGCGACCTTCGGATCTTTCAACTGTTCCAGGGTGGTGATGTTGTTGGCCAGTGCGGTCTTCTTGTCGATCAAGTAGCCGTTGATGCCTCCGCCAATGATCATCCCCTCGCCCACCAGTTCGGCGTCCTTTGCCACGGCGCGAAAACCTGGTTCGCGCTGCGGCAGGGTGATATCGGTGCCGATGTCCATGTCACGTTGGGCTACGGCGGGAAAGAACAGGGTGTTGTCCAGGGTGACCAGCTTGACCTTGTATCCCAGCGCCTTGAAGGCGTCGGAGACGATCTGCGCCACCACATAGTTACCGCCCAAGCTGCTGTCCTGGGCATAGCGGATGGTCCGGCCATCGCCAGGCAACCCCTCGGCTCGAGCGGTGCCCGTCAGGGCCAATAGTACGGCGGCACAGGCGAGCGTCTTGTGAAACATGTTCATCGTTGTCTACCTTCTTTTTATGCTCGTTATCGGGTTGTGACACACACGCAAACGCATCAAGCAAGGTGCTGCGGCTCAGCGCCCCTGGGACAGCAGGCGCTCTCCGCGCAGGCAGCGGCGGAGCACGCTTTTAAAGGTCAGGGCCTTGCCTGACCGGGGCGCGCCCAGTGCCTGGGAGAACCGGTCAAGCATGATCGCCAGCAGCACAATGGCGATGCCGCCGACCGCCGCGCCACCGACGTCGAGTCGGCCGATGCCCTGCAGCACCACCAGGCCCAAGCCCTCGGCGCCGATCATCGAGATCACCACCGACATCACCATCGCGGTCAGCACCGTCTGGTTCAGGCCGCCGAGGATGGTCGGCATCGCCAGCGGGAGTTGCACCTCCCACAACAGCTGCCACTTGTTGGCACCGAACGCCTGGCCGGCCTCGACGATCTCGCTGTCGACCATGCAGATGCCCAACTGGGTGAAGCGGATCAATGGCGGCATCGCCGCGGTGGCCACCGCTACTTCACCGGGAACGTTGCCGACACCAAACAGCATCACCACCGGTACCAGGTACACGAAGGTCGGCGTGGTCTGCATCACGTCCAGTACCGGACGCACCACCATCCATGCCCCAGGGCTACGTGCGCACCAGATGCCGATAGGGATACCAATTACCGCGCAGAACACGATGGCCGTGGTGATCAGCGACAGCGTGGTCATCGCCTCCGACCACACCCCAAGCACCGCGATGGTCACGTAAGCGGCAACGCTAAAGAGCGCCACGCGAAGGTTGGCCAGGCGCCAGAACAGCACGAAGGTCAACAGCACCATCACCGGGAACGGCATGGCATGGAAGGTGCCGTCGACGAAGTTGAGCAACTGCTCGATTGGCCACTTCAGGCTGGAGAACAGCGGACGGAAGTTCTCCGCAAGCCACTGCACACCGTTTTGTATCCAGTCGGCGATGGGGAACACCGCCAGGTCGTTGGCTTCAAGCATGTCGCACCTCCACGCCCTGTGCGGCGCCAATACGGGCGAGAATATGCCCCGCATCCAGGAACCCGAGCAGTCGCCCTGACTCGTCTGTGACCCCCACTGGTTGGCCACCAATGCACTGTGGCGCCACGTCCACCAGCCGTGCTGTGCCCGGCACGCAAATGAAGCCTGCAGCCGGCTGCGGCGCCTGCTGACCGCTACAGGCCAGGGCGACCTGCTGCTGGCTGAGGATGCCCAGCAGCCGCTGGTCGCCATCGATCAGGAACCCCGGCCCCTGGCTGTTGGCACCCAGCAGGGTGCGACCTTCGCCACGCCACACAGGCGTAAGTGGGGTCATCACGGAAGCGGCGTCGAACACCCGGGCGCGGTCGACCTCACGGGTGAAGCCGGCCACGTATTCGCTGCCCGGCTCCATGACAATCGACTGCGGCGTGCCTTCGCGGACCACCCGGCCTTCGGACATGATGGCGATGCGTGAACCGAGCTTGAGCGCTTCCTGGAAGTCGTGGGTGATGAACAGGATGGTCTTGTTCAGGGTGCGTTGCAGGCGCAGCAGTTCATCCTGCATCTCGGTGCGGATCAATGGGTCGAGGGCGCTGAACGCCTCATCCATGATCAGCACGTCGGCGTCGGTGGCCAGTGCCCGGGCCAGGCCAACACGTTGACGCATGCCGCCGCTGAGCTCATGGGGCATGTGGTAGGCCCACTTGCTCAAGCCCACCACCGCCAACACTTCCTCGGCCCGGGCGCGGCGCTGGGCCGGCGCGGTGCCGCGCATCTTCAGACCGAACTCGACGTTCTCGATCACCCGCCGGTTGGGCAGCAGGCCGAAGTGCTGGAACACCATGGAGATCCGGGAGCGGCGCACCTCGCGCAGGCCCTCTTCATCCAGCGCGCAGAGGTCCTCGCCGTCAAGCAGGATGCGCCCGGCGCTGGGCTCGTTGAGGCGATTGATGCAGCGCGCCAGGGTAGATTTTCCCGAGCCGGACAGGCCCATGATCATGTATATCGAGCCGGACGGGATGCGCAGCGACACGTCGTCCACGCCCACCACCTGGCTCAGGGTGTCCAGCACCTCGGCGCGACCCTTGCCTTCGCGCAGCATCGCTAGCGCTGGGCCGGGTTTGTCGCTGAACACCTTGTAGAGATTCTCAATGACCAGTCGGTCAGTCATGGCTGCGACTCCTCGTGCAAGTTCGGATGGCCCGCGAACTGAGTTCGCGGGGACACGGCAGTCGATGAAGGCCCGGCCTCACGCAAGGCGGCCAGGTGGAGGGATATCGAACCGCTTTTTATTCGGGGGATGCGTTTTTCGATGTTCATTGCCAGCACTCTCGTAGCAAACAGAATCTCACTGACCGGACCGACACCCCCGCCGCAGCGAGTTTGGTGACGTGTCCGTCCACTCACTGATCGTCCATGAAGAACTCATGCAATAGGCCGGCGACCTGCTGCGGTGCCTCGATCAAGATCGAGTGGCGCAACCCCGGCAGGATTTCAAGCCTGGAGCCTGGGATGCATTCGTGCATGAAAGTCGCCATGCGCGGGTTAGAGCCCTGGTCCTGCTCGCCGGTGGCGATCAGGGTAGGTACCTGGATTTGGTCGATGAAACCGCCATAGTCGGTCTCGGCCAGCACCCGGTACGCTGCCGCGTAGCACTGAGGGTCGTTCTCGGCGTCACGCTGGCGCAGGCAGGCGATTAGTTCCGGATTGCGCGCTTGGAAGTCCTCCGACAACCAGCGAGACAGCGAGGCATCATGGTGCGAGCCGCGTTCGCCCTCCTGCAACGCCGCCAGACGCTCCAGTACCCGCGTGCGTTCCTCGCGGGTGCGCCCAGAGACCGTGGCCAGCAGCGCCAGACGACGTAGTCGGTGCGGGTGCTGTAACGCCAGACGCTGGGCAATCAGACCGCCCAGAGAGAAACCAGCCAGGTCGAAGGTTTCGAAACCCACATGGGCGGCCAACGCCAAGGTGTCGCCGACGAAATCGTCGATCTCGTAGCGGCCGTACACACGCGAGGAACGTCCGTGGCCGCGCAGATCGAAGGTGAGGATGCGAAAGTCCTCGACCAGGTGGCTGGCAACCGCATCCCAGGCTTCCAGGTATGAGCCCACACCGTGGATGCATACCAGCGGGCGCGGGCCGCGCCCCTGCAGGCGGTAGTTCAGTTCGATGCCGCCGGTGGCCAGGGTGCCCTGGATCATGCCCGATGGGTCGGAGGTTTGCGTCAGCATATGCGCTCCCTGTCCGTCTCAATCGGCCTGACGCGCGGCGGCGCGACGGGCGAAATGCGGCATGACTTCGTCGATGAACAGGCGCAGAGTCTTCTCCTGCAATTCGAACGGCAGGTTGAAGGCCAACCCCAGGCAGAACTGGTCGACCCCTTGCGCCTCGTACAATTCCAGCTTGCGGATGATCTCGTCAGGGGTACCGAACATCAGGTTCTCACGGATTGCCTCGGGGTTGTAGCTATCGCGGTTGGCCACCAGTTCATAGGGTACCGCCTCGGGGAAACCGTTGTTCACGGTGCCGATGTTCTGCATCAGGTTCTCGAAGGCGCGCCCGTAGTCGATGCTGTGGCGCACGGCCACTTCCCAGTCCTGCTCACGGGCGTAGACACAGGTGCGGCGCTGCATCATGAAGCGCGGGCGCGGTACCTCGGGATGGTCGGCCACCGCCTTGCGGAACTTCTCACCCAGTACGACGACTTCGCTGGCCGGTGCTGACAACGGCGTGGAGAGGATGTTGGCTCCGACACTGACGGCCCAGTCAAAGCTTGCCGGATCACGTGTGGCTACCCAGATTGGCGGGTGTGGCTGCTGCAGCGGTTTGGGTACCGAGGTCGCGACCGGGAACTTCCAGTAATGGCCGTCGTGGGCATAATCTCCCTGCCAGAGCTTTTTCACCGCCGGCAACAACTCTTTCATGTAGGCCACCCCTTCTTGCTGCGGGATACCTCCGGCCATGCGGTCGAACTCGTATTGGTAGGCACCGCGGGCGATGCCGAACTCCAGGCGCCCACCTGTCAGGTGGTCACACAAGGCGGACTCACCCGCCAGGCGGATCGGCGACCAGTACGGCGCCACCAGCGTCGAGGTGCCGAGACGAATGTTCTGCGTGTGCTGGGCCAGCCAGGTCAGCGTGATGAACGGGTTGGGCGAAATCGTACACTCGAGCGTATGGTGCTCGGCGGTCCACAGGGTCTCGAAGCCACCCTCATCGGCCATGCGCACCAGCTTGAGGAAATTGTGGATCTTGTCGCTCATCCGCTCTTCAGGGTTGAAGCGCTCCATGCTCAGGGAAACTGCGAATTTCATTGTTGTTGTCTCCAGTCGTGTGGGGTTGGGCAAGCGCGCTCAGCGCAGGCGGATGACGAATGGGTCCTGCAAGGTCTCGGCGTAGTCCACCAGCACGTTTTTCAGGCGTGAGAACTCACGCATCACCTCGAAACCGCCGCGGATGCCGTAGCCGCTGTTCTTCATGCCGCCGTTCGACGACATATAGGCCGTCGAGCGATAGGTGTTGATCCAGACCGTGCCGGCGTCGACGTCACGGGCAAAGCGCATGGCGCGGCTGATGTCTCGGGTCCAGACACCGGCGGCAAGGCCGTACTCGGTGTCGTTGGCCAGTTCGATCAGTTGCGCCTCGGTATCGAAGGGCACGACCCCGACCACCGGGCCGAAGATTTCATCGCGCATGAAGCGCATGTCGTTGCGCGCATCGACAATGACCGTCGGTTCGAAGTACCAGCCACCGTCTCGCACCGCTTCCGCCGCGCGCCGACCGCCCACGGCGACCCGGGCCCCTTCTCGGATCGCTGAATCGACGTAGTGCTCGACTTTTTCCAACTGCGCGGCCAGCGCCAGCGGGCCGATATCGGTGTCTTCCGTGGTCGGGTGGCCGACCTTGATCCGCCGTGTGCGCTCGACCAGCGCATCGACGAACGCGGGATAGATCGAGGACTCGACAAAGCAGCGCGAGCCAGCAACGCAGGTCTGCCCGGCGGCGGCAAACACACCGGCGACCACGCCGTTGACCGCATGCTCGATATTGGCGTCGGCGAACACCACATGGGGGGATTTGCCGCCCAGTTCCATCTGGCACGACACCAGGTTCTGTGCCGCATTGGCGGCGATTTTGCGGCCAGTGGCAGTGCTCCCGGTAAACACCAACTTGGCAACACCGGGATGGCGACTGAGCGCCTCGCCGGTCGTCGGGCCGTCGCCCGTCACCACGTTGATCACTCCCGGCGGAATACCGGCCTCGATGGCCAGTTCCGCCAATGCCAGGGTCGACGCGCTGGTGTGTTCGGACGGTTTGATGACGACGGTGTTGCCGATCGCCAGGCATGGCGCCAGGGTGCCGGTGAGCAGCATCAGCGGCGAGTTCCAAGGAGTGATCATGGCCACCACGCCAATCGGCTCGCGCACGTTGTAGTTCAGCGCATCAAGCTTATTGACCGGGATGGTGTCGCCCTGCAGCTTGTCGGCCATGCCGGCGAAGTAGTAGAACGAGTCCGGCAGGCCGCGCATCTGCGCCACCATTTCCTTGAGCAGCTTGCCGTTGTCGCGGCACTCAATGCGCGCCAACTCGTCGGCATGAACCGCAACCAGCTCACCCAGTCGGCGCACCAGCTTTCCGCGCTCAGTTTGCGTCATGCGTCGCCAGGCAGCGCCTTTCAATGCGGCCTGTGCGCTACGTACCGCTGCATCAACGTCCCGAGCATCGGCCTGGGAAAATTCGTACCAGGGTTGCCCGGTGGTCGGGTCAAAACTGGGCAGGAACTCGCCGCTCTGGGCGACGGTGAACTGGCCGTCGATGAACAGTTGCTGCCGGGAGCCTTGCAGGCTTTGCAGTGTGGTTTGCATGTGTTACCAACTCCTGATTTCTGACTCAGTAGGCTTTGTCCCAGCTCTGCGCGCTGCCGACCATCGCGACACGCCCGCCCTCCTGGGAGTCCATGTAGATGCCAAAGCTGCCGCGCTCGGTCTCACGGGCATAGCGTTGCAACATGGCGCGTATCTCGTGGGAGGCGATGGCTGAGTAGGGCAACTGATCCAGGGCGAAGAAGCGCAGCGACGGCGGCAGCGCGCCCTCCACCAGCGTTTCGGCCAGTTTGGCGCGATAGATCAGATAACCCGGGTCGTTATCGGCGGTGTCGAACACCGAATAGAGGAAGGTGTCATCGGGCAACAGAGCCAACTCGCCGCCCACGGACAGCGGCAGACGGCCGTCTTTGAGTCGACGCGAAGCGGTCGGCAGCACCCAGCCGCCCTTGCCATCCTCGGCCAGGAGCAAGCGCCCTTCGGATTCGATCAGGTAGCCGGTGATCATGTCGCTCGCCGAGAGCCAGCCCGGTGGCAGCGGGTCCTTGACCTGGGCATAGCGGCCGCGACAGAAACCCAACGGCGCCTCGGGGCTGGTACCGAACGCCTGGACCTGACCGAGCAGGATGATATGGTCACCAGCATCGATGCACTGGTGCACCGTGCAGTCGAACCAGGTCAGGCAATCGGTCAGCACCGGTGCCCCGGTGTGCACCGCAACGTGGCTAACCTGGTCGAATTTGTCGGGGGCTTTGGAGGCGAAGACGTTGGAAAGCGCGACCTGCCCTTCGTGCAGCAGGTTGACGGCAAAGCTGTCGGCCTGCAGGAACACCGGATAGCTCGCTGCACCCTTGCCAATGCACACCAGCAGCAACGCCGGGTCAAGAGAGACGGAGGTGAACGAATTGGCCGTCATGCCCCTTGGGCTGCCCTGCTCGTCACGGGTTGTGACCACGGTTACCCCGGTGACGAACGTACCGAAGGCACGGCGCAGGGCCATTGGGTCTATCGTCTTGTATTCGTGTTCAACGGTCTGCATGTCACTCACCTCAAGAATGCCGTTGCATTGATTGAGGTCAACTATAGGGACGGTGACAGGCAGGGTTCTTCCTAGGTATGGAGGAATAATCGGTTATTTATTCTCGGTTTAAGAGTAAAGGGGGCTACCCCTGCGCCTCACCCGAGGTGGTCCTGCCCCTCATCTTTTTGCCGAGTTCTGCGCCGGTAGTCAGTTGGTGTAACTGCAGCGCTAGTTCAAGGGCGAAACGCCGCTCAGGAGTATCGAAGTCCAGACCGAACAGCTCTTGAATCCGTGCCAACCGGTAACGCAGCGTGGTCACGTGCAAGCCCATCGCATCGGCGGCCAACTGGCTGCGACAGCCTGAGCGCAGGTAAGCCGTCACGGTCTCCAGGTAAGGTGCAGAGTTGCGCTTGTCATACTCGATCAGCTTGCCCAGAGTGCCGCTGACGAAGTGCCGCACATCGGTGGCGTCGGCGGCGCCGATGAGCAGCGGCAGCGCACCCAGGTCCGGCATTTCGAGCATGCCGCTGCGCCCGTAGTCACGGGCCACGCGGATCATCCGCCAACAGCGCTCCCACTCGATGGCCAAAGGCTCGAGCCCCTCGAAAGTTTCTCCCAGCACCACGATCGGCTCATGGCCTAACACACGCCCGAGGGCATCGGCGATACGCCGGCCAAACCGCGCTTGCACCGCCACCTGCTCGGCGTCTACCGGCAGTAGACAAACCAGGCCGCTACCCAAGGTGACCATGTGCATGGGCACCTGCAACTGCTTGGCTAGGCCGGAAACCTGCCGGCTGCATTCGAGCATCAGGTTGCTTCGATGGCTTCCATGACCTGCAAAATCCACGACTAACATGCGCAGCGGCGCGGCCAACGGCAAGCCGAGGCGCCGGGCGCGCGCGAGGACATCCTCCGAATCGCGGAAGCGTCGCTCGACGATCTCGGAAAACAACTCGGTCAGGGTGCGGGTCTCAAAGCGGTAGCGGATCACGCTGCGCATCAATTGCACGCTCAAGGCGAAGCAGGCGTTCTCCAGGAGCAGCTTGCGCAGGGTGTCGGGCGGCGCATCGCCCACGACCAGCAGCGCACCGACCTGTTCATCATCCACCGTCAGCGCTTCAATGTGCGCCGCCAGCCGATGCTCTCCCTCAAGCGGCAGCATCACCTGACCGTCACGCTGATGCTGCAAGGTGTCGTGAATGTAGCCCAGCAACTCGCGGCCGCCACTGCCAGCCAGCCAGCGTGTCCATTGCGTGTCGTCGTACAGCGCCGGCAAGGCCGAAGCCGAGCCGACCACGTGGCCGGCGGAGAAATCCGCCACCAGTACCGCGCCACCGAGCAACTCCCCCAGGGTGGCGGCCAAGGCTTGCAACGAGTCGCCCGCCAGCACGTTGCGTAAAAGCGAACGCTGCGAACCGAGGATGCGTTGTAACTGCTCATTGGCTTCCAGTTGCGCACGGCGCCGATGGGCACGGTCCACCGCGATCGCCCCCAGATCAACCACCGCGGCCATGAAGGTCAGGTCCTCCTCGGCCACCTCCCTGACCGAGCGAGAAATGACAGTGAGCACCATCGGACGCCCTTCAGCATCGCTGCTTGGCATCGGCAGGGCCAGTACGGTTCGATAGTTGCGTGCCAGGGCGTCACGCCGATAGCCCGGAAAGCGTGTCGTGTGCTGGGCATCGCGGATGTAGACCGGCTCGCCACTCTGCAACGCGATTAACGAAGGACTGGTCGCCAGTTCCCAGCGGTCCTGCATTTTCTGCGGCAAACGGCTGCTCTCATAGCGCGCCATGACCACACCGTAACCGTGAGCGAGATCAATGCACATCACAGACCCAAGGTCCCAGCCGCCTTGCTGGCAGGCTGAGCGGGTCAACTCACCGAGCAACGATTCCAGGTCCTCGTCGGAACTGATCTGGCTCGCCACCCGCCGCAACGCCGTGATTTTTTCTTGTTGTTCAGGCATCGGGTACCCCTTCCACCGATAAGGATTAATCGAATCAGAGGAAAAATAACAGAATCTTGCAATGGTTCGACGGAAGATTCGCTCCGATTCAGTGACTAGCATGGCCTTCAATTCCACATGGCCCACTGTCCTGGAGGCTTTGATGCCCACTGATATCCGCAAGATCGTGACGTTTATCGAAACTACCCATCAGGAAGGCGGCAAGGACGCACCCAGGCCGATTACCTCGGTGGTTGTCGCGGCCGTGCTGCGCAACCCTTGGGCCGGCCACGGTTTCGTCGAAGACCTGAGTCCCGAGATCGTTCGCCTGGCACCCGAGTTGGGCCAAATGATGTCCGAGGCGCTACTGACCTACCTGCCCAAAGAGCGCGTACAGGCCTATGGGAAAGCCGCGGTGGTGGGCACCAGCGGCGAGATCGAGCACGCCGCCGCACTGATCCACACCCTGCGCTTTGGCGACGTGTACCGCGAGGCGGTGGCTGGTACGGCGTTTCTCAGCTTCATCAACACCCGGGTTGGCGCGGGCGCGTTGCTCAGCGTACCGATGATCCACAAGTCCGAGACGGGTAAGCGCTCGCACTTCATCACCTCCACCTTCCAGATCGCCGACGCACCTGGCCCTGACGAGATCGTCATCGCCATTGGTGCCAGTGATGGCGGGCGTGTCCACCCACGCATCGGGGACCGATTCAAGGACCTGGAGGACATTGCCGCAGAACGCAAGCTTGCCGGACATCCCGCATGAACATCTGACAACTGTTCCTTTGCGTCGGCAGTTCCACACGCGGGATCCACATCCCGCGTAATGCTCGCCGCATGAGCAAACCCTCACGCCGGAAAAACCGAGGCAAAAAATAATGAAAAATCGTGCAACGGCAGCGTTACAACAGTTGAGCCGTCCAGACCTCCTGGAGCTGCGTGCCTACATAGCTGGGCAATGGATTCATGGCGAAGGACGCTTGGCCGTCACCGATCCTGCTACCGACGAGGTCATTGCCCACGTCGCCCATTGCGACGAGCACTGGATCGACCGTGCAGTAGAGGCGGCCAACGAAGCCTTCGTCAGTTGGCGTGCACTGCTCCCAGCTCAGCGCGGCAATCTGCTGCGTAAATGGGCAGCGCTGACCCGTGAGCATTGCCAGGACCTTGCGACCATCATGTCGGCCGAGCAAGGCAAGCCCTACGCCGAGTCCCTCGGTGAGATCGACTACGGCGCCAACTTTCTGGAGTGGTTCGCAGCAGAAGCCGAGCGCAGCTACGCAGAATCGATCCCTAGCCATCTGTCGGGTAGCCAGCTCACTACCCGGCTGCAACCCATTGGCGTCACTGCAGCAGTCACGCCATGGAATTTTCCGAACGCTATGATCACCCGCAAAGCCGGAGCGGCACTTGCCGCCGGCTGCCCGATGATCATCAAGCCGGCGCCAGAAACGCCCCTTTCCGCCCTCGCCCTGGCGAAGCTCGCCGAAGAAGCGGGGTTCCCGGCCGGGGTATTCCAGGTGGTTACCGGTGACGCGCCGAAACTGTCCAGGCAGTTGCTTCAGCGCACCGAGGTGAGAGCGTTCAGCTTCACTGGCTCCACCGAAGTCGGCCGGATTCTGCTGCGTCAGTCCGCCGACACGGTGAAAAAGGTCTCGCTTGAGTTGGGCGGGCACGCGCCTTTCATTGTCTTCGATGACGCCGACGTGAACGAAGCCGCCACCGCGTGCATCGCCGCCAAATTTGCCACCTCTGGCCAGGACTGCCTGGCCGCCAACCGCATCTACGTGCAGCGCAGCCACTATGACGCCTTCGTCACCGAGTTCACTCGGCTGGCCAAGTCACTGCGTGTCGGTCACGGCCTGGTAGAGGGTGTGGATATCGGCCCAATGACGCGTGTCAGCGTTGCCAACAAATGCCGTGACCATATTGGCAATGCGATTTCGCTGGGCGCACGACTGATGTGCGGCAGCCTGGATCACAACCTGGGCAGCAGTTTCGTCCTGCCGACCGTGCTAGCGGATGTCACCGATGAAATGGACATCGCGTTTGAAGAAACCTTCGGCCCGGTCGCGGCGATCCTACCGTTCGATAGCGAGCATGAAGTCGTTCAGCGCGCCAATAAAACCGAGTACGGCCTGGCGGCTTATGTCTACACCAATGATCTGAAGCGCGCGGCGCGCGTCTCCGAGCAGTTGGAGTACGGCATGGTCGCGCTCAACACTGCGAAATTCACGGGAGCACCGATTCCTTTCGGTGGCTGGAAACAGTCCGGCCTGGGCCGGGAAGGTTCAAAACATGGCCTGGCCGAGTACATGGAACTCAAATACGTCTGCGTCGGCGGCCTTTGATCAAATAACAGGAGAACAACCATGGACAAGCAAAAGATCGACCTCGTTTCGGCCCAGGATCGTGGCGCGGTACTGCACCCGTTCACCCACCTGAAGGACTTCGCTTCCGGGAAACTGGGAGACCCAACAATCGTCGAGACCGGCAAAGGCATCACCATCACAGACGCGACCGGCCGTGAGTACATCGACGGCTTCGCCGGCTTGTATTGCATGAACGTCGGCTACGGCCGCACCGAGGTAGCCGAAGCCATCTCCCGCCAGGCACACAAGCTCGCGTACTACCATACCTATGCCGCGCACACCACCGACGAGTTGGCGCGGCTGTCCGATCGGCTGGTAAAAATGGCCCCAGGCAAGATGAGTAAGGTGTTTTACGGTTTGTCGGGCTCCGACGCCAACGAAACCCAAGCCAAGCTGGTTTGGTACTACAACAACCTGCGTGGTCTGCCGAAGAAGAAAAAGATTATTTCCCGTGATCGCGGATACCACGGCTGCTCAGTCGTTTCGGGGTCCATGACCGGTATGTCGTTCTACCACGACTTCATGGACCTGCCGGTCTCCGGTATCTTGCGAACCGGCGCTCCGCACCACTACTGGGGTGCCGAACCAGGAGAGACCGAACAACAATTCTCGCAGCGTCGAGCTAACGAGTTGGAGGAACTGATCCTGCGCGAAGGCCCTGACACCATCGGTGCATTCATTGCCGAGCCGGTGCTGGGTACCGGCGGCATCACCCCACCACCCGCTGGATACTGGGCAGCCATTCAGCCGATCCTGAAAAAGTACGACATCCTGCTGATTGCCGATGAAGTCATCACCGGCTTCGGCCGTACCGGCGCCATGTTCGGCTGCGATAAGTACGACATCGAGCCTGACCTGATCACGGTAGCCAAGGGCCTGACCTCAGCCTATGCGCCGCTCTCCGCCTCGATCGTGGGTGAGAAGGTTTACAAGGTCATGGAGGAAGGTGCGGACAAAGTGGGGGCGTTCTCCCACGGCTACACCTATTCCGGTCACCCCATCGGGGTCGCAGCTGCCAATGCGGTGCTCGACATCGTCGAGCAGGAAGACATTCCGGGCAACGCGGCAAGGGTCGGCGAGTACTTCCAGAAGTCCATGCAGGAAACCTTCGGCGCGCTGCCGATCGTGGGTGAGGTGCGTGGCGTGGGCTTGATGGCGGCCATAGAGTTCGTCGCCGACCCGCTCACCAAGACGCGCCTGGACCCGTCGCTGAAAGTCGGTGCGCGTATTTCCAAGGCGGCCCGTGATCGCGGCCTGATCGCCCGTGCTATGCCGCATGGCGAAATCCTTGGCTTCGCACCACCGCTGGTCACCACCCGAGAAGAAGTCGACCGGATAATCGACATTGCTCACAGCGCAGTCTTAAGTGTTATGGGCGAGCTCAAGGTTTGACCTTGATGTGATCTGAATAGTCTGACCTGGTGTGGCGCTTCTCAAACACCGCTCGTAGCATCAGTAATGCCTGAAGCAATGGTATAAGAACTGGCTGAGCCACTGCTCTGATCGATGTGAGCGACGAAGAAAGCAGCGAATTTCTTCGTCGCTCTCAGCAGCGCAAAAGTCGCGCCGAACTACGCTCCTCGAATGCAAGCGCAATTCAGACGAAGCTATCCCCCTCCGACTTATGACCAAATTGTCTAAACTATTCAAATTTCAGTTGCAGTGTACCTAGATAGCGAGTGCCCCTCGGCCTCCGATCGTGGGAGCCTAGGAGTTAGATATCCACCAGCTATTGCGCCCCAAAGGTGCAACCGCTCTGATCGATGCACAAAACTGCAGCACCCTCCCCCTGTTCAGGGACCAAGCGAGCTTTTCCGATTCTCTCTTTTCGCCAGCAACACGTTCCAGCCAATCGGAACAGCGCCAACTGATGACGAATTATCGCTCGGCGGCATTGCACATCGCGTAGGTGAATATATTGCCTCTATCGGCGTGCTCTATTCGTGGTGCGAACGAGCTCGCCATATCGAATCGCACGACTCTACTTGGCCTGCACACAAGATCGTGGATGACCTCGTCGAGTGATGTTGAGGCTTCTACAAGTAGCCACGTAGCCGCTTCTCGTGAGGCTGGGGGCCGACCATCGTCGAACATCCCAGATCAGTTAACTTGATGTGCACATCCGAACGCGCACTTCGCAGCCAATCCTTGGCGCGACTCCTGAGGGGCGTTTGTAGGTCGCACAAAATTGAAGGGGCATGGCGGAATCAGCGGCGATTCGATGTTGCTGGACCTCGACCATATCAACTCGATCAATGATCGGTCTCACAGTTAGGTCCGACCCACTGCTGACGCTTATCGGTGGCGAGGTATTTGCAGAGATGAGTAAGGTCCCCGACATGACATGGGCGCCCCTTGACCAACGCCTGCGGGCTGGCCTGCATCGCTCTGAACTGGTCGCTGCGAGCGGTATCCCAGACTCCCGCCAGCCCCCCATTGGAGGGCCAGTAATGGTCCCGCGACCGGGCATCAGTTGTTGTCCAGACAGACGTTCTTTGTATGAGACCCAACGCTCAGATGCCCACTGAATAGCTCTCCTTCTTTTTGAGGCCATAAGCATGCTGTCCAATGTCCCCCTTCGCCTGAAGCTGTTGCTGATATTGATCTTTCCACTCCTGGGGTTCCTGTGTCTCTCCAGTCTGTATGTCGCTGACAACTACCGTGCCGTGCGCGACATGCAGTCCACCGTCAGCGCGAGCAGTACTGTCGATGGCCTGAGTCAACTGATAACCGCCCTGCAACGCGAACGGGGAGCCAGTGGCATCTTCATTGGTAGCCGCGGCACCAGCCTGCAGGATCGCCTGCAACAACTGCGCATAAACAGTGACCAGGCCATTGCTACTGTGCGCCGCTTGCCCGACTCAAAACAAGATGATAGAGAGAAGTTACTTGCGGCTATCGAGCACCTGGCCGACACCCGCGAACAGATAGATCGACTGGCGATCGATAGTAGCGAATCCGGCGCCCGCTACACGAACATGATCCAGCAATTGATCAGCTTTACCCAGGCACTGGAGAGCCAAGTCAACGATATTGCCGTCGTGCATGCCCTCGCAGCACTCAACCAGTTCATCGAACTAAAGGAGCGCGCCGGTCGGGAACGTGCGCTGCTTGGCATCGTGTTCAGCCAGGACCATTTCAATGAAGTGCTATCGTCACGCTTCAGTCGCAACCTGGGAGAGTTCTCCGCCTATGCCGACGGCTTCCGTCGCCAAGCATCCGCAGCCTCCCTGAAGCAGTTCGAGACGGTTCTGCACACAGCCGCTGCCCTTGAAGTAGCTCGCTTACAGCGGGTGGCCATCGAGACACCGCTGGGTCAGCCACTCGGCATCAAGCCCGACAGTTGGTTTGAAACCTCCACCCAACGCATCGACCAGATGAGCACGGTGGAACATGCATTGGCGGCCAGTGTCGCCGAATTGGCCAACCAAGCACTCCAGCATGCCAAGCGTGCATTGTGGCTGACACTTGCCGGTACACTGGCGGCTGTACTGCTAGCCGGGCTGTTCTCGTGGCGTATCATCCGCACGATCGGCGGGGCCGTACGGGACATCAATGCTGTACTGGCAAGCCTTGCCGAACGTGACCTCACCGCTAGGACTCGCTATCGCAGCCAGGATGAGTTTGGCGATATCGCTGACAACCTCAACCGCATGGCCCACGAAATCACCGACATCATCCAGGAGATCGGCCACGCGACCGCTCAAGTGGCCACTGCTGCCGATGAGTCCTCTGCGGTCACCCTACAGACCAGCCGCAGCGTCGAGCAACAGCGTCAGAGCACCGAACTGGTGGCGACCGCCATCAACGAGATGAGCGCGACAGTACGTGAGGTGGCCCAGAGCACCAGCGCTGCTGCGAACCTATCGCAACAAATTCACGCTAGTACGGCCCAGGGACGCATTGAGATCGAAGGCACCGTAGAATTGATTCGTGAGTTGTCGGCACAAGCGCAGCACACCGCGACCATCCTCGGCGAACTGAAACAGGAGAGCGATACGATTTCCTTGGTACTGGATGTCATTCGGGACATTGCCGAGCAAACCAACCTGCTGGCCTTGAATGCGGCCATTGAGGCGGCGCGCGCCGGTGACCATGGCCGAGGCTTCGCCGTAGTCGCATCGGAAGTGCGCACCCTGGCCCAGAAGACTCAAGAATCGACCGGCAGCATCCAGCAAATGATCAGCAACCTGCAAGCCGGGTCCGACCGAGCGAGCACTTCCATGCACGTGACCCTGGCCAAGGCTCAGGACGGAGCCCGCCGAATCGGCCGTGCCGGTGAACTGCTTGCTGCGATAAACGAAGGTGTCGCGAGCATCAACGACCGAAACATTCAGATCGCGTCAGCCGCCGAGGAACAGAGCGCCGTATCCGAAGATATCAACCGTAACGTCACGGGCATCAACGACCTGGTGATCCAGGTCAGCGCCGGCGCACAGCAGACTGCTGTCACCAGCCAGGAACTGGCGCGACTCGCCGAGCATCAGCAGGTGCTGGTCAGCCGTTTCAGGCTGGCTTGACGCAAGGAAGTCACACGGTGTGCAGGCATTCATATCCAGCGGTTCGAAGCCCCTGGCTGTGTACGGCTATTAGTCGGTCCTGGAGTGAGGCGCATTGAACATTCAGAAACCAGAGCGCCCTGGTTTCTGAGTGAGTCGTGCCTACGTCCCAATTGCTGGCGCCAGTTATGCTGAAGCTAGCCCCAGCAGCCAACGATGAGTGATACCGCGACCTCGAGCGGCTCACCCGTGAGCAGCGAAGTCGGGGGGTTGGTGTTGTGTGATAAGGTGATAGAGCTAGAGCGTCAGCAGGACACCCTGCTCGAGCTGCGCAGTGCGCTGCAAACGGCCGAGCAGCAGACCCAGCACCTGCATGTGGAGCATTCGGTACTGCGGGAAAAGGCTCGCCGTTATGTGCTGGATCACCGGGACGACCGCCGCGCCTTGCGCGCCCAGGCTAAACTGCCGCAGGATCGAGGGCCAACGTAGTGATTCGATGCAGAGGGATTCATCTGCGCCCAGAACTGCTCTTCTGTGGGCCGAGTAATGACCTGGCAACACCTACACATTCAGGATTGAGAACGTCGAACAGCGCTGTGAAACGAACGATCGAAGGCATGGCATTGGCCGGCGAGCCGTTGCTTCGCGAGGCTCTGGAGGCCATTCGGGCCTTTCATCAGGCAGAAGACGACGGTGCTTCGGGCGATGAGCTGGGCCACCTGCGCCTGCTTGCCGACTCCTTGTATCAAACCGTCCTGGACTACCAGTTGCGGGTGTCGGGCGATTTGACCGCCCCCCTTCACTGAGGGCCTCATGATGCCTAAGCTCCCTCCCGTTCTTTTCCCCGACCATCCGGCGTACGCCGAAGCGGTTGATGCGATGCGCCACTACCACGCAGCTCAATCCTCAGGCGCTGCAGCCGAAGATGTGGAGCGCTTGCGCCTGATAGCGGAAGCCGCCTTTCAGGCCGTGACGGACTATCAGATGCGCGCTTTCGGCAAACCCAGCCCGCCCATTCACTGAGCACGGGGAGCTTGCGCGGCAGCCGAGCACGGTCAGCCCTGAAGGTGGCCATCGTGCATTATCAAGACCGCTCGACCCCAGACAGAGGTGACCGGCTCGGCTGGAAGCCGACGAGGGTGCAGCGGTCATTCGACTGAAGCGGGCTCGGCAGGAGCACACCGATGACTTACCGAAGAGCATCCAAGCGACCTCTGCTGCCGAGGCGCGTGTTCCACTCATGCTTTAGCACTGTGCTCAAGGCGGTCGACGCCCAATACGATATTCGCGGCTACGTGCTGGTTGAGCTGGTCAGACTCTGTTTAGAGAACCGAGCCAGGGTGCCGCTGATCCACCGCGCCCATTACGACCGGTACGCCCAACAGGAAGCTGTCGCCTTTTTGGAGCTGTTTACCGCCCACTTGCTGTTCGGCCCGGCGGGTCGTTTCTCTCCGTGCGAATACCATTACCCACCCGCGGTAAATCCGCCATCTCCATAAGCCACCGTAGCCCCGTGTGGAGCGCTGGATAATCAGCCCTGCCCTTGGTCTTGGCCATCACGCTCCATGCACGCTGCTTTGGCATCATGCAAGCTATGCGCTTGTATGCGACTTCGCAGGCCGTCTAGAGCACGGGGTTTACACGTGAGGACTACACACCAGCAGCTCATTGCCTTTTCTGAAGCGTTGATTGGCTTCATCTACAAGACGATTGCGCCAGTGAACAACTGAAACAGGCTGGCAAGTGGACGGATAACGTGCGTATTCAAGTCGGATTGAAGCGACCATTCAGAGCCAAGAGCTGCGTACGCAAGCTACATGGTATTCCTTCGCTGCGCTTATGGGCGGCAAAAGCATCATCCTTCCCAGCCTGCCCAGCAAAGGACGTGATCTACTTCTTTGCCCCGGAGGTCACAGAACGTAGGGAGTTGCTGGTTGGTGCGATCCCTCAGCTCACGAGTCTTGAGGATCTAGCCAACTGGCTGAAAACATTTTGCTCAACACTTTTCGAGAAGCAACCTATAGATGCCTTGGTCGCACACGCAGATGACAACACGCTTTGTAAGTTCGCGCTGATACGTGCCGAGATTGATCACCTTACCTGGTTTACCGGACAAGGGTCGATGACGCAGGCCAACTCCGCGCCGATTTGGCATCCCTAAATTCGTAACGTGGAAGTACACCATTATGGCCGACACCGCCAAAACCCGATCCATCACCGCCCACGTCCCTGTCGAGCTGGCCGAACGAGTCGATGAGATAGCCGAGCGCCTAGGGATGCTCCGATCAACTTGTCGTGCAGCCGCGGCAAGTTGCAATTTTCCAGGCACCTACAGCGTCATTGGACGAAAAGTGACCGAAAAATCATGTACGGAGAGCTTTTTCGACCGGTTCTCCGTGTTAAACGCGAACCTCACCCATACCCATGAGCTGTTTTCGAACCCTCCACAGGTTTGCCAGGGCGAACAGCGTGGTCAACTGAGCCGTGTTTTTCATCAGCCCACGAAAACGTATTTTCACGTAACCAAACTGCCGCTTGATCACGCGAAACGGATGCTCGACCTTGGCCCGTGTCTGAGCCTTGCAGAACTCGATCTTGCGCTTGGCTTTGTACAGTACGCTGCGCTGGTTCAGCTTGGAATAGGTGCTGCGACGCGCTGCAATCTGCCAGATCACCCCCCGATTTTCATGCTCTTCGCGCCTTTCGACACCGGTGTAACCGGCATCTGCATACACGGCGTTTTCTTCGCCATGCAGCAGTTCAGCCACCTGCGTGACATCGGCCACATTGGCAGCGGTGCCATGGACGTGATGCACCAGGCCGGACTCGACATCGGCACCGATGTGCGCCTTCATCCCGAAGAAATACTGACCGCCTTTCTTGGTCTGGTGCATCTCGGGATCACGCTTGCCTTCTTTATTTTTGGTCGAGCTGGGGGCATGAATAATGGTGGCATCGACGATGGTGCCTTGGCGCAGCGACAGGCCTTTTTCCTGCAGATAACCATTGATGACCGCAAGGATTGCCGGTGCGAGCTGATGCTTCTCCAGCAAGTGCCGGAAGTTCATGATCGTGGTGTCTTCGGGGATTGGCGCGCTCAGCGTCAGGCGTGCGAACTGGCGCATGGGCGTGATTTCGTAGAGCGCTTCCTCCATGGCCGGGTCGCTCAGGGAGAACCAGTTCTGCAACAGATGGATGCGCAGCATGGTTTCCAGAGGATAGGGTTTTCTACCGCCGCCGGCCTTGGGGTAGAACGGTTCGATCAGCTCCAGCAGGCCTGCCCAGGGCACCACCTGATCCATTTCGGCGAGGAAGCGCTCTCGGCGGGTTTGCTTGCGCTTGCCGGCGTACTCAAAGTCGGAAAAGCTCATCTGGCTCATGGGCGGCTCGGATCAGGTGTTGCGGGGATTCTCGCATAACTGAAGGCTTGTTCGGAGATTCCCTAGAGCGCTCCAAGAACTGGATCGTCAAGCAAGCGCTGTACGCCCGGCTTGACCAGGAAGAAGAACGAAGCCGCCTAACTCGCGAGGCGCTGGCCGATGTGGATGCCGGCCGCGTGATTGACCATCAGGCCATCCAAGTCTGGGCGAACACTCTAAGCACCGACACCCCGCTGACGGAGCCGCGGCCGTCGTAACCTGTAAATTTTGCTGAAAATGGGTGAAGAGCTTGAGCAGCGAACTGGACAATAAAATCAGAAATTTCCTTTGTATCTCTCTCCATGGGTCGATTTCAAAGGCGTCTGAGCAGCTCGATATTTCCTAACCCAGTCTCAGCCGCCAGCTCGCGAGCCTGGAAGCCTATATTGGCCAACCACTGTTCAAACGCACCGGCCGTGGCCTTAAGTTGACCGATGCCGGCACTCAGTTGGCATCCGCTGCAGGTCCTGCTTTCATGTCCATTGACGCAGCTGTCTCCCAGCTGAGGGACGTCTGCGGTGCAACCCAAGGCAACCTCCGCCTGGCAATTGTCACACCCTGACGTACGACTTTTTGGGCAAGGTTGTCTCTCGATTTGTCCATGGCTATGACGACGTGAATGTATCGTTCATAGCCAGAAGCTCAGGGGAGGGGGCGATTAGTGACGACGTGCTAGCCAAAAACTCGGACGATTACCGCAGCCCGCGCTCAATCCACCAAAGCAGCCCGCGAGCTCATAGACAACAGCACCTACACCGCCGGTGACTTTGAAGATTTCGGCGATTGGATGGCACCTCCTGCCAAAGGTCAAGGTATGTATTTCATGTACTGCGGCGGCATGCCTACAACCCATCGACTATACCTCGATATGCGCTCGGGCAAAGTGAACCCTTAGCCGGCTCCAAACATTGCAACCACCTGCTAAACCAAGTGAATAGGAAAAAAGGACAACAGATATGTACAAGGTTCTGCCGAGAGTAGCCATCTTACTCATGTCATTGTTGTTGATTGCCTGCAAGCCACCTACATTTGAAGATGGCTGGGCAGCTATCAAAGCCAAGGACAACACCAAGGCCATCGAAATATTCACGGCACTGGCAGATAAAGGTGATGTTCGGGCACAAACCGAGCTTGGCATCGTTTATTCAAGCGATGAATTTAGAGACCCTCAGAAATCCTTCAAGTATTACAAAATGGCTGCTGACCAAGGAGCAATGTGGGCGAACTATATGGTTGGTCGCGCCTACGCCGAAGGAAAGGTAGTAAAAAAGAACCTTGGTTATGCTGAGCAGCGTTATTTGGCAGCTGCCGAGGAAGGCCTGGTTCACGCTATGGGAGCGTTATCCACCCTGTACGAAGATAACAAATTGCTTTTATCTTCAGATCGGCGAATCCAAATCAGGCGCTGGTCAATGGCTGCTTTTGAGCGAGGCGATGCGGTTTCAGCCTTCAAAATTAAACATACATTCCCCTACGGAAGCCTCGACTACATTGCGTGGAACAACATGTACCCAGAAATCTCCCTAAAAGATGGCCGCCTCCCCCCTGCCGATTACGTAATAATTAAACCTGATCCAGGTAAAGAAATCGATGTCCTCGCCAAGGAGCAAGAAATACTGCGCCTCTTCAATCACATCGAGCCACCGACCATTTTCCCATGGCGTTAATTCAACCAATTCCCTCAATTGATCGATGCCGTTGAAAACAGTCGACCATGGCTTGCGCAACATGACTCATCCCAAAATAAAGCAAGGAGAGCATGGCTCCCACAACCATTATTGCTTCTAAGTCTAATTAAGTTGGCTTTCAGGGATCCTTTACCAACCAGTATGACCATAGTTTTCGCCCCAAGTCATATTGGTGCGATTGGTACTAGGGTTAGGATTGTGAGCGTTTGTCTTGTCATTGCTTTGCTTGGTCAAATCTGCACAGGGGCGCCTTCAGGGCAGTCTCATCAACTAGCGCTGGCCTGGCGACAGGT